>Ga0316604_10002040_pt1 | contig 16362 bp, 13 predicted proteins | sample OWC_soil_day20_C_FD_207650 | JGI IMG/M metagenome (GOLD analysis project Ga0316604, IMG submission 207650) | Wetland soil microbial communities from Old Woman Creek delta, Ohio, United States - OWC_soil_day20_CT | ecosystem: Environmental > Terrestrial > Soil > Wetlands | place: USA: Ohio... | reverse complement strand
GTACCGCCGAAAGCCTTGATGCGGCACTGGCTGTGCGGGCCGACCTGCCGGCCGGCGTCGCGTTGGTCACCAAGACCGGCGACATCCTGACCCGTTCCAGCCTGACCTTCTTCGCGCCCGACAAGAGTGAACACGGCCTGCTCGAACGCCAGCGCGAAATCGAAGCGCTGGCCGAAGGCGTCGCCGCATTCGAGGAAAAGGCCGAGGGCATCCGCGAGCAACTGGCCGTGCTCGACGAGCAACTCGACGACAAGCGCGAGGAAGTCACCGAAACCCGCCACTACATCACCGACCGCCAGCAGCGCGTGCACGCCGTGCAGCTTGAAGTGCTCAAGCTGAGCCAGGCCATCGAGCGTTATCGCGAACAGAAGGAGCGTCTGCAGGAGCAGATGGCCGAACTGGCCGAGGAAGAGGAAAGCGAGCGCGAGCGCGACATGTCGGCCGACGAGCGGATCGCCGAGATCCGCGACGGCCTCGGGCGGATTCGCGTGCTGGTGGCCGGGGCGCAGGCCCGGCTGGACGAAGCCGAGCGGGCCGTGCGCGCCGAGCGCGAGCGTAATTCGGACTACGATCGGGCGCTGCGCGAGGCGCAGTTTTCGCTGCGCGAGTCGGAAAGCAAGCTGCAGGACATCTTTGCCCAGCAGGCCACCGCCCAGCGCGAGTTGAACCGGATCGAGAAGGACCGGGCGCAGTGCGCCGAGCAGGTCGAAGCGGCGCCGCCGGATGTCATGGAAGACAATCTGCAGGCGGCGCTCGAGTTGCGTCAGGAAAAGGAAAAGGCGCTGGCCGAGAAGCGCGATGCGCTGGAGGCGGCGACCAACGGTCTGCGCGGCCTGGAAGAGCAGCGCCTGAAGATCGAGCAGAGCCTGGAGCCGCTGCGCGTCCGCATCGGTGACCTGAAGCTGAAGGAGCAGGCTGCGGCGCTGAATACCGAGCAGTTTGCACAACAGTTGCTGGAAGCCGGGGCCGACGAGGAAGCTCTGCTGCCGGAGCTGGGCAATGCCCGGCCGGCCAGCCTGCAGGGCGAAATCACCCGGCTCGGCAATGCCATTGCCGAACTCGGCGCGGTCAATCTGGCGGCGCTGCAGGAACTGGAAACGGCGACCGAGCGCAAGGGTTACCTTGACATGCAGGCGGCTGACCTCAACGAGGCGATGGAAACCCTGGAAAACGCTATCCGCCGCATCGACCGCGAGACGCGCGATCTGCTGCAGAGCACGTTTGACACGGTCAACGGCCATTTCGGGCAACTTTTCCCCGAACTGTTCGGCGGCGGCAGGGCCGAGTTGGTGATGACCGGTGAGGAAATCCTCGATGCCGGCGTCCAGGTCATCGCCCAGCCGCCGGGCAAGAAGAATTCGACCATCCATTTGCTGTCCGGCGGCGAAAAGGCGCTGACGGCGATTGCGCTGGTCTTCTCGATGTTCCAGCTCAACCCGGCGCCGTTCTGCCTGCTTGACGAGGTCGACGCGCCGCTGGACGATACTAATACCGAGCGTTTTTGCGGCATGGTGCAGAAAATGTCCGCCAATACGCAGTTCCTATTCATTTCCCATAATAAAATCGCCATGGAAATGGCCGAGCAACTGGTCGGCGTGACGATGCAGGAATCCGGCGTTTCGCGGGTCGTGGAAGTGGATATCGAAGAAGCTTTGAAGATGAGGGATGCGGCGTAAATGACCGAACTCCAGATGGGATTGATTGGCTTGGGCGCGGCGGCGGTGGTCGGCGTGTTCGCTTACAACAAATGGCAGGAATACCGCCATCGCAAACTGGCGGAAGCCGTGCTCAAGCCGCATCACGACGATGTGCTGCTTGGCGACGGGCCGAAGGCAGCGCCGGTAGCGCCCGAACGCAGCGAGCCGGAAATTCGTCTCGATGAACCGGTGACGGCCGAGCGGGTCGAGCCCGTCTTTACCGATCCCAATCCGACATTGCCGTCCGACGATTTCGTCCCGGCGGTCGAGGAAGTGGAGGCGGAGTTGGAACAGTCCCACGAAGCCGAGCCAGCTTGGGCACCCGAGCCCGAACCCCTGCCCGAACCGGAAGCTCCGGCCATGCCCTTGCGCAAGGCCGTACGCAGCACGCCGCCGGCCGAAGCCGTCGAGGAGCAGCACGATGTGCCGGCCCCGCCAGTGCCGCCGGAACTGCTCGATCCGCGGACCGAGTTCATTGTCGCCATGGAACTGGTCGAGCCGGTTTCCGCGCTGCAGATCCTGCATTCTCAACGCGATGTGCTGCATCGCTTGAACAAGCCGCTGCATTGGGTCGGTTTCAACGAACGGACCCGCGAATGGGAGCGCCTCAGCTCCGACCATGACCTGCACTTGCGCCGCCTGCGCGTCGGCCTGCAGCTGGTCAACCGGATGGGGCCGGTTTCCGAGGGCGATCTGACCATTTTCACCAACGCAATCCGGGCCCTGTCCGATGAACTGATGGCGGTGGCCGATATGCCGTCATCGCGCGTACTCGATCAGGCGGCGGAAATTGATCGCTTCTGCGCTGCGGTCGACCTCGAAATCGGCATCAATCTGGTCAGCCGCGGCAGTGCATTTTCCGGCACCAAGATCCGCGCACTGGCAGAAGCGGCCGGCATGGTGCTCGGCATCGACGGCCTGTTTACCCGCTACGACGATGAAGGTCGCGCCCAGTTCAGTCTGCAGAATTACGAAAGCACGCAGTTCACGGCCGATACCGTGCGCACGTTGACGACCCATGGCCTGACTTTCCTGCTCGATGTGCCGCGCGTCGATCACGGCGAGCGTGTCTTCCAGCAGATGGCTGAACTGGCCAAGCGTTTTGCCGATACCTTGAACGGCGCTCTGGTCGATGACAATCGCCAGCCGCTGTCGGATGCACAGCTCGACCATATCCGTCGCGAATTCATCGGCAAGCCGCAGGCAACGATGCTCGGCTTCGGCTTGCCCGCCGGATCGGCCCAGGCACGGCGTTTGTTTTCCTGATGGTCGTTCCGGTCCCGGAGGCGCAGCGCGCCGCCCAGTTGCGTGCCGAAATTGAAGCGCACAACCATGCCTATTACGTCCTGGATGCCCCGACAATTCCCGATGCCGGGTTCGACCTGTTGTTTCGTGAATTGCAGGGGCTGGAACAGCGATATCCCGAACTGCTGACTGCCGATTCGCCGACCCAGCGGGTTGGTGGGCAGCCCTTGGCGAAATTCCAGCCGGTACGGCACGACGTGCCGATGCTGTCGATCCAGACCGAGACCGACACCGAGTCGAGTGGGGCGTTGAATTTCGATGCCCGCATCCGGCGCGAGCTGGAATTGCCGGCCACTGCCCCGGCCATCGAGTACGCAGCGGAGCTCAAGTTCGATGGCCTGGCGATCAGCCTGCGCTACGAGAACGGCGTGCTGGTGCGCGGTGCGACGCGCGGCGACGGCGTGACCGGCGAGGATGTTACGCAAAATCTGCGCACGCTGCGCCAGATTCCGCTGCGCCTCGCGGGTGATGCGCCGCCACTGCTCGAAGTGCGCGGTGAAGTCTATATGCGGCGCGATGATCTCGAACGCTACAACGCGGCGGCCTCCGCGCGTGGCGACAAGACCCTGGTCAATCCGCGCAACGGCGCGGCAGGCAGCATCCGCCAGCTCGATCCGGCGATCGCCGCGAGTCGGCCGCTATGTTTCTTCGCCTATGGCCTCGGTGCGGTCGACGGCTGGGAAATGCCAAAAACCCACGCTGGCGTGCTCGACGCGCTGGCCGCCTTCGGCCTGCCGGTTTGTGAACATCGCGCCGTGCTGGCGGGGGGCGAGGCGCTGGCCGCCTTCCACCGCCAAATCGCTGAATTGCGGGGTCGGCTGCCGTTCGACATCGATGGTGTGGTGTACAAGGTGAATAGCCTGGAACTGCAGCAGCGCCTGGGTTTCCGCTCGCGCGAGCCGCGCTGGGCGGTGGCCCACAAATATCCGCCGCAGGAGGCGTTGACCGTCGTCGAGGCGATCGACATCCAGGTTGGCCGGACCGGGGCGCTGACGCCGGTGGCGCGGCTGGCGCCGGTTTTCGTCGGCGGCGTAACGGTGACCAATGCGACGCTGCACAACGCTGACGAGGTCGAGCGCAAGGGTGGCATTTGCGTGGGCGATACGGTGATCGTGCGCCGCGCCGGCGATGTCATTCCCGAGGTGGTCGGCGTGGTCGCCGAGCGCCGGCCGGCCGATGCGCAACCTTTCGCCATGCCCGACGCCTGTCCGGTCTGCGGCGCCCACGTCGTGCGCGAACCGGGCGAGGCGGTGACGCGCTGCTCCGGCGGTTTTGCATGCAGCGCCCAACGCATCCAGGCGATCCTGCATTTTGCCGGGCGTCGTATGATGGATATCGAAGGCCTCGGCGAGCGTTATGTCGAGCGTCTGGTCGAGTTTGGCTACGTGCATGGCATCGCCGACCTCTATCGCTTGAAACTAGACGATCTGCTCGAAATGAAGCGGCGCGCCGACGAGCGTGACGGCAGCCTGCCCGAAACGGTCAAGGCCGGCCAGGTGCCGACCCGCTGGGCCGAGAACCTGCTCGACGGCATTGCCGCCAGTCGGCGGCCGAGCTTGGCCAGGCTGTTGTTTGCCTTGGGCATCCGCCACGTCGGTGAGTCGACTGCCAAGACGCTGGCCGACTGGCTGGGTAGCGTCGAGCGTGTGCGCCGGGCTCCGGCGCCGCTGTTGGCGGTGCTGCCGGATATCGGTGCGACGGTGGCGGCGGCGATTGCCGATTTCTTCGCCGAGGAGCGCAATGTGCAGGCGGTCGACGAGCTGCTGCGCCCGGAAATCGGTGTTGCACCGGCCGACGAGCACCCGCCGCGGCCCGCCTTGGCCGAACGCTTGGCCTGGAGCGAACTGTACGCGGTGCTCGGCGTGCCCCGCTTGACGCCGGTGCGGGCCAAGCAACTGGCCAACGTGATCGACGGGGCGACGCTGGCGGCGCAGGGGATCAATGGCGCCGCGTTGTCGAGTGCCGGCATTCCCGGCGAGCTCATTACTGCGCTCAGCGACTGGTTGCAGGCACGCGGCAACCGCGGCTTGCTGGCGGCGGTGGCGACTCGTCGCGACGAACTCTTGGCCGCACTGCCGGCGGTCACCGCTCAGGAAGCCCCGGTGGCCGCGCTGGCCGGCAAGACCCTGGTGCTGACCGGCACGCTACCAACCCTGAAGCGTGACGAGGCGAAGGCGATGATTGAAGCTGCCGGCGGCAAGGTGGCCGGTTCGGTATCGAAGAAAACCGATTACGTGGTGGCCGGCGAAGAAGCCGGTTCCAAGCTGGAAAAGGCAGTGGAACTGGGCGTGACGGTCATCGACGAAACAGAATTGTTGAAATTGCTGGAAGAGGAAGATAAATAATGAAAAAAGTCAGAAAGGCCGTATTCCCGGTGGCCGGCATGGGTACCCGTTTCCTGCCGGCGACCAAGGCCAGCCCGAAGGAAATGCTGCCCATCGTCGATAAGCCGCTGATCCAGTATGCGGTCGAGGAAGCGGTGGCGGCCGGTATTACCGACATGATTTTCGTCACCGGTCGGTCCAAGCGCGCCATCGAGGACCATTTCGACAAGGCCTACGAGCTGGAATCGGAACTGGCGGCACGCGGCAAGGACGAGATGCTGGAATTCGTCCGCAACATGATTCCGAAGAACATCAACTGCATCTATATCCGCCAAGCCGAAGCGCTCGGTCTCGGCCATGCCGTACTGTGCGCCAAGCCGGTGATCGGCGACGAGCCGTTTGCCGTGCTGCTCGCCGACGACCTGCTCGATGGCGACAAGGTGCCGGTGATGAAGCAGATGACCGACACCTTCGACTACTACCGCTGCTCGGTACTCGGCGTGCAGGATGTGCCGCGCGCCGACACCAAGAGCTACGGCATCGTCGATGCGCGCAGCGTGGCCGATCGCCTGGAACAGGTGAATGCCATCGTCGAAAAGCCGAAGCCGGAAGAGGCGCCATCGACGCTGGCCGTCGTCGGTCGCTACATCCTGACGCCGCGCATCTTCCACCATCTGGAAAATATCAAACCCGGTTCCGGCGGTGAAATCCAGTTGACCGACGGCATTGCCTCGCTGCTCTCCGAAGAGCAGGTGCTGGCCTACCGTTATGCCGGAACCCGCTACGATTGCGGCTCCAAGCTGGGCTACCTGCAGGCGACGGTCGTCTTCGGCCAGCGTCACCCGGAAGTCGGCCCCGCCTTCGATGCTTACCTGAAGACGCTGGGGAACTGATGGACGAGAACAAAGCCCGCAAGCTGCTGGCCGAGGCCGAGCTGATTCACTCCGAAGCAACGGTGCAGGATGCATTGACGCAGGTGGCCGGTCGCATTCGTGCCCGGCTGGCTGACAAGAATCCCCTGGTCCTTTGCGTGATGACCGGCGGTGTGATCTTCTGCGGTCAACTGCTGCCCAAGCTCGATTTTCCAATCGACTTCGATTACCTGCACGCCACCCGTTACGGCCCGGAAACGCAGGGCGGCAAGATTTCCTGGCGGATGGCGCCGTGGACTTCGGTCAAAGGGCGGACCGTGCTGGTCGTCGACGATATTCTCGACGAAGGCGTGACGCTGGCCGCGGTCAAGGAAAGCCTGACGCGCCTCGGCGCTGCCGAAGTGTTGCTCGCCGTCTTTACCGACAAGCTGAATGGCAAGACCAAGCCCATTTCTGCCGATTTCGTCGGGTTGACCGTACCGGATCGCTTTGTTTTCGGTTACGGCATGGATGTTGATGGCGCTTGGCGCAATCTGCCGGCGATTTACGCCATGAAGGAAGATTGATGAGCGGGGCGACGGTTGCCGAGTTCCTCGGCTACTGGGAGGCCGAAGGGCTGAACTACGTCCGGCGCGGCGACTACGAATGGATGGCCGCGCTGGTCCCCGGGCAGCGCGTGCTGGAGATTGGCTGCGGTGTCGGTTATGCGACGCAGGCGCTGGCCGCCCGCGGCTTACATGTGTTGGCGCTGGATTCGCTGGCCGAGTGCCTGGCGGCAACGCAGGCCCGTGTCACGGACCCGGCCGTGCAGTTGCTGCAGGCCGAAGTTACGGCGCTGACCGCCGAACAGCGGGCCGAGCTTGAAGCCTTCGCGCCGGACAGCGTGGTCTGCTGGCTGATGGGGGCGCCGGCCGATGTCACCGGCGCTGCGCCGAGCGATGCCGGGCAGGCGGTGGTGGCTTATCGCGAAAAAATCCACCGCGCCGTTGCCGAACTGGCAGCCAGCCTGTCCAGTGTAAAGGCCCTGCATTTCGTCGACCGAACGGTAATTCCCTGGCAGGCCAAGGATATCGGCCGCGATACGCTGGTCGGCTATCACGGCGGCAAGACGCTGCTCGACCTGCCATTCACTGCCGAACGCCGGCATGCCTTGTATCGCAAGCTCGACGACAATACGCTGGCGATGACTAAATTCCGCAATTCACACCCGTCGTTGAAGAACGTCGTGCCGGTGCTGGCTTCGTTGCTGGCCGAAAGGAAAAAATAAAATGTTGGCAATCATTGGCGGCAGCGGTCTGACGACGCTGTCCAATCTTGATGTTTCGCACCGCGAGGTGGTCCGTACGCCGTTTGGCGAGGCGTCCGGCGCCGTGGTGTTCGGTGAAATCTGTGGCAAGCCGGTGATGTTCCTGCCGCGCCACGGCTACGGTCATACCATTCCGCCGCATATGGTCAATTACCGCGCCAACCTGTGGGCTCTGCATCATCACAAGGCGGTCGGCGTCATTTCCGTCGCCTCGGTTGGCAGCATCCGCAGCGACCTGCAGCCGGGCGACATTGTCCTGCCGCATCAGATCATCGATTACACCTGGGGTCGAAAATCGACCTTTTTCGATGGCGTGGCCAGTCCGGTGACCCATATCGACTTTACCGAACCCTACGATGCCGAATTGCGGGAACGGATTCGCGAGGCCGCCGAAGCGCTGGCGGTCGACGTCAAGGTGGGTGCCGTCTACGGTGCAACGCAGGGGCCACGTCTGGAAACTGCCGCCGAGATCAATCGCTTTGAAAAGGATGGCGTTGATGTGGTCGGCATGACAGGGATGCCGGAAGCGGCGCTGGCCCGCGAACTGAATTTGCCCTACGCGGCGATCAATGTCGTCGCCAACCATGCGGCTGGTCGTGGCAGTAGCGCCAACGGCATTCGTTTCGAGAGCCTGGAAGTGGTTCTGCACGAAGCGATGGGCCGCGTGCGCAGTGTCATCGAAGGGCTGGTCGGTTGTCAGAACAACTGCCCGCCGGCGGCTTCGGTTTAAGCAGGGCTGCGGCCCGAAATCGAGGTTTCGGGCCGGTTGACCGCAGGACTGCCGGGTTTGCCGGCAATCCCGCCCGGATCAGATTTTCAGCTGATCCATCAGCTCCGTTTCCAGTCGGATGCGGCTGCCACTCTCGTTGAGGTCGCCGCCGCTGATCAGGAATACGTCTTCGGCCCGCTCGCCGAGCGTGGTGATCTTGGCGGTATGCAGGTTGGCGTGGTGTTCGGCCAGGATGTTGGCGACGGCGTAGAGCAGGCCGGGGCGGTCGGCGGCGATCAGTGACAAGATGAAATGCGTGCCGCGCTCGTCGCTGCGGATGCTGGCTTCCGGCTTGATCGGGAAGTGCTTGACCTGGCGCGACAGGCGCCCGGCCGACGGCGCTTCCGGCGGTGTCTGGTGCACCAGGCGATGCTCCAGTTCGTGTTCGATGTAGGCCACCATCTCGCGATTGTTGTCGCGTTTTTCAATGTCGAGCACGACAAAGCTGTCCAGCGCGTAGCCGTGGGCGGTGGTGTGGATCTTGGCATCGACGATGCTGTAGCCGGCGCGCGCGAAGAAGCCGACGATGCGGGCGAAGAGGTCGGGCTGATCCTGCGTATAGACCATCACCTGCAGGCCTTCGCCATCCTGGTGCAGGCGGGCGCGGACCACCGGCTGGTTGTTGAAGATCCGGTAATGCAGCGAGCGCGTGTGCCAGGCGATTTCCTCGGCCGAGTGGCGCAGGAAATAGACCATGTCGAGCTGTTTCCACAGCCGTTCGTGGACGGTGTCGGAAAGCGCGAAGAAACGCAGCAGGCGCATCGCCTCGGCCTGACGTTCGGCGATGATGCCATGCGGGGCCGGCGCCTCCTCCTGCCCGAGATAGTGCTGGGTCTGGAAGAAAAGGTCGGCCAGCAGCTTGCCTTTCCACTGGTTCCAGACTTTCGGGCTGGTGCCGCGGATATCGGCGTGGGTCAGCAGATAAAGGGCCTGCAGGTGGCGCAGGTCGCCGACCAGGCGGCTGAAGTTACTGATCACCTCGGGGTCGGTCAGGTCTTCCTTCTGGGCGACCTGGGACATCACCAGGTGGTTGCGGACTAGCCAGATCACCAGTTCGGTGTCTTCCTCGCTCAGGCCGTGTTCTTCGCAGAAAAGGCGGGCGTCGGCTGTGCCGAGTTCCGAATGATCGCCGCCGCGGCCCTTGGCGATGTCGTGGAAGAGGGCGGCAATATAGAGCAGCCAGGGCTGGTCGAATTCGCTCATGACCCGGGCGCACAGCGGATACTCGTGCGCGAACTCGCTCATCGTGAAGCGGCGGATATTGCGCATCACCTGCAGGATGTGCTGGTCGACGGTGTAGACGTGGAACAGGTCATGCTGCATCTGGCCGACGATGCGGCCGAAATTCGGCAGGTAGGCGCCGAGGATGTCGAGCTGGTTCATCCGGCGAAATTCATGGACGACGCCGCGCGGGCTCTTGAAGAGCCGGATGAAGGCCGCCCGATTGGCCGGGTCGGCGCGGAATTCCGGACCGATCCGGTCGCTCGCCCGCCACAGCGCACGCAAGGTGCGGGCAGTCATGCCGTGCAGGTCATGGCTTTCCTGCATGGCCAGAAAGCTGTCGAAAATGGCCGACGGCTTGCGTTCGAACAGTTTCTCGTCGCGAATGTCGAGCAGGTTGCCGACCGACTGGAAATCTTCATCCAGCAACTGCGGAATCTGCTCGCTTTCCGGGGAAAGGGCGGCGCCCATGTTCTGCAGCAGGATGGTATTGATCAGTGTCACTGCCTTGGCGTTGCGGTAGTAGACCTGCATCAACTGCTCGGAGGCCCGCCGGGCGTCCGTCGAGACGAAGCCGAAGCGTTCGGCCAGCGTGTTCTGGTAGTCGAAAAGCAGGCGGTCTTCGCGGCGACCGGCCTGCAGGTGCAACCGGATGCGCAGGTGACGCAGAAATTCCTCGCAACTCTCGGCCAGGGTGATGCCCTCACAGGTCAGGATGCCACTCTGGTGCAGTTCGTTCCAGGTGCCACCGTAACCGGCAGCCTTGGCAATCCAGAAAATGACCTGCAGGTCGCGTTGACCGCCGGGCGAGTCCTTGCAGTTCGGTTCCAGGCTGAACGGCGTTTCATTGAAGCGCAGGTAGCGCTCCTGCTGCTCCAACTTCTTGGCTTCGAAGAAGAGCAACGGGTCGAGGTTGCCGTGCAGGCGCTTTTCGAAAGTGGCAAACAGCTTTTCGTTGCCAGTCAGCAGGCGCGCTTCGAGCAATGCGGTTTGAACCGTGATGTCGTTGCTGGCTTCCTCCAGGCATTCCTGGATGGTGCGCACGCTATGGCCGATTTCGAGGCCGATGTCCCAGAAATGGCCGATCAGCGTTTCCAGCTTTTCCTGCAGGGCCGGACTGGCTTCCTGTGGCAGCAGGATCAGCAGATCAATGTCGGAAGACGGGAACAGTTCCCCCCGGCCGTAACCGCCAACGGCGGCCAACGCCAAGGTGGCGGGAAAGTCGAGCGAGGCCCACAGCTTGCACAGGACTTCATCAACGCCAGCGCTACGGGCGCGGAGCAGGGCGCAGGCATCGCCGGTGCGTTCGTACTCCTGTTGCAGTTTGATCTGGCGTTCCTTGACCTCGGCGCGCAGCGCCGCAACATTGCCGACCATTATTTGATCCAGTCAGGTTTTGGACGGCAATTGGCGGACAGGGTCATGACTTCATAGCCGGTCTCGGTCACCAGTATCGTGTGTTCCCACTGCGCGGAAAGGCTGCGGTCCTTGGTGACGATGGTCCAGCCGTCGGCCATTTCGCGAATGGCTGCCTTGCCGGCATTGATCATCGGTTCGATGGTGAACATCATGCCCGGTTCCAGCCGAGGGCCGGTGCCGGCCTTGCCGTAATGCAGGACCTGCGGGTCTTCGTGAAATTTCTTGCCGATGCCGTGGCCGCAGAATTCGCGCACCACCGAGTAGCCATTTTTCTCGGCGTGCTTCTGAATGATGGCACCGATGTCGCCCAGGTAGGCGCCCGGGCGAACGACCGAAATACCCAGCCACATGCACTCGAAGGTGATTTCACACAGACGCTTGGCTTGAATCGAGCCTTCGCCGACGACGAACATCCGGCTGGTGTCGCCGTGGTAACCGTCCTTGATCGTCGTGATGTCCAGATTGATGATGTCGCCGTTCTTCAGGGCGCGGTCGCCGGGTACGCCGTGGCAAACCTGCTGGTTGATCGAGGTGCAGATCGATTTTGGATAGGGGTCATAACCGGACGGCGCGTAATTGAGCGGTGCCGGGATGCAGCCTTGGACATTGACCATCAGGTCGTGACACAGGCGGTCGAGTTCTTCCGTGGTGATGCCGGGTTTCACATAAGGCTCGATATAGTCGAGAACCTCGGCGGCGAGGCGCCCGGCGACGCGCATTTTTTCGATTTCTTCAGGCGTCTTGATCGTGATGCTCATGGCTGTTCTGTTCTGCGTTGGAGAGGGGCAAGGATAAATGATGGCCCCTGTTTCTCAAAGCCGGGCCGAGCGGGGTGGCATACTTGCTGCCTTACCGGTTTTCGATGCAGGAATGGGTGATGAGTATTCTTCTCCTCGGCAAGGATGGTCAGGTCGGCTGGCAATTGCAGCGTTCGCTGGCGCCGCACGGTCAGGTCGCTGCCGTCGGGCGTGCTGCCTGCGATTTATCCGATTCCGATCAGATTCGTTCCCTGGTGCGTGATCTCAAGCCCGCGGTGATCGTCAATGCGGCGGCGTATACCGCGGTGGACAAAGCCGAGTCTGAGGTAGAGAAGGCGTTCCGCATCAATGCCGTGGCGCCGGGGATTTTGGCTGAAGAAGCGGCGCGACTCGGCGCCTTGCTCGTTCATTATTCGACCGACTACGTTTATGATGGCACCAAGGCAACGCCCTATCTGGAAGGCGATCTGACCGGGCCGCTTTCCGCGTACGGCCGCAGCAAATTAGCCGGCGACGAGGCAATTCGTGCGGCCGGCGGAAAGTCGCTGATTTTCCGGACCAGTTGGGTCTTTGGCGCGCGTGGCGATAATTTCATCAAGGCCATCCTGCGCCTGGCCCGGGAAAAGGAGGCGCTCGACGTGGTCGTCGATCAGTTCGGTTCGCCGACGCCGGCCGCACTGATCGCAACCGTGACCGGCGTGGTGCTGGCCATGTTGCGGCGCGGTCAACTGCTCGAAAAGGGCGAAAACCGGCTTTATCACCTGGCTGCGGCGCGCCCGGTCAGCTGGCATGCCTTTGCCCAGACCATTGTCGGTTTGGCATCGGCGGCGCCCGGCTTCAATCTTCGTTTGCGGCCGGCGGCAATTCGGCCGATTGCCAGTGGCGAATATCCTAGCGCGGCCCGCCGTCCGTTGAATTCCCGGCTCGACTGCGGCCGTCTCGAAAACGATTTCGGATTGCAGATGCCGGACTGGCAGCCTTATCTCGAGCGCATGCTACAACTGCTCGCACTTAAGCAAAATGGTTACTGAGCCTGCCAACAGGCTTTTTAGTTGCCCGTTCTGCTGCTATAATCCGGCGGTTTTTCTCGGTCATGTCGACCGAAATAAACGGTTGCGTGCTTGATGCGCGCAATCAATCCACACATCCGCCGATTAAGGGTGTTCGCCAGAATTCAATAATGGCGTGCGTTTCCGGCGGGTGGCGGTTCAACCCTTAAGGAGTTTTAGTATGTCCGTTACTATGCGCGAAATGCTGGAGGCTGGTGTTCACTTCGGTCACCAGACCCGTTTCTGGTCCCCCAAGATGGCCCCGTACATCTTCGGTGCTCGCAACAAGATTCACATCGTCAACCTCGAAAAGACCCTGGCCAAGTACAACGAAGCCATGGCTTTCGTGAAGAAGCTGTCGGCCAATCGCGGCAACATCCTGTTCGTCGGTACCAAGCGTCAGGCCCGCGAAATCATCGGCGAAGAAGCTGTTCGCGCCGGTGCGCCGTTCGTTGATCAGCGTTGGTTGGGCGGCATGCTGACCAACTTCAAGACGGTCAAGACCTCGATCAAGCGTCTGAAGGACATGGAGCTGGCTGTTGAAGCCGGTGACCTCGAGCGCATGCCGAAGAAAGAAGCGCTGACCTTCCGTCGCGAACTGGAAAAGCTGCAGAAATCCATCGGCGGCATCAAGGATATGGCTGGTCTGCCGGACGCCATCTTCGTCATCGACGTCGGTTACCACAAGATTGCCATCACCGAAGCTGAAAAGCTCGGTATCCCGGTTATCGGTGTGGTCGATACCAACCACTCCCCGGACGGTGTTGCTTACGTGATCCCGGGTAACGACGACTCTTCCCGTGCTATCCAACTCTACGCCCGCGGTGTGGCCGATGCCATCCTCGAAGGTCGTAGCCAGGTTGTTCAGGAAATTGTTGCGGCCGGTGGTGACGACGAATTCGTCGAAGTTCAGGAAGAAGCTGCGCAATAAGGTTGTAACGGCGGAGCGTCAAGCTCCGCCAGTTCTATAAGTTCAGGAGATTGAGTATGGCGGCAATTACCGCAGGCATGGTGGCAGAACTGCGCGGCAAGACCGACGCGCCCATGATGGAATGCAAGAAGGCCCTGACCGAAGCCGATGGCGACATGGCCAAGGCCGAGGAAATCCTCCGCGTCAAGCTGGGTAACAAGGCCTCCAAGGCTGCTGCCCGAATCGCAGCTGAAGGCATCGTTGCAATCAGCATTTCGGCTGACGGCAAGACCGGTGCCATGATCGAAGTCAATAGCGAAACCGACTTCGTTGCCAAGAACGACGAATTCATTGCGCTGGCCAACGGCTCTGCCGCACTGGTCGCCGCCAATAACCCGGCTGACGTCGCTGCGCTGTCGGCGCTGCCGATGGGCGAAGGCACGGTCGAGTCGACCCGTTCGGCACTGATCGGTAAGATCGGCGAGAACATGACCATCCGTCGTTTCGTCCGCTTCGAAGCCAAGGGCAAGCTGCAGTCCTACATCCACGGTGGTGCCAAGGTTGGCGTTGTGGTTGACCTGGTTGGTGGCGACGAGCAACTGGGCAAGGATCTGGCGATGCACATTGCCGCTTCCAAGCCGAAGGCGCTGGATGCTTCCGGTGTTTCCGCCGAATTGCTCGATACCGAGCGTCGCGTCGCCATTGAGAAGGCACGGGCTGACAACAAGCCGGAAGCTATGCTCGAGAAGATCGCCGAAGGCACCGTTCAGAAGTATCTGAAGGATGTCACCCTGCTGGCTCAGGTCTTCGTCAAGGCTGAAGACGGCAAGCAAACCATCGAGCAACTGCTGAAGGCCAAGGGCGCTTCCGTCGCCAGCTTCTGCCTGTTCCTGGTTGGCGAAGGCATCGAGAAGAAGGTTGACGACTTCGCTGCTGAAGTAGCCGCCCAGGCTGCTGCCGCTGCTGCCAAGAAGTAATCAAGCAAGGAAAAGACCGATGACTACACCCAAATACAAGCGCATTCTCTTGAAACTTTCCGGCGAGGCCTTGATGGGCTCGGATGCTTATGGCATCAATCCGCAGACCATCGCGGGCATTTGCGGAGAGGTCAAGGCAGTCGCTGATCTGGGTGTGGAAATCGGTGTCGTGATCGGCGGTGGCAATATCTTCCGCGGTATGGCTGGTACGGCCACCGGGATGGATCGCGCCACCGCGGATTACATGGGCATGCTGGCCACGGTGATGAATGCCATGGCGCTGTCCGACGCGATGCGTCAGTGCGGCCTGAATGCCCGGGTGCAATCAGCCCTGAATATCGAGCAGGTCATCGAGCCGTACATTCGCGGCAAGGCGATTCGCTACCTCGAAGAAGGCAAGGTCGTTATTTTTGGTGCCGGTACCGGTAACCCCTTCTTCACCACCGATACTGCAGCGGCTCTGCGCGGTTCGGAAATCGGGGCCGAAATCGTTCTCAAGGCGACCAAAGTCGATGGTATCTACACGGCTGACCCGAAAAAGGATCCGTCGGCGACCCGTTTTGACAAGATCAGCTTCAACGAGGCGATCTCCAGAAATCTGGCGGTCATGGATGCGACCGCCTTCGCGCTCTGTCGCGATCAAAAATTGCCGATCAACGTGTTTTCCATCTTCAAGGCCGGCGCGCTGAAGCGCGTGGTCTGTGGCGAGGATGAAGGCACGCTGGTCTATTGCTGAGGAAAACAAGAGATGATTCCAGAACTCAAAAAAACTGCCGAAAGCAAAATGCAGAAGACGCTGGATGCGTTGAAGAACGATCTCCAGAAAATCCGTACCGGCCGTGCTCATATTGGCCTGCTTGACCATGTTCAGGTGGATTACTACGGTTCGATGGTGCCGGTGAATCAGGTGGCGAACATAACCCTGGTTGATGCCCGGACGATCGGTGTGCAGCCTTGGGAAAAGCCCATGCTGCAAAAGGTCGAGAAAGCGATTCGTGATTGTGATCTCGGCCTCAATCCGGCATCGCAGGGTGACCTGATCCGCGTGCCGATGCCTGCGCTGACCGAAGAGCGCCGCAAGGAAATGATCAAAGTCGTCAAGAATGAAGGCGAGGGGGCCAAGGTTGCCATCCGCAATTTGCGGCGCGACGCCAATACCCACCTCAAGGATGCGCTCAAGAAGGGCGAGATTCCCGAGGACGACGAGCGCCGGGCGCAGGACGAAGTCCAGAAGCTGACCGATAAATTCATCGTCGAAGTCGACAAGATGCTCGCCGCGAAAGAGGCCGAGCTGATGCAGGTTTAAACGCCGTTTGATGCGGATCTACCGCTGAATGGCGATTTTCTCCAGCTCAACACGCCAGGTTCCCGATGCGGCGGCCGTGCCCAGGCACGTCGCCGTTATCATGGATGGCAACGGCCGCTGGGCCAAAAAACGTTTCATGCCACGCGTCGCCGGTCATGTCAAAGGCGTCGAACTGGTTCGCGAAATGGTTCGTGCCTGCCTTGAGCGCGGGATTTCCTACCTGACCCTTTTTGCATTTTCGTCGGAAAACTGGCGTCGACCGCAGGAAGAGGTCAGTCTGCTGATGCAGCTCTTCGTCAAAGCGCTTGAGCAGGAAGTGGAGAAGCTTGATCGCAACGGTGTGCGCCTGCGCATCATCGGCGATCTGTCGCGCTTCGACAGTCGTTTGCAGCAGTTGATTCGCGATGCGGAGAACCGGACGGCCGGCAATACCCGCCTTGATCTGACCA
>Ga0316604_10002038_pt1 | contig 16368 bp, 17 predicted proteins | sample OWC_soil_day20_C_FD_207650 | JGI IMG/M metagenome (GOLD analysis project Ga0316604, IMG submission 207650) | Wetland soil microbial communities from Old Woman Creek delta, Ohio, United States - OWC_soil_day20_CT | ecosystem: Environmental > Terrestrial > Soil > Wetlands | place: USA: Ohio... | reverse complement strand
AGGTGATGTGGTTGTATGCGTATTCCTTGTTGTGGTTGCCATCACCGGAACCGCCGACCATGTTGGTCTTGTCGTGGTTCTTGAAGATCGTGTAGGAAATCGTGATGTAGTCCGAGCTATCCTCGATGTCGAGCAGACCATCGTGGCGCATGACTTCCTTGGTGACGCCACCGAGCGTCAGGATTTCGGAGGAGTCGATGTGGGAACCGTCGCTGAGGGTGCAGTGGTCGATCCACAGTTGTTTGCCGGTTACGACCGAGATGGCCTTGAACTTGGCATTCCACTCTTCACTGCCGACTGTATTCGTATAGGCCGGTGCCAGATCTTGAGGTGCCTGGAATTCCAGGTTGCGAATGACGATGTTGCTGGTGGCATTGATGTTGAAGTAGCCATCGATGATTTTTGCATCCGCTCCGACACCCATGATCGTGGTGTTGGACGGGATGGTGAACTGAATTTGCGCTTTCTGAAGGCCTTGCAACGTGGTGCGGGCTGATGAGAGCTTGCTCATGGCCGTGGTTTCATCCGCAGTGGGCGTGTATGAGAGATCCACGTATTTGATGTACAAATCCCAATCCCACTTTGCCGCTGTGGTGTTGAGTGTTTTGTAGTAGGCCTCGTCAGCAAACTTGCCGTTACCGAGATCAGTCCCGTAGATGGAGCCGACCACGTAAATGATCTTGGCTTCTTTGGCCGCTGCTGCGGCGTCGGTGGCGTAGGTCGCGCTGTTTGTATTGAGCAGGGCAGCATTCAACTCGGCACGGTTATGCACCACGTAAATGTTGCTGGCGGGGGCACTGGCACCGCCGGTCGTACCCGATCCTTGAGAAGCCCAGCCGGTGGCGGTCGAACTGACGCTCAAGGCTGTTGAACTACTCGCGGTCGTGGTGCTCTTCTCCTCCGCGCTGCCACTTCCCCCGCAACTTGCTAGCAGTGCGAGCAAGGCGGAGCCAAGACATGCCGTGCCCCAAGCACGGTAAGCTGAAAATTTCATGACGTGTTCCTCTGGATGTGAATGACCGATGCTGACCTGATGACATGGTCGCAGCGTACTTAATTAGCGGGCTAAATTAACTCAGGCCCAAACCCTCAGCAAGGGTATTTATTTAGGGGGTTTCCCTTGTGTGGTGTTATTCCGACAAACGCTCGGGCGTTTTTCTTACGGGTCGGTGTGTCTTTTGCGTGACGTTTGCTTTTGTTCACAAACCAGCCGTCAGCGGCTCACTCGCCCAAGCCGATAGAGCGCAACGCTTGCATAGTTGTTCGGGTCGATGTCGATGCGGCGCTCTTCGTCGAAGGCTGCGCGCTCCAGAACCTGGATGTCACGGTTCTCGCACAGTTGCTCGAAGTCCGCCATGGTGAAGAAACGGACGTTCGGGGTGTTGTACCACTGGTGCGGCAGGCTGTCGGAAACAGGCATGTGACCCTCGTTGATGGCCATGCGGTGGCGCCAGTAGCCGAAGTTCGGGAAGCTGACGACGGCTTCATGACCGACCCGCAGCATCTCGCTGAGGATGCCTTCGGTGTTGTGCACGGCCTGGAGCGAGAGACTCATGATCACGTAGTCGAACTGGCCGTCTTCAAAGCCGGCCAGACCTTGCTCAAGGTCGATCTGCAAGACGTTGATGTGATTGCGGATGCAGGCGGTCACGTGGTTCGAGTCACGTTCCACGCCATAGCCCAGCGTGTGCCGGGTGGCGGCCAGATGCTGCAGGAGTCCGCCATCGCCACAACCCAGATCAAGCACTCGGCTGCCTTCTCCTACCCAGCCAGCGATCACGTCGTAGTCGTGGCGGTCTTGTTGTCCGGTTTTTACCATCTCATACCTCGATATTCTGGAAATACGCGCGCATCGCGGCGTGGTAATGCGGGTCGGCCAGCAGGAAGGAGTCGTGTCCGGCGCTGCTGGCGATCTCGGCGTAGCTCACGTCCCGCTGGTTGTGGAGCAGGGCGAAAACCAGTTCGCGCGAGCGTGCGGGCGAGAAGCGCCAGTCGGTCGTAAAAGAGGCCAGGAAGAATTTGGCCTGGGCGCGCGCCAGTGCGGCTTTCAGGTCGCCACCGTATTCATAGGCCGGGTCGAAGTAATCCAGCGCCTTGGTGGTGAGAAGATACGTATTGGCGTCGAAGAAGCCGGCGAATTTGTCGCCTTGGTAATTCAGGTAGGACTCGATCTCGAATTCGACGTCGTAATGATATTTTTGCTCACCGTGACGGAGCTTGCGACCGAATTTCTGGGCCATCGCATCGTCCGACAAATAAGTGATGTGGCCGATCATGCGTGCCAGGCGCAAACCACGCGTGGGGACGACGCCGTATTGGTAGAAGTCACCGCCGTGAAATTCCGGATCTGTCAGGATGGCCTGGCGTGCGACTTCGTTGAAGGCGATGTTCTCGGTCGAGAGTTTCGGGGCTGCGGCGATGACCATGCCGTGGCGTACCCGTTCCGGATAGCGCAGGGTCCAGGCCAGGGCTTGCATGCCGCCCAGGCTGCCGCCGATCACGGCGGCCCAGGCATCGATGCCGAGTTGATCAGCCAGGCGTGCCTGCGAGTCGACCCAGTCTTCGACGGTGACGAACGGGAAACTGGCGCCCCAAGGCTTGCCGGTGGCCGGATTGGTGCTGGCCGGTCCGGTCGTGCCAAAACAGCCGCCCAGATTATTGACGCCGACGACAAAGAATTTATCCGTGTCCAGCGGCTTGCCGGGACCGACCAGATTGTCCCACCAGCCGGTGCTCTTGGGCTTGTCTGCGTAATGGCCGGCAATGTGGTGCGAACCCGAAAGAGCATGACAGACCAGCACCGCATTGGACTTTGCGGCATTGAGCGTGCCATAGGTTTCATAGACCAGATCGTAAGCCGGCAGCACACTGCCGCTGCGCAAAGCCAGAGGTTCGGAGAAATGTGCACATTGTGGCGCGACCGCGCCGACACTGCCTTCTGAAGTTGTCGTCATGATGAAAGCAAAAAACCCGATCAGCCAAAGCGTGATCGGGTTTGAAGGTGCCCATCCGCTTTAGCCGTATTTGTTACGCGCCCGCAAGCTGAATCAAATCGGCGCAATGGAAGAAAATTACCCGCTGGCGCGGCGAAAGTCAAACCGGTGGTTCAAAGCTTTTCGACCGCTTCGCGGATCTTGTCCGGCTCATCCAGCCTGAGCAGTTTGCCGACCTTGATGGCCAGATCGGTGCTGTCCGAGCGCAGGATTTCCTGCTTGACCTCCAGGATCTGCGTCGGGTGCATGGAGAATTGTTGCAAGCCCATGCCCAGCAACAGGCGTGTGAACGTCTTGTCGCCCGCCATTTCGCCACACACCGAAACGGGCACTCCGGCTTTGCTGCCAACCTGGATGGTCTGTGCAATCAGGCGCAGGATGGCAGGGTGGAGCGGGTCATACAGATGGGCGACGGCCTCATCGGTCCGGTCGATGGCCAGGGTGTACTGGATCAGATCGTTGGTCCCGATGGAGAGGAAGTCCAGTCGCCTGACGAAAATTCCCAGAGCAAGGGCCGCTGCAGGGATTTCGATCATACCGCCGACCGGGATGGCTTCGTCGAACTTGATCTTTTCTGCGCGCAACTGGGCCTTGGCCTGCTCGATGGCGATCAGGGATGCATCGATTTCGTGGGCATGAGCCAGCATCGGGATCAGGATCTTGATCTTGCCATGCAGCGAGGCGCGCAGCAGCGCCCGCAACTGGGTCAGGAACATCTGTGGCTCTGCCAGGCAGTAACGGATGGCGCGCAGGCCGAGTGCTGGATTGGTCTCCGGGCGTGGTCCGCCCGAGGACAGATTCTTGTCTGCACCGATATCCAGGGTCCGGATGGTGACCGGTTTGCCGCCCATGGCTTTGGCCACGGTCTTGTAGGCTTCGAACTGCTCCTCTTCGTTGGGCAGGGTGTCACGATTCATGAACAGGAATTCGGTACGGAACAGCCCGATTCCGTCGGCATAGACATCCTTGACCCCCGGGACGTCACGCGGCAGTTCGATATTGGCCTGGAGGGAGATTTCCAGTCCGTCCAGCGTGGCGGCACGGTTGGCTTTGAGGCGCTTGAGCTTGGTGCGTTCGAGTTCGATGGCGCTGCGGCGCAGGCGATACTCTTCGAGGACACGTTCATCGGGATCGATGATTGCAACGCCGCGTGCGCCGTCGATGATGATGATGTCGTCATCGCGAGCAATGTGGCGGATGTGGCGCAGACCGACCACGGCAGGGATGCCGAGGCTGCGCGCGACAATCGCGGTGTGTGACGTAGCACCCCCGACATCCGTGACAAAACCGGAGACCTGGCTGTCCTTGAAATGGATGGTGTCGGCAGGCGAGAGGTCGTGGGCGACCACGATGGTGTCCAGCCCGTCATCCTTGCCACGTTTGGAGGTGACGTGACCAGGGTGGCCAAGCAGTGCCTTGAGCACACGCTCCACCACCTGAACGACATCGGCCTTGCGTTCGCGCAGGTAGGGGTCGTCGATGTTGTCGAACACATCGACGATGGCTTCCATCTGCTGAACCAAAGCCCACTCTGCGTTGCAGCGGCGCTCGCGGATCAGTTTGCAGGCCGTTTCGACAAGCATCGGGTCGCCGAGCAGCATGGTGTGCAGATCGACGAAGGCCGAGACTTCGGATTGGGCACTGGCTGAGGTTTCCCGCAGGGCGCGCAGTTCGAAACGGACTTTGGCGGCAGCATCCTCAAGCCGGATGACTTCGGCGTCTACGTGACGCGGAGCGATCAGCAGGTGATCGACCTCCAGCAATGCGTGGGACACCAGATGGGCTCGCCCGATGGCGATGCCTTGTGAGACGGGGAGGCCATGGACAACAAATGGCATGGGTCGGTGTGGCTTCCGGAAAAGTTATTCGCGTTCGCCGAAACGGCTGGCTATCAGTTCGACAATGGCTTGCAGGGCGGCCTCGGCATCTTCGCCTTCGGTCTCGATCGTCAACTTGGTCCCCTGGGATGCTGCCAGCATCATGACGCCCATGATGCTCTTGGCGTTGACGCGGCGACCATCGCGTTCCAGCCAGACATCACTGCGAAACTGGGTGGCCAGCTGGGTGAGCTTGGCAGAGGGCCGGGCATGCAGGCCCAGCCGGTTGGCTATTTCGGTCATTGCACGGGGCATTCAGGAACCTCCTTTGATGTGCAGCACGCCATCGCATCCGCCTGAGATGGCTTTGTTGATTACGGTTTGAATATCGCTCTTTTCCCGGTAGGTCAAGATGCGCAGCAGCATTGGCACATTTACGCCAGCGACTGCTTCGACGCGCCCGGGGACAAGAAGTTTCATGGCAATGTTGGCAGGCGTGGCGCCATAAATGTCAGTCAGCACGAGAACGCCTTCGCCACTATCGACACTGGCAAGCAGGCGGCGCGCCTCGGTAAGTGCTTCACTGGGATCATCACGCTCGGCAATTCCCAGCTGGGCAATGTGCGGCGGGCGTTTGTTGACCACGTGGCAGATACATTGAATCAGGGATTCACCAAGCGTGCCATGGGTGATGATGAGGATGCCGATCATGTGCGGAAGAGATGCGTTGGCGGGGCAAGCCTCACTCTACCACCTCACCCGGTTCGACACCTTGTGCCCAGCGAAGACGTGCCCGCATGTCCGTGCTGACGAAAATCTTGCCTGTGTCATCCACCCTGAGCACATGGTTGACCTTGAAGCGGCGGGCCATCTCGCGCCAGCCGTCCGTGCCCGCCAGAAAGATGGGTTTGCTGGCCACATCCGAAAGCATGCCCGCCTCCGGGCGTGGCGTGATCAGCACGGTCACGGCCTCGGTATGGCGGGCGGGTTCTCCGGTGCGCGGGTCCAGCAAATGGCTGTAGCGTCGGCCACCCAGATCGAAGAATCGCTGGTAATCGCCGGAAGTTCCGATGGCTTCGCCGTCGTATAGCGCCAGGGTTGCGAGGGGGCCGGAGGCGCGCGGGTGCTGGATGCCGACGGTCCACGGCTGTTTGCCCTTGGCCCCCAGTGCCATGACATTGCCCCCGATGTTGATCAGCGCATTGTGGATGCCGTGAGCCCGCAGGATGGTCGCAGCCTTGTCGAGTGCCCAACCTTTGGCGATGCCGCCGAAGTCCAGTTCTACGGCCGGGTTGTTGCTGCGGATCCGGTTACCGTCGATCTGCAGATCGCTGATGCGGGGTTTGGCGGCGATGAGTTTGCGCAGGGCCGCCGGATCCGGCAGGCGCGCAACGAAGGTATCGGTGTGGAAGCCCCAGAGCTGGATCAACTGGCCAATGGCTGGATCAAACAGATGGTCTCCCAGTTCGGCATAGTGCTGTGCCGAGCGGATCAGCCCGAGCATTTCGGGTTGTACGCTTACGGTGTCGCCATGCGCCAGCCCCTGGTTCAGGGTTGTCAGCTCCGAGGGCTGCCAGGCATGGTAGGTGTTGTGCAGGCGATCAAATTCGCGCAAGACTGCCGCGATGGCCGCCTGTGCCTGCGCCTCCGGCGCCCCCTGGGTGACGACTTCAACACGGGTACCGAAGACAAAGGATTCCTGGCGGACCAGCGGCCCGTCACCACAGGCGACGAGAAGAGCGCTCAGACAGATGAGAAGCAGGCTGCGCAAGGCGCGGCGAAACGGATGGAAGGCGCAACAGGACGACATTACTGCATGATAAAGCAGGCCGTGCGAAGGATCACAGCAAATTCTGCAAGGTGCGAATCCGGTCCTTGAAGTATTGGCTGTGCGAAAGCGGAGCCTGCGTGGTGCTGGGGGAAGTGCTGACGGGGGGCTGACTGTGTTCGATGGCGTCAAGCATCAAACGAGGTGAGAGCCCGTTGGCGAGCAGCATGGATACGGCATAGCGATCTGCTTCCAGGACGTGCTCGCGCGTATAGTCGGCAGGCTGCAGGCCGCGTGCCAGTGCGTGGATGCTGTTCTCGCTGCTGCCCATGAGTGCCGCTGACGCCAGCCAGTAAAGATTGTGCTCGATGGCGTTGCGTAGCGCATGACGGTAATAGAGATGACCCAGTTCGTGGCAGAGCAGGGCGAGTTGCTCGGACTGGTCCGGAACCGTTTTCAGGAACTGATCGGTCACGATGATTTCGCCGCCCGGCAGGTTCATCAGCATGACGCCCGGTGTGTTGCTGTGCCGGAACAGCAGGCGGTAGGGTGGTGCGCCTTCCGGTGCAGGGATCATCGTAGCAAAGCGGTCGCGCAACGCATCCTGTTCTGCCAGTGAAGTTCTGGATTCGGAGAGTAGATTGTTTTCCAGCGTGCTCAGCACTTGTTCCGAACTGGCCCGGACCCAGCTGCCCGGCAGGCTGTCGGCCAGAGTCTCGGCCAGACCGGGGGTCATCAGATGAATGCTGGCCGTCAATGCGGCGGCACAGGCAAGGGTTACCAGCAGGATGTTGACGCGATTGCGGTGGATCCAGCCTTGTTCTTCAAGGGTCTGACCGGTTTCAAGCAGGGAGGCGGCGGCTGGATGCGGGTTTGCCGAGGCCTTCCTGCGCAGGCCACGTAGAAGCGGGAGGAGCATTGCATCGAGCCGGCCGCGCTGCAATTCTTGGCAGGACGTACGCATATTTTTTTGGGTGGGGGAAAGGGTTGCGAATGCCCTGAATTATGAAGAGCAACGCGCGCCAGATCGGCGAAGCGCCCGTAGGTCTGTAAGGCCGATCGGGCTGTACAACCCAGGCTGACAGCGCGACCGCCGCATGACTTACAAAGTCTCAAGCGCCTCGATGAGTTGACGGGCGATGTCGTAGCCGGATTGCTGCGCAATCTCGACCATGCAGGTCGGGCTGGTGACATTGATTTCGGTGAGATGTCCGCCGATCATGTCTAGTCCGACGATGAGCAGGCCGCGTTTCCACAGGACGGGCGCCAGGGCTTCCGCGATCTCGCGTTCGCGGGTCGTGAGCGGCATGGCTACGCCCCGGCCTCCGGCTGCCAGATTGCCGCGGGTTTCACCAGCCATCGGAATGCGGGCGAGGCAATACGGCATGACTTGGCCAGCTATCAGCAGCACGCGCTTGTCCCCTTCACTGATCTGCGGCAGATAGCGCTGTGCCATGATGCTGCGCCGGCCCATGTCCGTCAGCGTTTCGAGGATGGCGTTGCGGTTCGGGTCGTCCTGGCGGACCCGGAAGATGCCGGTACCGCCCATGCCGTCGAGCGGTTTGAGGATCACGTCGCCGAATTCCTCGATGAATGCCTGGACGATGGCCGGATCCCGCGCCACCAGCGTGTTGGGCGTGAACTGCGGGAACTCCGTGATCGAAAGCTTCTCGGAGTGGTCACGAATGGCGCGCGGGTCATTGAAGACTTTCGCGCCTTGCGCGACCGCACGCTCCAGGATCCAGGTAGCGGCCACGTACTCGGCATCGAAAGGCGGGTCTTGTCGCATCAGCACGGCGTCAAAAGCCGTCAGCGGCTGGGTGACCGGGGCTGCAGCGGTGTACCAGCGGGTATTGTCGGAGGTGACGTCCAGCGCCCGGGGCCGGGCGTGTACCACGCCATCCCGCACCAGCAGGTCTTCCCGCTGCAGCGCAAACACTTGATGGCCACGCGCCTGGGCGGCGCGCATCATGGCAATGCTGGAATCCTTGTAGGCTTTCAGCCCTTCCAGCGGGTCGATGATGAACGCGATCTTCATGCCAGGGCCACTTCTGCCGGAGCGGTTTGCTCCAGCTCTACGGAGGCCGCCAGCAAGGCCAGACGCGCAACCACGCCATAGGCATAGAAGCGGTTGGGCGCAGCGTCGGGTGCCTGCTTGCAGTCCGGTACGTTGCAACAAGTTTCGAACGCCAGCGGTTCGAAGTGCATGCCCGGCGCGTTGAGGTTTTCGTCGCGGCCACGCTCGCCATGGACGCGATAGAAACCGCCCACCACGTAATGATCCATCATGTAGACAACCGGTTCCGCAACGCCGCCATTCACCGTTTCCAGTGTATGCACGCCTTCCTGGATGATGACTTCGGAGACCTGCTGGCCTTCCTTGATCACGCTCATCTTGTTGCGCTGGCGGCGATTCAGGCCGATCACTTCGCTGGCATCGCGTACCGTCATCACGCCCATGCCGTAAGTGCCGGCATCGGCCTTGACGACGACGAAAGGGGTTTCCTTGACGTCGTACTCCGCGTACTTCTGCCGGATCATCGTCAGCAGCGAGTCCACCTGGGTGGCCAGACAGTCTTCGCCGGTACGTTCATGGAAGTTGATCTGCCCGCAACGACCGAAATACGGGTTCAGCAGCCAGGGATCGATTTCAAGCAGACGTGCGAAGCGGGCCACCACCTGATCGTAGGCGGCAAAGTGCAGCGATTTGCGGCGCGTGGCCCAGCCAGCGTGGATCGGCGGCAGCAGCCATTGCTCGTCCAGCCCTTGCAGGATGGCCGGAGCGCCGGCGGAGAGATCGTTGTTGAGCAGGATCGCACAGGGATCGAAGTCCGCCAGGCCGAGCCGGTTGCCCTGGCGGACCAGCGGTTCCAGCAGCAGTTGCTGGCCATCCGGCAAGTCGACCGGGGTGGGCACAGTAATCTCCGGCAGCAGTGAGCCGATGCGTACGTTCAGACCGGTCAGGCTGAGGATGTTGGCGATCCGGGCCACGTTCTGCAGATAGAACAGGTTGCGCGTGTGGTTTTCAGGGATCAGCAGCAGGTTGCTGGCGTTCGGGCACAAGCGCTCGACGGCGGCATGCGCTGCCTGCACGCACAGCGGCAGAAAATCCGGATTCAGGTTGTTGAAGCCGCCCGGGAACAGATTCATGTCGACCGGGGCGAGCTTGAAGCCGCTGTTGCGTAGATCGACCGAACCATAGAAGGGCGGGGTGTGTTCCATCCACTGGCTGCGGAACCATTGTTCGATCCGGCAGGCGTTGTCGAGCAGACCTTGCTCAAGCGCGAGCAGCGGGCCGGAGAGGGCGGTGGTCAGATGCGGCACCATGAACAGCCTCTTTTCGTGAAGGGTTTGTGGGGGCTTGCCGGGCAGGCGATGGTACTCCAATCGGCTGACCGCAGTCTTTCCCGGGCGAGGGCGCGGTGAATCGCGTAAAATCCGGGTCCAGACAAGCGGAATCCGTTTTTTGCCCCGGGTGGAACAGCCTGCTGGACCCAGTGTCCGCAGCGGCTGCGTACTTAACTGGGGACGGAACGTGATATTTCAAGCAAGCAGCGGTACATGCCCGGCCGGATGTGTGCCCTGACCAGAGAAACCGGATACGGTGGCGCCCAGCGTTCCCGTTCTGCAGGACCCGATACCATGACTCTCAGCAGCGCCAGTGTTCTTTCCCCGGTTCGCGACATCATCGAAGATATCCGTGCAGGCCGCATGGTGATCCTGATTGATGATGAAGACCGCGAAAACGAGGGTGATATCGTGATTGCCGCCCAGCACATCACGCCGGAAGCGATCAACTTCATGGCGAAATACGCCCGTGGCCTGGTGTGTCTGACGCTCACCGAAGAGCGTTGCCGCCAGCTCGGCATCAACCAGATGGCGCGTGACAACCGCAGCCAGTTCTCGACCGCCTTCACCGTGTCGATCGAAGCGGCCACCGGGGTGACCACCGGAATCTCCGCTGCAGACCGTGCGCGCACCGTGCAGGCGGCGGTGGCGCGCAATGCCAAGCCGGGCGACATCGTGCAGCCCGGTCATGTCTTCCCGATCATGGCCAAGCCGGGCGGGGTGCTGGTGCGCGCCGGGCATACCGAAGCCGGATGCGATCTGGCTGCGCTGGCCGGGCTGGAACCGGCGGCGGTGATCTGCGAAATCATGAATGACGATGGCAGCATGGCGCGCCTGCCCGATCTGGTTCCGTTTGCCCAGCAGCACGGGCTGAAGATCGGAGCGATCCGCGATTTGATCCACTACCGCTCGGCGGTCGAAAAGCTGGTCGAACGCGTGGCGGACAAACCCGTGCCGACCGCACATGGCGAATTCCGGCTGGCCGCATTCACGGACCGGGCTTCCGGCGAACTGCATCTGGCCATGTACAAGGGCGACATCACGCCGGAAGTCGAAACCCTGGTGCGGGTGCATGAACCTGTTTCGGTACTCGATTTTCTCGATACGGCGAGCAGCCATCACAGCTTCACGGTGGACGAAGCGCTGGCGCGGATTGCTGCCCATGGTCATGGCGTGCTGATCCTGTTGCGTCGCCCCGAGACCAGCGATGAGATGCTGACCGCGCTGGGCGTCAAGGAAGAAACCCAGAAGCCTGCAGCCAAGTGGGATCCGCGCCTGTTCGGCATCGGCGCCCAGATCCTGCGTGACCTCAATGTGGGCAAGATGCGGGTGATGGCTACGGCCCGACGCATCCCGAGCATGACCGGTTTCGGGCTCGAAGTGACCGGTTACGAAGAACCCAAGGCCTGAAAAGGAAAAACATTCATGTCCCGTTTTGAAAATGTTCCCGAAATTGCCCAGAGCCTGGATGGCAAGGGGCTGCGCGTGGCCATCGTGGCCGGGCGCTTCAATGCCAATATCGGCGAAGGCTTGCTGGGCAGCTGTGTGGCTGAGCTGCTGGCCCGCGGTGTGGTAGCCGAACAGATCCTCATCACCAAGGTGCCCGGTGCCCTGGAAATGCCGCTGACGCTGCAGACCCTGGCCCGGACCGGACGCTACGATGCGCTGGTCGCGCTGGGTGCGGTGATTCGTGGGGATACCTACCACTTCGAGGTGGTTTCCAATGAAATGTCCGCGGGGATCACACGCGTGCAGCTGGATACCGGCATTCCGATTGCCAATGGCGTGTTGACCACCAATACGGATGAGCAAGCCGAAGTGCGCATGGATGTTAAGGGGCGCGAGTGTGCCCAAGCCGCCATCGAGATGGCCAACCTGTTGAGGACGATCCGCGCATGAGCGACGATAAAGTACTGATCCCGCAAGAAACCCCGAAAAAGACCCCGCGTCGCCTGGCACGCGAGATCGCCATGCAGGGCCTTTACCAATGGCGGATGACCGGCAACTCCCTGCCTGTCATCGAAGATCATCTGGAGCAGGAAAGCGCAGAGTGGGCGCGTGCCGACAAGCCGCTGGCGCTCGTTCTGCTGCGTGGCGCGGCCAGCAATGCCGACGCGCTGGAAGCCGGAATCGTGGCCTGCATCGACCGCCCCCTGACAGAGGTTTCGCCCATTGAACGCGCCATCCTGCTGCTTGGCGCCTATGAGCTGACCCACCGCATCGAGACACCGTATCGCGTCGTCATCAACGAAGCCATCGAGCTGGCCAAGTCCTTCGGTGGCACCGATGGTCATCGCTACATCAACGGCGTGCTCGACAAGCTCGCCCCCAAGCTGCGTGCGGCCGAAGTCGAACATGCAGCCAAGCAGAGGAGAAAGGACTGAGTGCCGAGGACTGAGGACTGAGTAGAAATCAGCGCAGGCGAGGCCTGCAGGAATCATTTACTCAGCACTTGGCACTCTGCACGCAGTCCTCAAATTCGCCATGCCCGGCGAATTCGACCTGATCCGCCGTTTCTTCCATTACCCCACCAGCCATACGGATCTGGGTGTGGGGGACGATGGCGCGCTGCTGCGGGCACGCCCCGGCATGCAATTGGTGGTGTCGACCGACATGCTGGTTGCCGGCACGCATTTCCTGCCGGACGTGGATCCTTTTCTGCTGGGCTGGAAGACGGCCGCCGTCAATATTTCGGACATGGCCGCGATGGCCGCAGAACCGCGCTGGATCACCCTGGCGCTGGCCTTGCCGCATGCTGACGAAGCGTGGATCAGTGCGCTGGCGCGCGGCTTTCGCGATTGCTGTGAAGCGTATTGCGTAGACTGGATTGGTGGTGACACCACGCGCGGACCGCTCAACCTGTGTCCCACCATCTTTGGTGAGGTGCCGGCGGATGCCGCCGTGCGTCGCGACGGCGCGCTTCACGGGGATGACATCTGGGTGTCCGGCTGGCCCGGCATGGCCGCCCTCGGGCTGGCGCAACTCGTTCAGGAACTGCAACTGGTCAGTGCCTGGGTCGAACCCTGTGTGGAACGCCTGCAGCGGCCGGTGCCACGCGTCGCGCTGGGAATCGGCTTGCGGGGGATCGCCAGTGCCATGCTGGATGTGTCTGACGGTTTGCTGGGCGATCTCAACCACATCCTTGAACGCTCGCAAGTCGGCGCGATGATCGAGGAATCCGCACTGCCACTGGCGACGCTGCTGGCCGCTTGCAAGCGGACCGAGCGCGCCATGGATGCCCTGCTGCGTGGCGGGGATGATTACGAGCTATTGTTTTGCGCGCCCCGCGAGAAGCGCGGTCAGGTTGAAGCGCTGGGGCGCCATCTCGAATTGCCGCTGCACCGGATCGGCCGCATCCTCGACAAGACCGGGTTGTGGCTGCAACGTGGTGACGGTGTCTGCGAAGCCGTCGCTGCACACGGGTTTGATCACTTCTCCCGGACGGGCGGGTGAAGCGTGTGAAGTGCAATTTTCTGGACATGAACATGCCTGAATCGATCTCTATCCGTACGGCCTCTGCTGCGGATGCCGAATGCTATGCAAGCTTTCTGGCCGGGATTTTTGCCGAGCATCTCGACACGGTTTGCCCGCCTGCGCATGCAGGCAGTGCCGAACAGCTGCGTGCCCACCTGCTTGCGCCGGGCCAAGACAACGCGGTCATCTTCCTGGCTGAACAGGAAGGCGAGCTGCTCGGAGCGCTCAGCTTGAGCGGGGGAACGCGTCCGGGGCTTGAGCATGTGGCCCGTCTGGGTTTGAGCGTGAAAAGCGCTGCGCGTGAATGTGGCATCGCGACCGCACTGATGCATGAGGCGCTGGCATGGCTGGCGGCTTCTCCCGTGATCGAACGGATCGAGCTGGAGGTGATGAGCAACAACGCCATCGCGATCCGCTTGTATGAAAACTGTGGTTTCGTGCATGAAGACATACGGCGTCAGGCGGTCAAAAAGAACGGGCGCTATTTCGATCTCTACAGCATGGGTCTGCTGAAAAGTGAAGCGGGCACCACGCAAGTATTCTGTGACTGCGGGATGCCCTTCTGATGCGCCCGACATTCCGGCTGCTGGTTTCCCATCCTGCCCACTTCATCTCACTGGGGTTCGGCGCCGGCCTCGCCCCGAAAGCGCCCGGCACGGTCGGCAGTTTCGTGGCCTGGGGCCTGTATGCCGTGCTGCAAAACAGCATCCCCTTCGTGTTTGCCGCATGGGTGCCAGTAGCCGTGCTGCTGGTGGCCTTCTTCATCGGCGCGGCCTGCATCGCCAGAACGGGGGCGGCCCTTGGCGAAGTGGACCATGGCGGCATCGTCTGGGACGAATTCGTTGCGGTATGGCTGGTGCTGGCCCTGATTCCCGCCACCTGGCCCTGGCAACTGGCCGGCGTGCTGGTGTTCCGCTTCTTCGACATCCTCAAACCCTGGCCGATCAACCTGGCCGATGCGCGGTTCAAGAATGGCCTTGGCGTGATGTTCGACGACCTTCTGGCGGCCGGCTATTCCTTGCTGTGTCTGCATGCTGTCCTGAAAGTGATGTCATGAGCGCCGCAGCCTTGCTGGACTTCATCCTGACCCTGGATGGGCTCAAGGCCGTCGAGCGCCAGACCATGCCGGCCGGGCTGTCGCGACGTGAAAACAGTGCCGAACACAGCTGGCACGGAGCCATGTGCGCGCTGCTGCTCGAAGGCGAATGTGCCTTTCCGGTCGATGCGCGCCATGCGGCCTTGCTGTTCCTGATGCACGATGTGCCCGAGATCGGCTGCGGCGACACCTTCGTCTATGCCGACGCACGCAGCGATGCCGCGCAACGCGAAGTCGCCGCGCTCGAACAATTGCTTGTAACTTTGCCTGCGCAGAATGCTGCCAATCTGCGTGAGCTGTGGGAAGAATTCACCGCCAACCAGACGCCTGAAGCGAAATATGCCAATGCACTGGACCGGCTGATGCCGCTTTTGCATAATCTCAGTCACGACGGTTTGAGCTGGCGCGAGCACAAGGTTCCACGCGAAAAAGTCCTTGCCCGTGTCAGCTTCATCGGCGAGGTCTTGCCACGCATCTGGCAGATCGTCCTACCCCGGATCGAAGATCATTTTGCAGGAGCACGCTATGACACCGGAACTTCACTCGCTGGTTGAACAACTCGGCCGCGCCTTGCTGGCGCATCAATGGCAACTGGCTACGGCCGAATCCTGCACGGGCGGGCTGGTCAGCGCCGCCGTGACCGACATCGCCGGATCAAGCGCCTGGTTCGACCGCGCCTTCATCACCTATTCCAACGAAGCCAAAGTCGAGATGCTCGGCGTTTCGCCGCTCACTCTGCACACGCATGGCGCGGTTTCCGAACAGACCGTGCATGAAATGCTGGCCGGCGCGCTGGCGAAATCCGTGGCACATGTTGCCGTCGCCATCTCCGGCATTGCCGGGCCAGGTGGCGGCACGCCAGACAAGCCGGTGGGCACCGTCTGCTTCGGCTGGCAACGGCGCGGCGCCAGCCCGGAATGCCGCACCCTGCTCCTGCCCGGCGATCGCTCCGCCGTCCGCGCGGCATCCACCCGGATCGCACTCGAAGGCGTGCTGGCGCTCGCGCAGCGCGGCTGAGGCGTGCCGGTGTAGGGTGGTGCAATCGAAGCGAAGCGCATTGCGCCGTATGGCGGTGGCAAAGGAATAATCCAGCGCAATCCCCTGCGGGCGATTGATGCCCTACGCTGATTACGCCGGACGTGGTACGAGTATGTGGGGTGGTGAGTGAGTCAAACGGTCAGGAGCAGACATTCATAAATTGGTCGTTCCTACGCTCTGCCTGGAAACGTCAGAATTCGGCGCTCCACGCCATCGCGTATACCAGAACAGGAAGTGGTGAATGACGTAGAACGTTGAACTATCACCAGTCTATTTCATTGCTCTATGATATTGGCAGCATGCTGCACCGTACTTGGTCCCCTTAACACGAAACCATCATTCCATGCTTCCCAGCGTCTTTTTAAGCCATAACTATTCAGATAAGCCTTTTGTTCGGCGCCTCGCTGCTGACTTGGACAACCAAGGCATTCCTTACTGGCTAGACGAAGCCGAGATCAAGATCGGCGAGTCACTGATTGAAAAAATTCGCGCAGGAATCGACAAAGTAGACTTCGTTGCCGTCGTACTCTCACCGAATTCCGTCGCCTCACCATGGGTTCAACGTGAAGTCGACGTCGCCATGAATCAGGAAATCATGGGGCGTCGTGTAAAAGTCTTGCCATTGATGTACCGAACGTGCGATCTGCCAGGATTCCTCCTTGGGAAACGCTATGCAGACTTTACCGAAGACGGCCGCTACCTCACCGCTTTTGAGGATCTTGTCCGAAGCCTCGGTGTGGTTTTTAACAAGAACGCGTATGCTCCACCGGCCAATGCCACGAATCTCGCCCAGGCTCTGGATAAGGTGTGGAGCAAGGCGTTGCCAGTGCTCTC
>Ga0316604_10002037_pt1 | contig 16376 bp, 14 predicted proteins | sample OWC_soil_day20_C_FD_207650 | JGI IMG/M metagenome (GOLD analysis project Ga0316604, IMG submission 207650) | Wetland soil microbial communities from Old Woman Creek delta, Ohio, United States - OWC_soil_day20_CT | ecosystem: Environmental > Terrestrial > Soil > Wetlands | place: USA: Ohio... | reverse complement strand
CGCCTTCCCGCCGGGGTGATCCCCGTCAGTGGCTGGTTTATTCAACCTTGCAGCTTCCGTCCCCGGATACAGCGGCGGGCCCGCCACGGATTCAAACCGTGTTCCGTTTCGTCGAACCGAACGGTGGTGCATTTTCCCCGACAAGCGCGACCAGGGTCAAGCACTACGTCATTTGAGCTCATTTGAGCTCATTTGAGTAATCGCCGCCGGGTCAGCACGTTGGCCAGACCGAAGGCGATTACGCTGATTGTCAGTAGCGCGACGACGTGGCTGACGACATCCTGCGGCACGTTGCCAAGCAGCAGCGGGCGCGCGAGCGCCACGGCGTGCGCCAGAGGCAACCCGCTGGCCACGGCATGCACGGCCGGCGGCAACTGGTCGGCGGGGAAGAAAACGCCCGAGACGAGCATCATCGGCGTGATGAAGAGCGTGAAGTAATACATGAAGAAATCGTAGGAGGGCGCCAGCGCGCAGACGATCAGCCCGAGTGCGGCGAAAGCGAGCCCGGTCAGAAAAATGACTGGGATCACCCACAACGCGAGCGGCGAAGTGGTCAGCCCGAGCGCCGCGATGACCAGCAGAATGGCCAGCCCCGAGAGCAGGCTCTTGCTCGCCGCCCACACCAGTTCGCCGGCCAGTACATGGTCGAGTGAGAGCGGCGTGTTGAGGATGGCGTCCCAGGTTTTCTGCACGTGCATGCGCGAGAACGCCGAGTACAGCGCTTCGAAGGTAGCCGCATTCATGGTGCTTGAAACGATCGTTCCGGCGGCGAGGAAACTCACGTAACTGACGCCATTGACCTGCGGCAACAGGCCTCCCAGACCGTAACCGAGGCCCAGCATGTAGATCAAGGGGTCGGCGAGGTTGCCGAGCACCGAGGGAATCGCCAGCTTGCGCCAAACGAGAAAGTTGCGCCGCCACACCGGAATCCAGCGCAGTCCGGGGCGGGGGAGGACGAAATGTCGGGCGTTCATAGGTTGCTAAGCTCTTTCGACACAGAGTACACAGAGACACGGAGAACACAGAGAAAACCCAAGAATCTTTTCTCTGTGAACTCTGTGTCTCCGTGATCTCCGTGTTGAAGGCGGTTTAAGGTTTTGCCCATGATCAGTCCCTCAACTCGCGGCCGGTGAGCTTGATGAAGACGTCTTCGAGGCTGGCGGCGCGGTGCAGGTAGCGCAGGCTTGGGGCGTCGGCGAGCGCAGCGAGCAGTGGCGCCACGTCGCGGCAGTAGAAAAACGCGGTGTCGCCGGCGACTTCGAGGCGTTCGCCCAAAGTGTGGCGCGAGCGTGCCCAACTGGTGGCTTCGTCGCCGAAGATTTCGACGACCTGCGGCTCGATGTGGGCGGCGATCAGCTCGCGCGGCGCGCCCTCGGTGACCAGATGGCCGTGGTCGAGGACCGCCAGGCGGTCGCAGAGCCGCTCGGCTTCGTCCATAAAATGAGTGGTCAGGATCAGCGTCTTGCCGCGTGCGGTCAGTTGCTTGAGGCGTTCCCAGATCAGGTGGCGCGCCTGCGGGTCGAGGCCGGTGGTCGGTTCGTCGAGAAAGACGATATCCGGGTCGTTGACCAGCGCGCGCGCCAGCGTCAGTCGTCGCTTCATGCCGCCCGAGAGCGTCTGGATGCGTGCGCTCTCCTTGCCGCCGAGCCCGGCGAAGTCGAGCAGGTCGGGGACACGGGCGCGGATGACCGAATCCTTGATGCCGAAGTAGCGGCCATAGACCAGCAGATTTTCGGCAACGGTGAAGTCCGGGTCGATGTTGTCGAATTGCGGAACAACGCCGACGTGTTCGCGAGCGGCCTCGGCGTCTCGCGGAATGGCGTGGCCGTTGAGCGTGATCCGGCCAGCGTCGGGCGTGGTCAGCCCGAGGCAGCAGCGCAGCGTGGTGGTTTTGCCGGCACCGTTGGGGCCGAGCAGACCGAAGCAGGTGCCCGCGGGCACGCTAAAGTCGATTCCGGCGACCACCTCGTGGTCGTCGTAGCGCTTGCGCAGACCGCGTACGCAAAGCGCGTCGGCCAGCTTCAGTGTCGCCATGCGCGGGTTACGATGTCGCGGATCAATTGCAGCCGACGGTGAAAGAAGTGGTCGGCGCCGGCGATCACGATCACCGGCAGATCGAGCGGTTCGGCCCAGGCCAGCACGTTGGCCAGCGGCACGGTGGTGTCAACCGCGCCGTGGATGACGATGGTGTCGGCGGCTACGGCCTTGGCGGCATACTGGCGCGCGCCTTCGACATGGCCGGCAGCGGTGCCGACCAGAACCAGTCGTTGCGCCGGCTGACCCGCGTCGGCCAGCGCTTGCGCCACTCGCGTCTGGACATAGGCGCCGAACGAGAAGCCGGCGAGCGCGACCGGCAGGTCGCCAAAGCGGCGTTTGGCCTCACCGATCACGGTGAGCATGTCTTCGCACTCGCCGCGTCCTTCGTCGTGCGTTCCGTCACTGCCGCCAACGCCGCGAAAGTTCGGTCGTAGCGCGACATAGCCCAGGCTGGTGAAGGTGCGCGCCAGCGTTTGCGTGACCTTGTTGGTGTTGGTTCCGCCGAACAGCGGGTGCGGATGGCAGATCAGCGCGATACCACGCGGCGCTCCCGGGTTTTCGACGATCACCTCGATGGCTCCCGCCGGACCGTCAAAATGAACCGTCTCCTGGCTTTGTTTCATGGTGTTTTGGCGACTCAGATCTTGAGACGTTCGACGATTCGACCATGTACCAGATGTTCCTGGATGATCTCCTCGATGTCTTCGTTATCGACGTACGTGTACCACACGGCTTCCGGATAAACGACGAGAACTGGGCCTTCGTCGCAGCGATCCAGGCAGCCCGCCTTGTTGATCCGGATCTTGCCCTGACCCTTGAGCTTGAGCTCGCCGATGCGATCCTTGGCGTAGGTTTGCGCCGCACTGGCGCCCAGCGCGTTGCAGCAGGCTTCGCCCGCGGTGCGCTGATTGCAGCAGAAAAAGACGTGATGCTTGAAGTAACTCATGTTGACCTTTCGGGGCGACGAAGCCGATTCTAACCTTGTTCGCATCGCTTCAGTGGCGCCGTCCAAGCAGCGTCAGGCAAGGCAGCGCGACGAACGGCCACAAGCTGGCCACCAGCCGAGTCAGCCCGTTGAAATTGAGGAAGTGCCCTTGCCGCCAAGTGGCCAGCGCAGCGGCTGAATAGGGATTGGGCGGGGTGACATTGACCAGCACCGTTCCGGCCATCAGCGCCAGGCCGGCCAGCGCGAAGCGCAGCGACGCCGGCAGCAGCAGCATGATCGTCAGCAGCGCGCCGCCTCCCATCAAGCCCAATGCGGCGCCCGGCGTGAGCCAGGCCAAGGCATTGAGTGGGCCGACCAGCACCGCTGCGGCGAGCGTGCGAATCAGCAGCGCCAGCGCAAAGAAAATAGTCAAGGCCAGATAGCTCGACTTTCGGTCGGCAAGCAGGGCGCGCGTGATCAGTCCGATGGCCAGCGTATTGCAGACGACGATGCCGGTTTCCAGCGCGAAGAACGAAGGCGCTGCATAGGGCAGCGGTGGCGTGATGTCGAGCAGGTGACGCAGGTCGCCAGCGCCGAAGAGGAAGGTTTCCGGCGACAGTTGTGTGAGCAGCCACAGGCCGATCAGCGTCAGGCCGAGCTCGGCATGCCGGCTCGGTGCCAGCAGCCGCAGGTGCAAGCGTGCGACGCCGGAGAAGAAGCGTTCGCCATGCCAAAAGGTGAGCAGTGCGCCAAGGCCTGTGCCCGTGGTATTGCAGGCCAGGTCGAGATTGGACGCGACGCGCGACGGCAGCCAGCTTTGCGCGCACTCAAGGCAGAGACTGAGCAAGGCGCCGAGCAGCAGTGCAGCGCAGGCGGGCGTCCAGCGGCCGGGCAGGCGGCGCAGCGTCAGCGCGAGAAAAAAACCTAAGGGCAGGTAAGCGAGGACGTTGGTGAGCAGATCGAATACCGTCCAATAGCGAGGCCAACCCGCGGTGAGGAAAAAAACCGGCGACAGGCCGGAGTCGCGCCAGCCGGAAAACGGGTGCAGGCTGGCATAGACGATCAGCACAACATAGGCCAAAGCCAGATAGCGAGGCAGTGCCGTGGGCGCCACCAGGGGGTGGCTGGCGGTGGCTGATTGAGCGGTCGGAGTGGCTGATGGCATCGCGCAGGCTGAGAACATCGAGTGGCTTCATTCTAACCTTTCAGCAGGCGCTGGCGGCAGTGCGCAGAGGTCGGCGTCGGGACGAAAAAAGAGCTTGACACGCCGAATGCAAGAACGATCTAATGTGATACCACATATCCGATATGTGGTCATAAAAGACGTAGCGATAGACTGCGCCGGTCAGTTGAAAGGCGCTGAGCCCAGATAACGAGGAGGATTACAGAATGCAGAAAAAAATCATCATCTCAGTTGCGCCGGTCGGCCCGTGGGGCGCTGGCGAAGGTAACCCGCTCTCTCCCGAAGCCGTCGCCGAACAGGTGATCCAGAGCGCCAAGGCTGGCGCCGCGATGGTGCACATGCATTGCCGCGACGAGAGCGGCGCGTTGACCACCGATCTTTCGACTTTCAACAAGACGGCCGATCTGATCAAAGCGTCTTGCGACATCATTCTCGAAGCGTCAACGGGCGGTATTTCGTCGATGAGCGCGCTCGAAAGAACGCTGCCGGCGACCAATCGTCACGCGCAACTGGCTTCGCTCAACGTCGGCTCGTTCAATTTCGGCGACAAGGTCTATCAGAACAGCGTTCCGGACATCCGCCTGTGGATCAAGCGTTTGGCCGAGTTGGGCATCAAGCCGGCGATGGAAGTCTTCGAAGCCGGCAATATGCACTGTGCGCTGAATCTGATCAACGAAGGGGGAATGAAGCCGCCGTACAACTTCATCTTTGTCTGCAACCTCAACTGGGGGATGCCTTACCATCCGAGCTTGATCTCCTACCTGCGCGACCAGGTTCCGCAGGGCAGCAACTTTGGCGTCAATATGATCGGCAGCGCCGACTTCAAGCAACACCTTGAAGTGGCCCATCTGGGCGCCGTCATTCTGCGCGTCGGTTTTGAAGATTCGCGACGCTACAACGGCAAGATTGCCGCGACCAATCAGGAAATGGTCGCTGCGCTGCGTAGCGAACTGGAAGCAGATGGTTTTTCGATTGCCACCGCCGACGAGGCGCGTGCCATTCTGCTTCGCTGACCGGCCATCGTCGGGCAATTCGGTGCTTGATGAAAGGGCTCAAATGGCTTGACATCAAGAACCGAAAAGACATTTAATACGACAACACATATCGGATATGTGTTGTAAAAATAAAACCAATAATTGGTAGTGGTCAGCATCAATCAGAGGCATCCCTTTTTGTTTGTCGGGGCATAGGCCGCCCCATTCTCATCGGAGGCATCACCATGTTCAGTTCTTCCAGGCGTAATGTATTGCGTACCTTGGCCGCGGCACCTGTCGTCGCTGCAATCGGCTCGATTCCGGGTCTGGCGCGCGCCGCCGCACCGGAATTTTCGTTCAAATTCGGTCACAATCAGCCGGTGACTCATCCGCTCCATATACGTGCGCAGGAAGCCGCTGATCGCGTTTTTGCTGAATCGAAGGGTCGTCTGGAAGTCAAGATTTTCCCGAACGGACAAATGGGCGGCGATAACGACATGCTGTCGCAAGTGCGTAGCGGCGGTATCCAGATGTATACGCCGGCGTCAGCGGGTATCTCGACGCTCGTTCCGGTCGCCGCGATCAACTTGGTCGGTTTTGCCTTCGCTGATTACAATCAGGTTTGGGGGGCGATGGACGGAAAACTGGGAGCGCATGTTCGCTCCCTTATCGAAAAAGTTGGCTTATATCCTCTCGATCGTGTTTGGGACAACGGTTTCCGTCAGATCACGACCAGCGGCAAGCCGATCACCTCGGTCCAGGATATGGCCGGACTCAAGATTCGCGTGCCGGTCAGCCCGCTGCCTATTTCGATGTTCAAGGCGCTTGGCGCCGCGCCCGGAAGCCTGCAATTCGCCGAGCTTTATACCGCGTTGCAGACCAAGGTCTTCGATGCGCAGGAAAATCCGCTGTCGATCATCCAGATCGCCAAAATGTACGAAGTGCAGAAATATTGCTCGATCACCAATCACATGTGGGACGGTTGGTGGGTCGTCGTCAACGGTCGTGCCTGGAAGGAACTGCCGGCCGATCTGCAGAAGATCCTGGGCACCGCGTTCAACGAGTCGGCGGTCAAGGAACGCGCGGACATCCGTGCGCTCAATGACTCGACAATCAGCGATCTAAAAGCCAAGGGAATGGTGTTCAACACGACCACGCCGGACAGCTTCCGTGCCGCGCTCAAGAAAAACGGGTTCTACGAAGAATGGCACAAGAAGTTCGGTGACGAGGCCTGGGGAATCCTGGAACAAACCGTCGGCAAGTTGTCCTGATCTAGGGGAAGTCAATGCAATCGTCGTCTGTTGTCCTGCCGCCGGAGAATTCCAGCGGCGGGAAGGGGGCGGTCGTCTCGTTAGACCGCTATCTGGGGACTGTCCTGGAGTACTTTACCGCGGCCTTGGTATTTGCCGAGATCGTCGTTCTGTTTTCCGGCGTGGTTTCGCGTTACGTGTTTCACACACCGCTGACGTGGACCGATGAGCTTGCTTCAACGCTGTTCCTTTGGCTCTCGATGTTTGGCGCAGTGGTTGCGTTGCGGCGCGGCGCGCACATGCGAATGACCGCTGTGGTCTCCAAACTTTCCAAGGAAAAGCAGGCGTTGGTTGAGGTGATCGGTATCGTCGCTTCATTGGCATTCCTGCTGATGTTTCTCTGGCCGGCTTGGGAGTACGCCAGAGACGAGGCGATGATCACGACCCCAGCGCTTGAAATAAGCAATATGTGGCGCGCCATCGCCATTCCGCTGGGCTGCGGCCTGATGGCGATTACCGCCCTGCTGCGTCTGGCGATCACCGGGAAAGCGCGCGACGTGGCGATCGCCTTCGTTACGGTGGCGGTGCTGGTCGGCTTGTTTTATCTGCTGGGTTCGTCGCTGCGTCCGCTGGGCAAGCTTAATCTGTTCATCTTCTTCATCGGCGTGGTCGGCGCCGCGGTATTTTCCGGGGTGCCGATTGCCTTCTCGTTCGCCCTGGCGACTTTCGGCTATCTGGCGCTAACCACGCGAACGCCGATGCCGGTGATGGTCGGGCGTGTCGAGGAAGGGATGTCGCACCTGGTGCTGCTCGCCGTACCGCTATTTGTCTACCTCGGCCTGCTGATTGAAATGACCGGCATGGCCAAGGCGATGGTTCAGTTTCTGGCCAGTATGCTCGGGCGAGTTCGTGGCGGTTTGTCGTACGTTCTGATCGGCGCAATGTATCTCGTCTCGGGGATTTCCGGTTCGAAAACAGCCGACCAGGCGGCCGTGGCGCCGGTGTTGTTCCCTGAGATGAAGGCGCGCGGCGCGAAAGCGGGCGATCTGGTCGCTTTGTTGTCGGTGACCGGTGCGCAGACCGAAACGGTACCGCCGAGTATCGTGTTGATCACCGTCGGTTCGGTGACCGGTGTTTCCATCGCGGCGCTATTTACCGGCGGCTTGTTGCCGGGCGTGATCTGCGGTCTGGCGTTGTGCTTCGTGGTGTGGTGGCGTTATCGCCACGAGGATCTGTCCAACGTCAAGCGCTTCACCAAGGCCGAAGTGGGCCGCCTGTTCATGATCGCGCTGCCGGCGCTGGTCCTGCCCTTCGTGATCCGTTTTGCGGTGATCGAAGGGATCGCGACGGCAACTGAAGTGTCGACGATCGGCATTGCCTATTCAGTTGTCGTTGGCCTGCTGATCTATCGTCGTTTCGACTTTGGGCGCGCGTTCCAAATGCTGATCGATACTGCATCGCTGGCCGGAGCCATCATCTTCATCATTGGCTGCGCCACGGCGATGGCCTGGGCCTTGACCCAGTCCGGTTTCTCGCAGGATCTGGCGGCGATGATGAAGAGCCTGGGCGGCGCCAACATGTTCATGGCCGTATCGATTGTCGTCTTCATCATCCTGGGTAGCGTTCTCGAAGGGATTCCCGCCATCGTGTTGTTCGGGCCGCTGCTCTTCCCGATCGCTCGCGAGATGGGAATCCACGACGTTCACTATTCGATGGTGGTGATCCTGGCGATGGCCACCGGACTATTCTCTCCGCCCTTCGGCGTGGGTTTTTACGGTTGCTGTGCGGTCAGCAAAGTGCATCCGGACGAGGCTCTGCCCTACATCGGTGCCTATCTCGTGGCCCTGGTTCTCGGCCTGATCGTGGTTGCTGCCGTGCCGTGGATTTCGCTCGGGTTCTTGTGATGTCGCTGTGTTGGCCAGGGACTCGCCGGTCGCGCCCCTGGCCATGAAGCTTTAGCTGCAAAAAAGTACGGGAGCCACGCTTGCACCGGTGGCTTTCCTTCCGGCGCCGCGTGCCCGGCTGCTCGATCGGCATGACGCAATTCAAGGACTGCCGAACGAAGACTGTTGCGACGAGCGGAGCGCCAATTGAATAATTGCCTGGAGTTTTGAGATGATTCACGTACTCGCTTTTGTCAGTATCAAGCCCGGAATGATGGACCGCGCACTCGCTGCTTATCGCGTGCTGGTTCCGAAAGTGATGGCCGACGAGCCAGGATGCCTTGAATATTCGCCGACCACCGACTTCGACCTCGGTTTGGCCAATCAGGAAAAAACGCCGAATCTGATCGTCGTCACCGAGCGCTGGAAGTCGATCGACGACTTCAAAGCGCATATCGGCGGCCCCGCGCACGTCGTCGAGTTCCGCGCGGCGATCAAGGATTGTGCCGAAAAAACCACGCTCAGAATCACCCAAGACGCCATCTGAACGCGTCCGGGGCATCGATCAGGCCCCCGGCATTGGGGGCGTATCTCTAGTAGCAACCATCATTCGAGGTGACGAAATGAGCAAAGCCGCAATTTTCCATACCAGCGCAGCGACGCTGGCACTCTTTCAGACGCTGACGGCGAAGATCATGCCGGACGTCGAGATCATGCACATCGTCGAGGATGCGATGATCCGCGACGTCATGAAGAACGGCGGGCCGACGCCGGCGATCAACGCCCGTATCGCCGGCTACGTGCAGGCCGCCGAGCGCGCCGGTTGTTCGATTTTCATGACCGCCTGCTCGTCGATCGGCGCCAGCGTCGAACAGTGCCAGTTCCTGACCAGCATGACAGTAACCCGGATCGACGAGGCGATGGTCGCTAGCGCGATCCAACAGGGACCGCGCGTCGCGGTGTTGGCGACCGTCGAGACGACGCTCAAGCCAACGCTTGAGTTTATCAAGCGCAAGGCGCGCGAAGCCGGCAAGGAGATCGAGATTCTGCCGAACCTGATGGCCGAGGCGTTCACCGCCTTGCTCGCGGGCGATCATGCGACGCACGATCGCATCGTTTCTGCAGGCCTGCGCGACGCGCTGGCCAAGGCCGACGTGGTGGTGCTGGCGCAGGCGTCGATGGCGCGCGTCATGGAAGCCATGGACAAGCCGGCAGTCCCGGTCCTGACCTCGCCCGAGTGCGGCGTGATGCGCCTGAAGGAAAGGATTGCTGCGCTAGCCTGAGCGGACAGGGAGGCGCCGGGTGATTTCCGCTCGGCGTGCCCTAGAGTGCGCGCTGCGAGTGGTGCCAGGTCGCGATGTGCTCCTGCTCGGCCTTGATCGCCGCCGCCTTGTCGCGGTTGGCGATGGCGGCCATGATTTTGCGATGGGGTTCAAGACCGTAGGCGGCGTTGATCGTCGGCGCGAAAATATCGATCACGAAGTTGTACATATTCTCGATCAGGTGATTGTTCGTCAGGCTCGCCAAGGTTCGATGAAATTTTAGATCGCAGGCGTTGAGCAGTGCGAGTCTGGTTTCGCCGCGCCGGCCCAATTCCTCATATTCTTCATGAACGGCCTGTAGCGCGCGGATGTCGTTGTCGGAACAGCGGTCGATGACGGCGCTGATGACGCCGATTTCAACCATCTCGCGCAGTTCGACCAACTCATTGGTGTCCGTGTTGGCGATAATCAGGCTGTAGATCAGGGGGTCGAAAATCTTTTTGTTGGCCGATGTGGCGATGTAGGTGCCGTCGCCGTGGATGATCTCGACGATGCCGAAGGCATCGAGGATCTTGAGCGCTTCGCGCACCGAACCGCGTCCGACGCCCAGACCTTCGGCCAGCGCCTGCTCGCTGGGAAGCAAGTCGCCGGGCATGACTTTTTTCTGGATCAGGATGTTCTTGATGCTTTCGATGACCAAGTCAACGGCTGACAGTTTGGCTTTTTTTTCAAATAGCGTTGCCACGCTCTTGTTGCGAGCCATTGCATAATCTCCAAGTCTGATGCACGACTGGGTGTCGTTTATAAAGTGCGATATCACATCTCGAATGTCCTTGTGATTATTGCAAAAAAATCAACGGACAGCAATCGAAGGCGCTACGGTTTGTGCGCGGATGACGATTCTTTCAGCACGCCCAGGGGGCGTTCGTTTGCCACGTGGCACGGTAGCCTGGCTACTGGAAAAGCGATGGAGACGGAACGGTGCGCTTCACGATCGCTTGACTAAACCCAATTTAATCAATAGACTCCATCGAACGCTGTATTTTAAGTTATGCGCAGCGCATGTTTGGCAGGGAACTCTTCCCTAACCTGCAACTCTCAAGCAGGCTATCCATTCGTAGAAGTAAGCCCCTTGCGGTAATCCTTGCCGCGTCCTTGGGCTTTGCACCCACCTGAAACCTTTCGTCGCTCAGCCTGTTTTCCGTGGACGATGACAACCGTGAAGGAGAGTGAGCATGTCTGCAACGATTACGCTCAAACATACGATGGCCCGCAGCCGCGGTGCCGCCTCCAACCTTGTTCAGCACAGTTTGATGATTGCCGCCGTTCTTATTGTCCTTGGCATTATCAACGTTTTTGTCGGTAGTACGCCATCGGTCGATCCGCTGAAATCCGCCTGGTCCGATATTTCCGAGTGGTCGGTTGTGGCCGACACGCCGCAAGTGATCTCGACTGCGGAATCCGTCCCGGCCGTCCTGTCGTCGCGCATGCAAGGCGCGCTCGACTATGTGACCCGCCGCTATCGCGTCTCGCCTGAGGCATTGGTGCCTGTTTTCGAAGTCGCCCAACTGATCGGCCAGGAGCGGCGCATTGACCCGCTGCTGATCGTCGCCATTATCGGTATCGAGTCGGGATTCAATCCGTTTGCCGAAAGCGCCATGGGCGCGCGCGGACTCATGCAGATTATCCCGCGCTTTCATCGGGACAAGGTTCCTGAGGGCGCGGGAGACGGCTCGCTGCTCGACCCGGTGGTCAATATCAGGGTGGGAGTCTATGTCCTTGAGGAGGCGATCCGTCGGCGCGGCGGACTGGTCGCCGGGCTTCAATACTATGCAGGCTCGTCGGAGCCGGCGGGCAGCTATGCGAGCAAGGTGTTGGCCGAGAAGGAGCGTCTGGAGCAAGCGGCCCGCCGCAATGCCGCTGCGGTCTAAGTCATCAGGCTGGTGCCGGCCATTCGCCTGATCGCCTGCGTCGCTTCGGCAGGCAGGACCAGGGCCGCCTGTGCCAGTGGCGTGGTGATGCGCCGGTCAAAGTGCAACAGACCGGCCTCGTCCTCGCGCAGTAGATCGGCGTCGATGAGCCTGCTAATGAGCGTTGAGAACGTTGTTTTCTCCGCGTACTCGGGCGGGTTGAATTCGTAGAGCAGAGCCAGACGCTGGGCCAACAGATGACAATCGTTTTCAAGTGAGCGGCGCGTCTGGACGCCAGACCCGCGGCGTTCAAGCAGCGACAGCGTCAGGAAGTGACGCTCGAGCAGCGGACGCAAGGTCTCGCCGAGCATTCGCAGTTCGACGAATTCCTGGCTGTTGGGTTCCGGGGCTGACAAGCGTCCGCCGTTGTGGCGCAGCAGCAGTCCACGCTGGATAAAGGTGTCGATGACGGCTTGCGTGGCTGCTGGGAGTTCATCAGCGGTCCAGCGCAGGAATAGTTCGGCACCCATCAGCCCGTAGATTCCGGCGACGGCTTCGCTGACGCGCTGCGTACCGAGATCGCGGTTATGGTTGAGCAGGCAGGCGATCAGCGCCGGCAGCGCAAAGAGATGCAGTACATTGTTGCGAAAATAAGCCAGCAGCGGCGCTTCACCCTGCGGGACGCGGATCAGGTCGCCGAGCGGATGCGCGATGCGTTCGGCGATCCCAAGCCGTTCGACGTAAGCGACAATCTGCCTGGAGTCCAGTGCGCACGGGACGGTTGCCGCAGAATAGGGCGCTTCGGCAGCCAGCGCCCGGTAGTGGTCAAGCAGCCGACAAAGGGCCTGCTCGTCGGCCGTGTGCCTGGGGGTGGACAGCAGCGCCAGAGCGATCAGGTTGACCGGGTTGATCACGGCGGCTTCGTTGAGCCGCTTGGCAAGTTCGGTCGCGGCGCGGTGCGTTGCGTCGCGCGGCCAGTCATCGGCGGCCATTGGTGTTTCTTTGGTCCACCCCGGGCGATGGCGTTCAAGAAAATCGGCGAGCGAGAGCGGCTCACCAAAGTTCACATGGACCTTGCCGAAGACTCGCTTGATTCGCCGTGAGCTCTTTATGATCGCCCACAGCGATTCCTTTTTCTTTGGCTTGCCGGCCAGTTCGCGAAGATAGCTGCGGCCCTCGATAATCTTTTCGTAACCGATATAGACGGGTACGAAAACGAGCGGCCGATCATGTTCGCGGATGAAACTGCGAACGGTCATCCCGAGGATGCCGGCCTTGGGGATCAGTGTTCGTCCATTGCGGCTACGTCCGCCCTCGATGAAGTACTCGAGCGGGAAGCCGCGGGTCAGCATCAGGTGCAGATATTCGTGGAAAACGGCGGCATAGAGCGGCTCGCCCTTGAAGCTTCGGCGCAGGAAGAAGGCGCCGCAGCGCCGCAGCAACGGCCCGACCAGTGGCAGGTTGAGGTTGGCGCCGGCAGCGATGTGCGGCGGCGTCAGGCCTTGCCGCAGCAGGCAGTAGGACAGCAGCAGGTAGTCGATGTGGCTGCGGTGCGTCGGAACGTAAACGATGCCCTGGTTGGGCGCGATCGTTGTCACGATATCGATGCGGTGGATCTCGATGCCGTCATAAAGTCGTGTCCATAGCCAGGACAGAAACAATTCGAGTGCGCGTACCGCACCGTACGAATAATCCGAGGCTATCTCAAGCGCGAAACGCCGCGCCCGCTGTTCTGCTTGATCGGGGGTGATGCCATGCGCGGCGGCATCAAAAGCCGTCGCTCGGCGTACCGACTCGGCGGCGAGCAGTGTGTCGACCTGCGTGTTGCGATGCGAAAGATCAGGTCCGATCGCCATCTGTCGCTGGCGGCGAAAGTGAACGCGCAGTACGCGCGCGAGTTTGCGCATTGCTTGTTCTTGGTCGAGCCCCTCGCGCGACATGGGTTGTACCGAGATCGGTGCGTTGAAGCGGACCAGCACGTTTCGACCATGCAGCAGGATGGTCAGCAGTCGGCGCAGTGAGCCCGGTTGCCGCCACGTTTCGGAAAACAAGGCCTTGAGGATCGAATCCTGCTTGTCGGGACTGCGTCCCCACAGAATGACTACCGGAACGATCTGTACGTCGAGCCGGCCATTGACCAGTGCGTCATGAACCAGCGCGCCCATCAGCCGCGAGTGGGCATAGCGCTCGCGTGCCGTGGCGCTGAGCGAGTGTTTGCGATTAAGGAAAAAAACCGAATGAGGGAACTGCTGACCGTTCAGCTTGAAGCTGGCTTCGGCCGAAGGAAAACCGCAAGCCAGTGTTTCCTGAAAAAGTACCAGCAGGTTTGACAGGTGATGGTTCTGCAGCACATAGCAAACCGGTTTTGAGCGATCGAGGCCGAGCTGCTCTGAACGTTCAGGGAAGACCGTGGTGCGCACCCAGCAATACAACACCCGGCGAGCCATTGGCAGGGCCCAGCCGGGCATTTCGAAAAAACCGCTCATGAGTGCTTTCTGGTCTCGCTCAGTCGTCCTCGAGGCCGACCGTCTTGTGCTGCGAAGCCAAGTGCTGCTGGGTCGCCAGCGGTATCGGCGCGTAGTGTGAGAAACGGATGCTGTACGAACCCTGACCACCGGTCAGCGACTTGAGTCGTCCCTGGTAGTCGTCGAGTTCGGCGAGCGGAACCTTGCCGCTGATCGCCATGCTGCCGACGCCGCGCGCCTGCGTTCCGGTAACCTGGCCGCGCTTGCTCGAAAGATCGCCGGTCAGATCGCCGATGGCGGCGTCAGGCGCCAGGATCTCAATGTCCACGACGGGTTCGAGAATGATCGGCGATGCCGCTCGGATGGCATCGATCGTCGCTTTCCGTCCGGCCGAGAAGAATGCGATGTCCTTGCTGTCGACCGAGTGCGATTTGCCGTCATGGACGATGACGCGCAGATCGTGCACCGGAAAGCCGCCGACGACGCCGTCTTCAAGTGCTTGGCGAACGCCTTTTTCAACAGCCGCCATGAATACCCCGGGGATCGTCCCGCCCTTGACGATATCGACAAACTCGAAGCCGCTGCCGCGCTCTTTCGGCTCGACGCGCAACATCACTTCACCGAACTGGCCGGCGCCACCGCTTTGTTTCTTGTGCCGGCAGTGCCCCTCGGCCTTGCCGGTAATCGTTTCGCGGTAGGCAATCTGCGGCGCCTTGGTATCGAGTTCGATCTTGTATTGCTGCGCCATTCGCGAGAGCTTGGCGCGCAGGTGCATTTCACCGAGGCCGCGGATCACCGTCTCGTTGGTCGTCGGGTGGCGCTCGACCTTGAAGCAGGGGTCTTCGATCTCGAGCTTGTGCAAAATGTCGAAAAGGCGCTGTTCGTCGGCCTTGCGCTTGGTCTCTACCGCCAGCCCCTGCATCGGCTGTGGAAATTCCAGCGGCTTCAGATGGATAGCGTCCTCGTCGTGCGAATCATGCAGCACGCAGTCGAATTCGATCTCGTCAACTTTGGCGATGGCGCCGATGTCGCCGGGGACCAGCGCGTCGACCTCAATATAGTCCTTGCCCTGCAGGCGGTAGAGGTGACCGACCTTGAACGGCCGCTTGGCGTCGCCGACCAGCAACTGCGAATCCTTGCGGATCGTGCCTTGATGGACGCGGAATACGCCGAGTTTGCCGATGAAGGGGTCGCTGACCACCTTGAAAACGTGAGCGAGTACATGCTTTGCCGCATCTGCTTCGGCATTGAAGGCGACGCAGTCCGGCGCGCCCGGATCGCCCTTGTAGAAGGTCGGCGGATTGCCCTCGGCCGGGTTGGGTGCCAGCCTGACCAACGCGTCAAGCAGTTGCGGGATGCCAGCGCCGGTTTTTGCCGAAACGAAAAGAATCGGAATCAGGTGACCAGCACGCAACGCCTTGACGAACGGGGTATGCAGTTGATCCGGGTTGGGGTCGGCGCCTTCGTCAAGATAGCGCGCGAGGAGCTCCTCGTCCTCCTCGACAATCTGGTCGATCAGCGCGCGGTGGGCGGCTTCGACCGACTCAAAGTCGCTCTCGCCGTCTTCGTGGCCGAGCAGTTCAACGACGTCCTGGCCGTGGTGGGCAGGCAGATCGAGCAGCATACACTGGTGACCGAAACGTTCGCGGATCTCGCCGACCAGTCTGGGCAGGTCGACATTGTCGGCATCGATCTTGTTGATGACGATCATGCGGCAAAGGTCGCGGGTGGCGGTGAGCCGCATCATCCGCTCGGTCGATAGCTCGATGCCGGTTTGCGCGTTGATGACGATCAGCGCCGTGTCGACGGCGGCCAGCGCTCCGATCGACTGTCCGGCGAAGTCCGGATAACCCGGCGTGTCGATCATCTGCACCTGGGTGTCCAGCCAGCTGAAGCTCGCGACCGCCGAATAGAGCGAATGTCCGAGTTCTTTTTCCTGCGCATCGAAATCGAAAACGGTGTTTCCCCTTTCGACCGATCCGCGGCTGCTGATGGCTCCGGCGGCGGCGAGCAATGTCTCGGCGAGCGTCGTTTTTCCTGCGGCGCCATGGCCGACGAGAGCGACGGTGCGAAGATTTACGGTGGCATTCTGACCCATGTTTTCTCCCAATGATGTCGAACCTGCTCAACCAGAGGCGAAGATCAGACACTGCCCCGAGGAGAGCAACTGACTACTCAAGATTCATCCGCAATGGCATTTATTCTACCCCGCAAGCCGGAATGCGAATAACAAAGCTGCGGCGCGCTGAGCGACGCAGTGTACTCATCGCAAAAGTCTCACTATAACATCGAAAAAATCGATGTTTCACGTCGAACTTTGCATTGACCGTGCTGTCGCCTGGGCGGATAATTCTGCCCTTGTTTTCAATTACCCTCCCCTTTTGTGGGATATTCAGCGAACCGGGTTTCCGGAAGGAGTTACGATGGGCGGAAAGACGAAGAAGCACTTGGAGGTATTGCGCGAGATGCGCGGCCGTGCGGTACTCG
>Ga0316604_10002036_pt1 | contig 16378 bp, 15 predicted proteins | sample OWC_soil_day20_C_FD_207650 | JGI IMG/M metagenome (GOLD analysis project Ga0316604, IMG submission 207650) | Wetland soil microbial communities from Old Woman Creek delta, Ohio, United States - OWC_soil_day20_CT | ecosystem: Environmental > Terrestrial > Soil > Wetlands | place: USA: Ohio... | reverse complement strand
ATTCAGCTTGGCCACGAAATTCCACCACCCGAAATAGCTGCCCGCGCCGCCACCTTCGCGTTCGATCACGTCCGCCAGCACTGAAGCCGGCAGCGCTAGATCGGCACCCAGCGCAAGGCCAGACAGCACGCAGATCAACGCGAATGACATGAGGTCACCCGCACCCAGCGTGCCCGCCCACACGAAGACCAGAATCGACAAAGCCATGCCCGCGCCCCAGGCGCAAAGCTTGCCAATACGCCGTGCCAGCCACACCCAGACCGGCAAGCCTGCCGCGCCAGAAATGAAATACAGCGCCAGATAGCCCCCTGCATGTGGCCCGGCCTGCAGCACATCGGAGACGAAGAACAACACCAATGACGCCGGGATTGCCGCCGCAATCCCGCTCAGGGCAAATACCCCGAGCAGGCGCTGAAAACGAGGGCGCAACAGCGCCTGCGTGAGGGCGCCCAGCACCGCCGGAGCAGCCTTCACCGGCACTTGCGGCACGATCAGCAAGGCTGCCGCCGCCAGCAAAAGAATCACTACGAACAGCCAGGACATCCGCACCAGCCCTGCCGCCAGGGTTGCCCCCAGCGCAGCAGGCAGCGCCGCAGCGAGCACCACACCAAGCAAGGCAAACGCTTCGCGTACCGCCACGATGCGGGTACGCGAGTGGGCGTGCGTCGAGAGTTCTGCACCCCAGGCGTGATGATTCACGGTCGCCAGCGAATAGCCGAGATACACCACCAGCAACATGGCCAGGAGTCGCGCGGCACTTGCCTCCCCAGCAGGCGGGTGGAGCAAGCCAAGGAATCCTGCAGCGAGCAGCGGCACCGCGGCGAAAATAGCGGCCCGACGGCGCCCCCAGCGATCTCCCAGCACCCCGATCAGCGGATCAATCAGTGCATCCCAGATACGTGCCAGCAGGAGTACCGCACCAATGGCCGATAGCGACAACCCGAAATCCGCATAGAGCTTGGGGATATGCACATAGATCGGCAATGCCACGAAAGCCAGCGGCAAGCCAAGCAGGCCGTAAGCGCCGAGCGCAGGCAGCGAGATTTCACTCAGCGGCAGGCGCGGCGTACGCAATGCCAAAGTCATTTTACTTGTCCGAGCAATTGCTTGCGCAAGGCCGGTTCGCGCGTGCGCGGGTCCAGCCAGATGCCGAAGAATGCACTTGCAAACGCAGGGTCATTCACCTCGCCCAGCAGCGCATCGCCACGATAGAACACCACACCCTTGCCAGGCAGATGCACGCCAGTGAGGGTGTCGCCTTCGCGCACATCCGGGAAAAGCTTGTCCATATAGCCTTTCCAGCGCGCCAGCAAGGTCTCATCGCGAATGCCGATGCGGCGCATCTCGTCTACGCTGGCACTGGCAATCCGGCCTCCGGAGAAAGAACGGGCGTAGGTCAGCTTGAGCGCAAAGTTGCTCGCCGGATCAAAAGCGGGCTGGCTGCTCCACAGTTCGGCCGTATAGAGCGCAAGGCCATACCAGCGCATCGTACCCTGCCCCAGCGCACGCCAGTTACCGGCATGCTCAAGTGCCGCCTCGGGGATCGCCTGCGCAAGTTGCATCACGCAGACCAGCAGCAGGCTGAGGCCGAGACGTTTCATGTCCCGACTCCGCGATGGCGCAGTACGAACTGATACACGTCGGTACTACGCGCCCGGAAACCCGCCTCGCAATAGGCCAGATAGAACTGCCACATGCGCACGAAGCGCTCGTCAAAGCCCTGCTCGCGCACCTTGTCGATCTTCGCGTTAAAGCGTTGCAACCATTCGTTCAGCGTGCGCGCATAGTCCAGCCCGAAAGCATGGGCCTTGTGCACCGCCAGCCGCGCCTTGTCGGCCTGCATTCGGAAAATTTCCGGAGAGGGCAACATACCGCCAGGGAAGATATAGCGCTGGATGAAATCGACATCCTTGCGATAGTGCTCAAACAGCTCGTCGGCAATCGTGATCGCCTGTACCACCACCCGGCCATCAGGCTTGAGCAACGCGCACAGCTGCGAAAAGTACGAAGGCCAGTACGACTCGCCAACCGCCTCTATCATTTCGATGGAAACGATATGGTCATACTGGCCACGCTCGTCACGATAATCACGCAACACGAATTCAGTCTTGTCCGCGAAGCCCTTTTTCTGCGCCCGCTCGCGCGCCCAGGCCAGTTGCTCGTGCGACAGGGTCAGGCCCGTCACACGACAACCAAATTCCAGCGTAGCAATCTCGGCAAAGCCTCCCCAGCCGCAACCCACTTCGAGGATATGCTGTCCGGGTTTAGCTTCCAGCGTGCGCAGCGCATGGCGATACTTCTCCAGCTGCGCCTCTTCGAAGCTCTGTTCCGGCGTGGCATACAACGCGCTGGAATAGCTCATCGACTCATCCAGCCACTCGCGATAGAAGTCGTTGCCCAGATCGTAGTGGGCCTCGATGTTTTTCCTGGCGCCACGCTTGCTGTTCGGGCGCAAGCGGTGCCACAGCCAGTGCATCGCAAGACGCAGCGCATTGCCGTGGATAGCCCGTTCCAGTGCAGGACGATTTTTCGCCAGCAAGGTCAGCAGGGCTGGCAGATGATCGGTACGCCACAGCCCGGCCATGTAGCCCTCGGCAAAGCCGATCGAACCGTGGCTGATGATGCGCTCGAAGACGTACCAATCCTGCACGTACAAGGTCGCCACAAGCACGCCACTGCCGACGATACGCTGTGACGCATCCGGCAGACGCAGTACCAGGCTGCCCCCTTCGATGCTCTCCAGCATGCGCAGAACCAGTATTGCCGCGCGCGGCAGGGAGGTGGCGTGATTTGCAAACAGAGAATGGCTGTTCATGTTGTTTCCTCTCGTGGAGCTTGAGGCTTTGAGTAAAACTGCACGCGCTTGGCTACCAGCCGCAATGCCTGCCAATTGATGCGATAAACAACGCCGAGTGTCAGCAAGGGACAGCGCAACCAGGTACACAGCAGGTTGGCAGCAGTCAGTGGCTGCTCCTCTCCGGTCAGGCGAGTCGTCAGTTGCTTGTGTCCGTCATCAAACAGGTCGATGCCCACCGTCAGGCGCTCATCACGCCGGGCAAAGCTGAAACGGTATTCGCCGCGCACCGGAAAGAAGGGCGAGACGTGAAAGACTTTCTGTGCCACCAGCACATCCTCTGCGCCAATCACATGCTGGTCGGCATGCGCAACGAGGTAGTTGTGATGCTCACCGAAAGTATTGTTCACCTCGGCCAGGACCGCCCGCAAGCCGCCCGCCTGGTCGTGGCAATACCAGAAACTGACCGGATTGAAGACAAAGCCAAACAGGCGTGGCATGGTCTGCAGCACGATTTCACCATTGCAGATGGCACTCAGGCCATGCCGCTGCAGAATGTCGTGAATCCAGGGCAACAAGGGCGAACCATCGCGTGCGCCGTGATCACGATTGAAGAAGGAAAACAGGCGGAGTTTCTCGATCCCCAGCACGGCCGAACCTGCCCCGGCCAATTTCGACAGCGGCAGCCATAAGGTGAACATGGCGTAGCTGAATGCATTGCTGGCTATGGCATGGCGAGCATGCACGACAGAGCCGTAGAGCAGGCGCGGCTTCACGCGAGCGACTCCTGCAGATCGAGACTGCGTGCGCGCCACGGGGCAACAGCACCCAGCATCGCTGCGACGTCGACGCCGGACTTCAGGCCATCTTCATGGAAGCCATAACCCGTCCACGCCCCGGCAAACCAGGTGTGCTGCTGACCTTGCAGGGCAGGCAAATACGCCTGTGCGTCGATGGCCGCCTGATCGAAAACCGGATGATCGTATTCAAACTCCGCCAGCACCTTGGCCGGATCGGCTTCGCGAAAAGGATTCAGTGACAGCACCACCGGGGTCTTGAAAGGCAGCGGCTGCAGCTTGTTGAGCAGGTAGGACACACTCACCGGCCGCTGATCCGGGCGCCCTTCGCCCGCAAGATAATTCCACGCCGCCCAGGCCTTTTCGCGGCGCGGCAGCAAGGCAGCATCGATATGCAGCACGGCGCGGTTCGGCTGGTATTTCACCGCACCCAGCACAGCGCGTTCAGCGGGCGTGGCGTCTTCGGCCAGGATGCGCAGGGTCTGATCGCTGTGACAGGCAAATACGATGGCATCGAAATATTCGAAGCCATGACTGCTTTCCATCTGCACGCCTTGTGCATCGCGGTGCACCGACAGCACCGGCGACCCAAGGCGCAAACCAGGAATTTCCAGCAGCATGCGCATGACGTATTCACGCGACCCGCCCAGCACCGTCAGCCACTGCGGCTGATCGATGATCTGCAGCAGGCCGTGGTTATGGCAGAAACGCAGGAAGGTGGTAAGCGGATAGGCCAGCATCTGCTGCGTAGGGCAGGACCAGATCGCCGCCGCCATCGGCAGCAGATACCAGTCGCGGAAAGCCGCGCCGTAACCGTTCGCATCCAGATAAGCGCCCAGCGACTGATCCGAAGCGGCGTGTTCACGCGCCAGCTTTGTCGTTTCGCGATTGAAGCGCAGCAGGTCACGCAGCATGCCCCAGAAAGCCGGACGCGCCAGATTCGAGGTCTGCGCAAACAAGGCGCCCAGCCCTGACCCCGCCCACTCGATATCCCGCGCGCTGAGGCTCACCCCGAAGGACATGTTGCTATCGAAGACCGGCACGTCCAGTTCACGGAACAAGCCGCAGAGGTTCGGATAGGTGCGCCGGTTGAAGACCAGAAAACCGGTGTCGACCGGATGGGTGATGCCATCCACCGTTACCTCGACGGTATTGGCATGCCCCCCCGCGTAATGGCCAGCCTCGAACAGGGTGACCGTATGCTGACGCCCCAGCAGCCAGGCTGCGCCCAGCCCGGCAACACCCCCACCGACCACGGCGATGCGGCGTCTGCCGGAAGCATTCGGCAGGACAGACGAGCGGGATTTTTCGGATGCATTCATCGTTGTACTCCAGTCGCGAAAATCAGTATTTGTCCTGGACATCCGGGATGGTTTTCGGCCAGCTTGTCGACACTACATTGCGATGCAGGATCCGTTGCAAAGTCTGCCCATCCAGCTCTTGATGTCGTGACCAAGGCACTTTCGCGAAGACTTCATGACCGAGCAGAAGACCGCCCAAAAGCCCACCACACAAAAGGATTCCGGTCATCGTCACAAACAGACGAGGCATGCGGCGGGCCATTGCTTCGGCGGGGCATTCAATCGGAGCAGGCTTCGGTTTCATGGCTTGTTTGTCCTGGACAATTCTTGATCATGTAGCTACCATAGCCATAAGATTGATCTACGTCAACGTTTTGTCCAGGACAAAATGAACAACACACCAGAATTTCAAGAAGGCTTGTCGATTGCAGCGGTCGAGCGTGACACCGGCTTGCTGAAGGACACGCTGCGCGTCTGGGAACGCCGCTATGGCTTCCCACAGCCCTTGCGCGACGCGAACGGCGAACGCCTCTATCCACCGGCACAGATCGCCCGGCTACGCCAGATCAAACGACTGATGGATCAGGGCATGCGCCCCGGCAAGATTTTTGCGGCCGACGAAGCGACCCTGGCAGCATGGCTCGGCAAGGATGCGCCTTCAACAGAGCCTCCACCGCATTGCCGGTCAATGATTGACCTGCTGCAGCAACAACGTAGTGAGGCGCTTCGCCAGAGCCTGCAGCAGAACCTGCTCAAACTCGGTCTGCAACGTTTCGTCACGGAGATCGTGGTGCCCCTGAACATTGAAGTCGGGCTGGCCTGGCTGCGTGGTGACATTACGGTCGGCGAAGAGCATCTCTACTCCGAGCTGCTGCAGAATATGCTGCGCAATGCGGTACATGCGCTGCGCAATCCGGCCGGTCGCCCACGCATTCTACTGACCACCCTGCCCGACGAATTGCACAGCCTTGGCTTGCTGATGGCCGAAGCCATGCTGGTCCCGGAAGGGGCTGTCTGCACTTCGCTGGGCACTCAAACGCCGCTGGGCGATATCGCCAGCACCGCCATGAGCGGCGAATTCGATATCGTCGCACTCTCCTTCAGCGCCAACTATCCGGCCCGCCAGGCCTGGAACAATCTCGCCGAGCTGCGCCGCCAACTGCCTGCACACATCACGCTCTGGGCCGGTGGACGCCACCTGTGCGAACGCGCTCCGGCGCTGGATGGCCTGCACTATCTGAAAGAGATTGCCGATGCAGTGTCGGCACTTGAAAGCTGGCGCACACAACACCAGACAGATCAGTCGTCCTGAAAATGCTTGCAGGCCTCGCGCCGCGTCAGGGCTGGCACGGCCTCGGCGTGTTCCGCCAACCAGCATTTCACCCAGGCCGGATCGGTCCGCGCGTATTGGCGCAGCGCCCAGCCCATGGCCTTGCGGATGAAGAAATCCGGATGCTGCAAATTGGCTTTCAATACCGCATCCAGGCGTTTCAGGTCCGTATCCGTGCCAAATTGAAGCTGATAAAGGATTGCGACCCGCCGCAGCCATAGATTGTCATGCTGCGCATAGGCATCCAGCACCGGGAGTACGGTCGGCGCCCGCTTGGCCAGATCCGCATAGACATGCGTGGCCAGAGGATCAATGCTGTCCCACCAGGATTTACGCACGACCAGCGCTGCCACCTGCGGCTCTTGCGCGACATCGATCCGGCCCGCGAATTTCACCAGCAGGTCGACGGCGGCATATTGGCACTCCCGTTCCTCGTACGCCCACAAGGCTTCTGCCACCGCAAGCAGCCAGGCGGACTCCGGCGCACGCCCGAGATCCGCCAACACCGGCTTGAGTTGCGCACGCCGCAGAGGCGTCGGGATGCCGAAGAACACGAACCGTTGCTTCATGTACGCCGCCATCGCCGGCGCACGCAACGGATCCGCAAATTCTGCAAGCTTCTCGCGTATTCCATATGCAAATCTCATGGCATCTTTTGGCATCACGGGCTCAATCCGTTAAAATCCATCCAGCCGGCGATCCCGGCAAATAGAGTGCGTCTTCAGGGCGGGGTGAAATTCCCCACCGGCGGTAAAGTTGCTACACGCGACCAAGCCCGCGAGCGCCTGCCTTCGGGCAGGGTCAGCAGATCTGGTGTGATTCCAGGGCCGACGGTCAGAGTCCGGATGAGAGAAGATGTGCCAGCCTACGCAAGGCCTGCGCTGGATACCTCCAGCGTGGGCGCTTGCGTTTGACTGACCGTAGCCCTGAAACGTTTTTCGCCAACCTGTTTTGCGAGAGCGTTTCAATCATGAATCCTGCTGTTTCCTTCCCTACCCAATCCAATCCCACCGCAACACCCTTCGCGCAACGCCTCTCCCGCGCCCTGCACAATCTGCGTTCGGGCCGTCCCGTCATTCTGACCGATGATTTTGATCGCGAGAACGAAGCCGATCTGATCCTCGCCGCCGAAAAGATCACCCCTGCCAGCATGGCGCAATTGATCCGGGATTGCAGCGGCATCGTCTGCCTGTGTCTCACCGATGCACAATTGCAACCCCTTCAGCTTGCGCCGATGGTGGCACACAACGAAAGCCGTTACGGCACGGCCTTCACGGTTTCCATCGAGGCGCGCAGTGGCGTCAGCACCGGTGTGTCGGCAACCGACCGGGTCACCACGATCCGCGCCGCACTCACCGGCAACCCGGAAGCCATCGTCAGCCCGGGACACGTCTTCCCGCTACGCGCCCAACCCGGTGGCGTACTGAAGCGGCGTGGCCACACCGAAGGAGCAGTCGATCTCGCCCGTCTGGCTGGCCTGCAGCCGGCAAGCGTGCTGTGCGAATTGACCAATCCGGATGGCAGCATGAGCAAGGGTGATGAAGTCCTGCGCTACGCCTCGGACCATGATCTGGTCATTCTCTCCATCGCCGAGCTGACCGAGCATCTGCAAGCGCAGGTCTGAGCACGACCGAATGGATGCGCCAAGCCCCGCCAGACAAGAAGCCTGGCGGGGCTTGGTATTTTGCAAACGGCGATCAGCCGACTTTCGGCAGCAATGACAAAGCCATGGCCAGCTCAGCCTCGTCGTAGTCCTGATCAACCAGCTTGCCGTCAAAGTAGGCCTGGTAGGCGGTCATATCCATATGCCCATGTCCGGACAGACAGAACAGCAGCGTTTCAGCCTTGCCTTCACGCTTGCAACGCAACGCCTCTTCGATTGCGCCCTTGACCGCATGGGTCGATTCCGGCGCAGGCACGATGCCTTCGGTACGGGCAAACAGCACGCCGGCTTCAAAACACGCACGCTGTTGATAAGCCTGGGCTTCGATCAGCCCCAGATCGGCAATATGGCTGACCAGCGGCGCCATCCCGTGATAACGCAAGCCGCCCGCGTGGAAACCCGGTGGCGTGAAAGTGGAGCCCAGCGTATGCATCTTGACCAGCGGCGTGAGGTGCGAGGTATCGCCGAAGTCATACGCGAACTGACCGCGTGACAGACTCGGGCAGGCGGCCGGTTCCACCGCAACGAAACGCCGCTTGGCGTGTTCACCACGCAACTGCTGGCCCAGGAAGGGAAATGCGATGCCGGCGAAATTGGACCCGCCGCCCACACAGCTGACGATGACATCCGGATCATCGCCCGCCATCTCCATCTGCAAGATCGCTTCCTGGCCAACAATGGTCTGGTGCAGCAACACGTGATTGAGCACCGAGCCCAGCGCGTATTTGGTGTCTTCATTTTGCGCAGCAACTTCAACCGCTTCGGAAATCGCCAGCCCCAGCGAGCCCATAAAGTCAGGATTCTTCGCCAGCGCAGCACGGCCGGCTTCAGTCGTATCGGATGGCGAGGGCAGGCATTTGGCGCCCCAGCTTTCCATCATGGCGCGCCGATACGGCTTCTGATCGTAGGAGACCCGCACCTGATACACCGTTACATCCAGCCCAAAAAGGCCACCGGCAAACGCCAGCGAAGAGCCCCACTGCCCTGCTCCGGTTTCGGTACACAGTTTCTTCACGCCTTCCTGCGCGTTGTACCAGGCCTGTGGTACGGCGGAATTCGGTTTGTGGCTGCCCGCAGGCGACACGCCTTCATATTTGAAATAGATCTTGGCTGGCGTATCCAGCGCCTTTTCCAAGCGGCGCGCACGGAACAAGGGACTCGGGCGCCACATCTTGAACACTTCCTGCACCGGCTCCGGAATATCGATGTACCGCTCCTGCGACATCTCCTGGGCAATGATCGCCTGCGGGAACAAAGGCGCCAGATCATCCGGGCCAACCGGCTGTCCTGTCGCTGGATGCAGCGGGGGCGCCATCGGCATCGGCAAATCCGCCGCGATGTTGTACCAATGACCCGGCATGCGGGCCTCTTCCAGCAAGTAACGATTGCGATCAGGCATGTCTTGTGTCTCCGGATATCTGCTTCAAAAAAATTACAAGCCTACGTGACCCCCTTCACGGCGCCAATGATCTACGCCAAACGCATCCGTATGCTCCGCAGTCACACCCAGCCCCATAAAGGTGCCACCCCTAGCCTCAACACGGCACACAAAGCGCTCACCACAAAGCACCTTATAAGTGCATTCAGTCAGACAAATGCACACATACAGCGCATCCGGAAAATCCTATAAAACCAAAATCATTCGTAAAGCATTGTTTTATATAAACACAAAACTTGGCCCGGAACGTGCTTTTAGCTCCGCCATTGTGCAAAAAGGAGTCCAATATGGAGCAATTCAAAACCTCGACTGATGTGCTGTTCATTCTGCTCGGCGCCATCATGGTGCTAGCCATGCACGCCGGCTTCGCTTTTCTGGAATTAGGTACGGTGCGCCGCAAGAATCAGGTCAATGCCCTGGTCAAAATCCTCGCGGATTTCTGTGTATCCACCATCGCCTACTTCTTCATCGGTTACGGCGTCGCCTACGGCATCCACTTCTTCAGTGGCGCCCAGACCCTGGCCCTCAGCAATGGCTATGGCCTGGTGAAGTTCTTTTTCCTGCTGACCTTCGCCGCAGCCATCCCCGCCATCATTTCAGGCGGCATCGCCGAGCGCGCAAAGTTCTCGCCCCAGATGGCCGCCACCTTCGCACTAGTCGGGCTGGTTTATCCGTTTTTCGAAGGCATCGCCTGGAACGACAACTTCGGCATCCAGCCCTGGGTGGAAGCCATGTTGGGCGCCAAATTCCATGACTTCGCCGGCAGCGTCGTGGTGCACGCCATGGGCGGCTGGATCGGACTGGTCGCCGTCCTCACCCTCGGCGCCCGGCGCGGTCGCTACAACAAGGACGGCGCCATATCGGCCCATCCGCCATCAAGCATTCCTTTCCTCGCCCTGGGCGCCTGGATCCTCACCGTAGGCTGGTTCGGCTTCAACGTCATGAGCGCCCAGAAGCTCGAAGCCATTACAGGACTCGTCGCCGTCAACTCGCTGATGGCCCTGGTCGGCGGCACCCTGGCCGCACTGGTCATGGGCAAGAACGACCCGGGTTTCGTACATAACGGCCCCCTCGCCGGTCTGGTCGCCGTCTGTGCAGGCTCCGACCTGATGCACCCGCTGGGCGCCCTGGTCGTCGGCGCTGTCGCCGGAATCCTCTTCGTCTACATGTTCACCAAGGTACAAAACAACTGGAAGATCGATGACGTACTCGGCGTCTGGCCCCTGCACGGGCTGTGCGGCGCCTGGGGCGGCATCGCCGCCGGCATCTTCGGCCAGCCAGCACTCGGCGGAATGGGCGGCGTAAGCTTCTGGGCGCAAGTCCTCGGCACACTGGGTGGCATCGGCGTGGCCGTCATCGGAGGCGGGATTGTGTACGGCACAATCAAGAAAATCACAGGCCTGCGCCTGGACCCCGAAGACGAATTCAACGGTGCCGACCTCTCCATCCACAAAATCAGCGCCACACCAGAACGGGAAACCAACTGGTAATTTTGTTGTTAGGTAGAAATAAAGTCTGTCGGGCTGAAATAAAGTCTGTCGGACTTTTGACCACCCCCAACAAAAAGCCCACGGCAGATGTCGTGGGCTTTTTGTTGGGTCATGCCTTTACAGGTTCGCTTGCACCTTATTCAGCACTCGGTCGGTCGTCGGCCTGAACGGTCGTTCAGCCCTCCTTGCTTGAGCGGCAGAAATAGCGCACAAAGCTGCCTGCGCAGTCTCCACAAAATCCGGGGCGATTCAGGTTGTTTTGATATTCATGGCTTCACCCCTGCAAATGTGGCGTCACCTTCTTCTCAAGCAGCGCCACCAGCTCCGGCTGCATGTAACGGTAGTTATCCGGAATGTTCAGGCACACCACGCGCTTGTCGTGCAGATGCTCCCTGAACCGCTCCGTCAGCCGGCTTCGCTGCGCCTTCTCCATCACGAAGATGAGTTCCGCCCAGGCCAGCAGTTCGGGGGTCAGCGGATTCTCCGCGTCGTGGTTCAAGCCGGCAGACGAGCAGGCAATGCCGGGATAGCCAGCAAACACCTGCTCGGCCGTCGGGCTGCGCAGCTTGTTCTGGCTGCAGAGGAACAGCACGTTCATCACACAGCCTCCTGCGCCATCACCACCTCCATCAGGAAACGATCCAGCTCAACCGCATCGCCCTGCGGCCGCTTGTAATCCGGATTTCGCTCTGCGCCCTCCAGCTCCGCTTCGATGAAGGCGTGAATCGCCGGCCAGCGCGCGCTGTACTCGGCCTCCCCGACACTCATCTTGATCACCAGCAGCCGGTTGATCTCGTCGATCAGCGCGTGTTCGTCCAGCACGCCAGCGGCGAGGTCGGCGAAGCGCATCGGCGGCATGCCCTTGCCCGCGTCGATCCAGCGCACGGCCAGCAGCGGGCGCAGTACATAGAGGTACTTCTTCAGCCGCACCGACTCGCCCTGCAGATAGCCACGGAAGTTTTTCTTCGCCATCGCGAGGTAGTGGTAGCGCCCACGCAGCGACGAAAAGAACTTCGGCGCCAGCGCACGCATGCGCGCCGCCTGCGCTGCGTCTTCGCGATACACCACCGGCGAATCCAGCCATTCCAGCAAGGTGGGGTTGGACTTCCTCAACAGCTGCAGCGCCTTGCTCAGATCCCAGCCGCTCACGTCCAGCTCGTCACCGATCGGCAACTCGATCACATCGCGCTGCGGCTCCACCGTCAGGTACCAGGGCAGGCGATGCACGTAGACAAAGCGCACGTCGTAGTCGCTGTCCGGCGAAGCAAAGCCCCAGCCACGACTGCCAGACTCGCAGGCGAACAGCACCTTCACGTCGTGCTCGGCCTCGATCTGGTCGAGAGCTTGCAGCACGCGTGCGCGGATGGTGGCGTCGATAGGGTGAGCGCTCAGGAGCGCGGGTTTCGTGTTCACTTCAATTGCTCGTTGTTCTGGCGCTCGCACGCCGCTGCAGACGTAGCCCGGATGCAGGCCGAAGGCCGGAATCCGGGGGTGTTGTCATTGATCGTCCGCCTGTCCCGGATTCCGCTGTGCTGCATCCGGGCTACTTGCTTTCTCGGTCCTTTAAACGGCGTAGAAACGTTCGGCCTGTGATTAACGCAAGATGTAGTCGGAACGTGCTGTGATCCTCGTCAGAAAGGCCTGGGTGTGATCCTTCGGTATGCAGCATCTTGAACAAACCGTTCAAGTAATTCTTCCCATCGTCAGTCCACTCGTTTCTATCTTTCGACAGAAATCCATTGTTTGCCAACAATGCTCGTCTGTTCTCATTAGTGGCTAAATTGGAGGCCTCATCTCGATAGACTCTCCGTGCAATCTCGTCCAGTAGGGATTCCAGAAACGTGCGCACCTGGCTGTTCGCTGCGGCCCAATCGCCACGCGTGTGCGCTTCGACTGCCTGGTCAAAATGGCTTAGAGACGAGGTAAAAGCAAACTGCTTCAACAGTTGATGGACCTCGTCATCCGTAGCAGGAAGATCCGCTTCACCGGGCAATGCTGCGCGCAGCAATGGGGCTCCTGTCTCGGAGTCCCAAGAGACAATGTATCCGTCAAGCGCCAACCCTCTGAGGAAGCGTTGCTGTTCGGCAATCATGTTCTGAGGCATTGTCGCTTCAACAGCCTCTCGAACCACTGCCTCAGCCAACGTTACTCGCCCGTTCAGAGTGCCTATAACGTCTGTAGCGCGTTGGTTTGCAGTACGAGCTAGCCATGCGCATTTTGCGGTGACGCTCAACCCAGTGCCCAACGAAATATCGTTATCCAATTCAAGCCGCACCAAAAGTTGATCGAACAAAGCCTGCGTCAGTTTCTTTCCCAGAAACTCAATTGCGCTGACGATGGTGGGACGAGTGAATGGTTGTGTGCTCATGATGTCTTCTCCTTTTGGTCATTTAATCGAAGCCAAACTGCTAGTGAATATTGGCCGTTTGATGCGCACCATTTAGCTATCCCTTCACACAAACAACCTGCCGCAGCGTATGCGCCACTTCCACCAGCTCGCGCTGGGCGTGCATCACGGCGTCGATGTCCTTGTACGCCATCGGGATCTCGTCGATCACCTCGGCATCCTTTCGGCATTCGACATGGGCCGTGGCGCGTACCTGATCTTCGACCGTGAAGCGCTTCTTCGCCTGGGTGCGGCTCATGGTGCGGCCTGCGCCGTGGCTGCATGAGCAGAAGGCCTCTTCATTACCAAGGCCGCGCACGATAAAGCTCTTGGCACCCATCGATCCGGGAATGATCCCCAGCTCGCCTTTCTGTGCGGACACCGCGCCCTTGCGCGTCACCAGCACTTCGGCGCCGAAGTGGGTCTCCTTCTGCACGTAGTTGTGGTGGCAGTTCACGGCTTCCACGTCGGCATCGAAGGGCTTGGCGATCACGCTGCGAGCCGCAGCGATGACGTTCTGCATCATCACGGCGCGGTTGCGGCGGGCGAAGTCTTGCGCCCAGCCGACGGCCTCGACGTAATCGTCGAAGTGCTGGCTGCCTTCCTCGAAGTAGGCGAGATCCTTGTCCGGCAAGTTGGCGAGGTGCTGGCGCATGTCCGCCTGGGCCAGCTCGATGAAGTGGGAGCCGATGGCATTGCCCACGCCACGCGAGCCGGAGTGCAGCATGAACCACACGCGATCCGCTTCGTCGAGGCAGACCTCGATGAAGTGGTTACCCGTTCCAAGCGTTCCGAGGTGCTTGTGGTTGTTGGTGTTCTTCAGGCGCGGATGCTTGTCGGTGATGCGTTTGAAACCCTCAACCAGCCCACCCCACATGGCGTCTACAGAGGCGGGCGGCGTATCCCACGAACCCTGGTCGCGCTTTCCACGGCCCACGCTACGGCCATGCGGCACGGCGCGCTCGATGGCGCTACGCAGACCGGCGAGGTTGTCCGGCAAGTCGCTCGCCACCAGCGTGGTGCAGGCGGCCATCATGCCGCAACCGATATCCACCCCAACGGCGGCCGGGATGATCGCGCCCAGCGTGGGAATCACGCTGCCGATGGTGGAACCCTTACCCAAGTGCACATCCGGCATCACGGCCAGGTGCTTGTAGATGAAAGGCATCTTCGCCGTGTTCATCACCTGCTTGCGGGCGTCATCCTCGACAGGCACGCCTTGCGTCCACATCTTGATGGGCTTGCCGTTTGCGACTTCGAGAAGCTGGTAATCCATTTTTCATTCCTTCATCGGGCCTTCGGGCCTCAAACCCCGCTACCCGGATGGTAGCGGGGTGCAACCGGATTGAGGGCTTATGCCCCTTTGAGCGAAACCAGGCCATTCAGCACCTGATCGAGCCCACCGAATACCGAGATCCGGTCGATACGTTCAGCCACCCGCTCAAGGGTTTCGAGTTCCTTGAGGCGCAGCGCAACAGGGTTGTCTTCCATGACCTTGGCCGTGTTGAGCAGCGAGCGTGTCGCTGCGGTTTCTTCACGGCGCCGGATCACGTTCGACTCGGCCGCTTTCTCGGCTTCGACCACCTTGGCGAGGATGGCCTTCATCTCGCTGGGCAGCACGATGTCCTTCACGCCAATGCTGCTGACCTCGATACCGAAGCCCTCCAGCTTGCGGGCAACGTACTCGCTGACCACTTCGTCGATGAGCTGCTTGTTTTCCAGCAGCGCATCCAGCGAGCGCGTTCCCACGGCGGCACGCAAACCGAACTGCAGCTCGCGGTACAGGTGATCCACAGGCTTGGCGAGCTTCTCGTGCGCCAGCAGTACATCCGTGTAACGCCAGGTGGCAGCCAGATTGAGGCGCAGACTGACCTTGTCGCTGCTGAGGATTTCCTGCCCGGTCACTTCGAGGTTCTGCAGGCGCATATCCACCAGCTCGACCTGCACATCGCGGTTGAAGCGCCAGAACACTTCAACACCGGGCGACATCAGCCGCTGCACCTTGCCATCCACACGCAGTACACCCATGTGATAGGCGGGCACCTGGGCGACCAGCAAACCCGCCAGTCCGCTTACAGCGCGGGAGCGCAAGTTCTGTTGCAGGAGCCGCGCAGCGATCTCAGGGACCAGCGCATAACCCTGGCGCAGATCGATTTTCTCCAGATGCTGGGTCAGCAGACCCTTCCAGAAAACCCGTCGCGAGCCCGGCGCCAGCACCTCGACCAGCAGCCTGTTTTCATAACGCAGGCCGGCTTCGTCCTCACCGAGTTCCATGCAGACAAAATTCTCTTCCACCGTATTCGGTTCATGCTGAAGCAGGTAGTCGACCAGTGCGAGATCCTGCATGGGCGCATCGAGCTTCCAGACCTGCAGCGACAACTGGTTCAGGGGGTCGAAGAAGTAGTAACGGCCGGCGCTCAGGATGCGCTCGAAATCGCCATCCTTGAGGAGGGCGGCACGCTCGTTCTTCAACACGATAAAACGCTTCAACATTTTCATTCTCCTTGTGTGTTGCCGGTCCATGCCGGTCAGCTGGGCGGGCTGCGCGACATTCGCGGGGAGGCGTCTGGCAACTGGCTGGAGCCCGGAGGCTGCCCCTGCGCGCCGTGGCACGCGGAGGCGTCCGAACTTCCCGCCTGATTGCTGGCCGCCCTGCCGCAAACGCGGCGCAGTTGCCAAGCTGACCGGCAGCGGGTGCTCACACACACCGCGACCGACGGGTACTGCTTCTCTTCATGCCTTGAAAAGGCTGTTTTGGAACGGGATTCGAACCCGCGACAGATCGGTTATCAGCCGATTGCTCTACCAAGCTGAGCTATCCAGTTGGTGGGCAGCCCGGGGGTCGAACCCGGCAAGCTCACCTTCGAGGCCGCCCATTCATCACAAGGCTTTGCGGCGACATACCGGGGAGCGACAGACCGGAATCCGGCTCTCCGGCACCAGCGGGGTTCAGAACCCCAGCTCGTGGGCCATTGCATCGACTTGTAACGCTTTCCTTATCGCGAAGAGCGTGCCAGCCCGATTCCGGCTGCCGAAAAAATTCTCAAGCATTTGTTTGTAAAGGATTATTTATTTCACGCACGATCATGAGCTGCGGCGCAGCCTCTTGATTTGCTAGACTTTATACTAGCCATTTATCCAATGAGATAAGACATGAAGAAAACCGTCGCTATCGGCTT
>Ga0316604_10002035_pt1 | contig 16392 bp, 16 predicted proteins | sample OWC_soil_day20_C_FD_207650 | JGI IMG/M metagenome (GOLD analysis project Ga0316604, IMG submission 207650) | Wetland soil microbial communities from Old Woman Creek delta, Ohio, United States - OWC_soil_day20_CT | ecosystem: Environmental > Terrestrial > Soil > Wetlands | place: USA: Ohio... | reverse complement strand
GAAACTGCAGCCGGAATAAATGGCTGGCAGATCATATCCGGCGATCGTGCGGATGAAGTCTCGTGTCGTCGCGCTTTGCGGCCGCGTAAAGACTTCCACGACCGCGCCTTGTTCAATGATCAAACCATCTTCAATCACCGCAACCCGGTCGCAAATTTCCTTAATGACCTGCATTTCATGCGTAATCAGTACGATCGTCAATTGGAATTTCTGATTGATGTCTTTGAGCAATTCCAGAATGGAACGGGTGGTTTGGGGATCAAGAGCCGATGTAGCTTCATCACACAACAATACTTTGGGCTGGTTGGCCAGAGCGCGGGCGATTGCGACCCGCTGTTTCTGACCACCGCTCAGTTCCGACGGATAACGGTTCAGCCGGTCGCTCAAGCCTACCAGTTCAATCAGCGGCAATACTTCCGCCGCAATCTCCTGTTTACTTTTGCCGGCCAATTCAAGAGGAAAAGCAACATTATCGTATACCGTCCGGGAAGAAATGAGATTGAAATGTTGGAAAATCATACCGATCTTCTTGCGCGTTTCCCGCAGCTGCCGCTCGGACAAAGCTGTGATATCTTCACCATCCACCACCACACTGCCGCCCGACGGCTTCTCCAACATATTGATGCAGCGGATCAAGGTGCTTTTCCCTGCACCGCTCTTGCCGATGATCCCGTAAATTTCGCCGGCTTTCACGCTGAGGTCAATCCCCTTCAGAGCGTAAATGGATCCACTCGCTCCCCGGTATTCTTTTTTTATGTCCTTTAATTCGATCATGCTGCTTTCCCCTCTTTCTGTCACCGCATTGTCAGCCAGTTCTACCAGGTTGCTACAAAGGATCCCTTGTACTTCTCGTCAATCCACTGTTTTACTTCTGCCGAATGGTACGCTTTAATCAATTTTTGGAAAACAGGATCTTCCTTGTCTTTCGTACGCACCGCGATCACATTTGCATATGGCGAGTTTCCGTCTTCGATGGTTATGGCATCTTTGGTAGGTACAAGCCCGGCCACTATAGCGTAGTTGGTATTGATAGCGGCAGCATCCAAGTCGTTCAAGGACTGCGGAATCTGAGCTGCTTCGAGTTCTTTGATTTTCACGTTTTTCGGATTTTCCACGATATCGGCAACGGTTGCTTTGATACCGGCTTCCGGCTTGAGTTTAATAATGCCGGCCTTCTCCAACAGCAACAACGCTCTGGCGCCATTGCTGGGATCGTTTGGAATGGCGACTGCCGCTCCGTTAGTGAGTTCGGAAATGTTTTTTATTTTCTTGGAATAAACACCCATTGGGAATATAACGGTTTTGCCAATCGATACGATATCATACTTGCGATCTTTAATCTGATTGTCCAGGAAAGGTTGATGCTGGTAACTGTTCACATCAATATCACCTTGGTTCAAAGCAATATTCGGCGTGATGTAATCATTGAATTCTACGATTTGGATTTCCAAACCATCTTTCGCCGCTACCTTTTTGACTGTTTCCATGATTTCAGCATGCGGGCCCGCCGTTACACCGACTTTGATTGTTTTCTTCTCGGCAGCCGGAGCCGGCGAGCTTGCTTTTTGCGATCCGCCGCACCCAGCGGCGAGAGTTGCCAGGATGCCAATAAGTACTAGTAGTGCGCTGAATTTTTTCATTTTTTCTCCTCCGTTTCGTTTTGGTTAACCAGTTATTGCACACTGACCTACTGTTTGAGAATATAAAAAAGACCAAAAATGTTTTCTCAACATTTTTGGTCTTCAGTGTGTCTGATCAACCAATTCATATACTGTTTTTCTATTGATATGTACTATACTACTACACCGCAACGGTTGTCAATGGTTTACATGCAACTTTCATCTTGTCATTTCCCATTTCCCGCGAGCAATCTTTTATAATAACTTTGCGCTGTATATAATGCCGCAACCGGATTATGACCGGTAAGCCGGTCTTTCGTCACTAACGTCGTTGTCGGCGCTTTTGCATATTTATAGAATAAACTGTCATGTCCGACGCATAACCCAACGACAACATTCAGCTCCGTTTTATTTTTATTGAGTAATTTCGCCTGCAATACCGGGTTGCACATGGGTTCGTTTGGCCGCATGTTGTATTCATCGCCAATATTAATTTTCGCTTTTGGAATTGACGCTACCTTGCAGGCAACCCCAAATACTTCAAAATCATTCGCTTTTAAAATGCGGGCAAAAATTCTACTTTCATTGATCAGTCCTGAGCAGGTTGCAATGCCGATTTTTTTTGCCCCAATCCGGCGGGCAAATTCCATGATTTCTTCTACCCGGGTATATTTCCCGTAAAAGCCGCCTTCTACTTCCGCGCTGGCAATCGCCAGCCGTTTCACTTCCTCGTCATTCGTGTACAGCTCAACAATCTTATCGATTTCTTTGTCCGTCAACTGGGTTGTCAGGCAGAATTCCGGGAAAAGTCCATCTCCTTTAAAACAACTCCCCGTGCCGCAATCCGTACAACTAAGACCCTGTTTCCCTTTTTCTTTTGCATTCGCCATATAACTATTCCTCCAGTATCCTATTAAATACTTATTACATATGCTTCATTATTTTATCAAAATTCGATCCGAATCAGTATATACCTTTTCCGTGAAATCCTGTCCTATGCCGGGAAGCTCCGGCACCGTATAGCGTCCATTGACCGGCTGATAGTTATAAACGCATAATTCGATATACTCCGGCAGCAATGTTTTTTGATGATGCTCATGAATGCAGAAATTCGGAATTGCCGTTTCGGCATGCAACGCGGCCGCTTCGGCCACACCGGTCCCTGCTACATGTGCCTGCACCGTCACTTCATACGCATGGGCTAAATCAGCAATTTTCTTGAATTCGGAAAACCCGCCGCAAGAACCGATGTCAGGCTGAATGATATCGATGGAACGATCGGTAAAGAACGGCAAATAGCCCCAGCGAGTATAAATCCGTTCACCCGAAGCAATGGGAATATTGATCTTTTCTTTGGCCTTTTTCAATAATTTAGGATTCAACGGCGTATTGATCTCTTCATAAAAGAAAATATTGTATTCTTCGATTGCCTTGGCAAACTGGATGGCACTGACCATATCGGTATACGCATGATTCTCTACAATAATATCGACATCCGGGCCAACCGCATCCCGAATTGCTTTCACCCGTTCGGCGCCGAGCTGAATGACCGAATTCGGCAGCGGGCCCTCCAAATGGACATTTTCGTTGGTACCATTGCGATTGAGCGCCAAAGCGTCTACTTTTACCGCATCGTACCCTTCGGCAACCGCTTTCAGGGCCTCTTCCGCATATTCTTCTTTTTTGCCCTTTCCTGATCTTTCGGTACCCCAGCCAAACTGGATTTGGGACGCATACGCCCTAAGATCCGGCCGGCACTTCCCGCCTAACAGTTTATATAACGGCAACCCCAGCGCTTTTCCTTTAATGTCCCACAGCGCCATATCGATTGCGCTGATGCCGGAAAAAACAACGGTTCCCCCGCCTTGCCCCCAAAACGTTTTTTTGAAGAACTTTTCCCATATCGCTTCCGTATTGAAAGGATCCAGTCCAATAATCAATTTAGCAAGGTCCTTAATCATACCGGTTGCGGCACTTCCCCCCGTACCGTAGGCCATGCCGGCCTCACCCACACCATAAATTCCTTCGTCAGTATCAATCCTTACCAACACCGGGCGTTGTCCGGTGTTTTTCCGTAAATGCACATGAAACACTTCTACCTGCGTAATTTTCATTTGTTAATTCCCCTTTTCCTTTTTTAAATGGCATAAATTCGATCGACAGTTTCACTTTCAACCGCTTCATCGTTTTTCATGACCCTATCCAAAATCAATCGTTCAAAATAAGCGAAATTGCTATCTTTTACTCGCGGGCGAGCCAGTGTGATTTGTTTATCCAAGGCAATTTCCCCATCTTCAATTAACACGACCCGATCCGCCAAATAAATGGCTTCATTCACATCATGGGTAACCAAAACGACTGTAAAGCCCTGTTCTTTCCATAGTTTTTCGATCAGTATCTGCATATTAATCCGCGTCAAAGCATCCAGCGCCCCCAACGGTTCATCCAACAGCAATAATTTCGGTTCGCCAGCCAGGGCTCGGGCTAGGGATACCCGCTGCTTCTGTCCGCCTGATAAAACCGACGGCCATTCTTCCGCTTTATTTTCCAGATCTACTTCTTTTAACGCGTTAACGGCTTTTTCTTTACTGCGCTCTTTCGAACCCAGCGCAACATTTTCCCATACCGTTTTCCAAGGCAAAAGCCGGGCTTCCTGAAACAAGTACCGAACAGCCGGATTAATTTTTTTCACCGGCGCGCTGTTTAACGTAATTTGACCATTCGTCGGAGATTCCAGACTGGAAATCAACCGCAACAGAGTACTTTTCCCGCAGCCGCTCTGTCCTACCAACGCCACAAATTCGCCTGGTTCCACCGTCAGGTTAATATTTTTCAGTACCCGGACGTCGCCGAAAAATTTACTTAAATTTTGGATGTTAATTTCAAATCCTTTTCCGTTACTCATATTGTTCTCCTATTACGCTTTTCTATAATTGGGATGCCAACGTAAAACTCGTTTTTCAATTAAGCCGGCCGCAAAATCAGAGATACTTCCTAACAGAGCGTAAATCAGCAAACTCAGCACAATCACATCCATGAGCATGAATTCGCGGGCATTCGTTGCCATAAAGCCGATCCCCGATTTGGCTGCAACGGTTTCGGCAACAATCAAAGTCAGCCACATTCGTCCCAACGATTGGCGTATACCGATCATGATCGAGGATAACGAACCGGGGAAAATGATATCTTTGAATACTTCAAACCGGGTCAGTCCATAGGTCTTTCCCATCTCAATCAAGCTGTTGTCCACATAACGAATTCCATGAAATGTATTTAAATAGATGGGGAAAAACGTCCCCAGCGAGATTAACACAATTTTGGCCGTTTCTCCAATACCAAACCAAATAAGGATCAATGGCAACATAGCAAGATGGGGGACATTTCGAATCATCTGGATCGGTGTATTCAGAATTTTTTCAGCTAAGCGAAATTGGCCGTTTATGACTCCCAGCAAAAAACCAATTATACCGCCAATCACAAATCCTGCTGTCGCTCGCATAGTACTAATTTCAATATTTTTAGCTAAAGTGCCGTCTTTCAGTAAGCGGATCACAGCGTTCCCAACATCATTCGGCGGCGGGAATAAACTGATACTGCTTTGCCCCAGTGTTATGACATACCAGAAGATCAGCACGGTGAACGGAATGCTCCAGGAAAGCATCAGATCGGTGACTGCAAATCGATTATTCAAATGGTCCACCTCTTTCTTTACTGATACTGCTTGAATTTGCTGATTTCAGCATCAAACGAACGATCAAAAATTTTACTGATATCAATCTCGCCCTTTAGCAACCCTATTTTGATAAATGTATTAACAATGTCTTGTTCAGAAGCGATGGTTGCCGCATCAATCGGAACCATTCTTGTTTTTGTCTGTTGATTCTCTTCCGTATATTGTTTTAAAAAGTCCTGCGGTTTTTGGTTGATTTGCGGCGCATAATGCGCTGCCCATTTTTCCGGGTTTTGTCTTGCCCATTCCTGCGCATCATTAAACCGTGACAGATAGTCCACAATCGCCGCGTGTTTTTTCGGATCCTGGATTGCATCCGGCGTTGCGTACCAGTAAAAATCGCCGGAAAGGATACTGCTTGCCGGTTGTAGTGTCACTGCGCCTTTTGCATGCGCGGAACGAATCGCGTTTCCATAACTCGCAAGCGCATCGACTTCTCCGGTCAGCAAAGCCGACAAACCATCGGATGTTGACATAGCGATCGTTTCCACATCACCCCAGGAAAGACCGGCATTTTCCAACATCTTTGCCAAAAAATAATGGGCGGTAGTACTTTTCACATAGGCAACTTTCTTCCCTTTTAGATCTTGCACCGATTTGATGGGCGAGTTGGCTGCAACAACTAATTCTTGTTCCAGGGTGGTTGATTTTTTCGTGGCAATGATTTTTAAATTTCCACCATTTCTAGCCTGCGAAGCAAAAATCGGCGGGATCTGACTGCCAGTTCCCAAGTCGATCTGATTTGCTGCCATAGCCTCCAAAACAAGGTTTCCGCCTTGCATCACGTGAAATTCTACTTTATACGGTGTTTTGTCCAAGCCTGCCGCCTCTAAAATGGCTTGCCCATTTCTCCCTTCCGCTGCGGCGATGCGAAGTACTACCCCGGAAAGGTCTGCATCGGCATTTGTGACGGCAGCGGCTTTTTTAGCGTTTTCATTTTCCGCTTTAGAATTTCCACAACCCACTAAAATTACGGGTAATAACAAAAGCAAAACTAAGGCAAATATTTTACCATTTTTCATTTCATTCAACCTCTCATTCTTATAGCTATTGAATTAACAATTGATCGCCGTATCACATATTTTTATATCACATTTACAAGTTTAAAGCCTTGTTCATACTTCCCGTATGATAACCAGATAAATCTAGAGTTACAAAATGGAAACCAAGTTCTTTAAAATATCGGGAAATCGCCAACGCAACATCCGGTTGAGCCAACTTACCAAATTCTTCAGGTGAAACTTCGATCCGCGCCAGTTGGTCATGATGCCTGACTCGTACTTGTCCATTACAATATTGTCGGATATATTCCTCAGCTTTTTCCACTTGTTTCAACCGTTCAGGGGTAATTTCCAGACCATAGACCACCCGTGAAGACAAACAGGCTGCACTTGGTTTATTCCATGTCGGTAAACCCCATTCGCTGGATAACGTTCGAATTTCCTTCTTGGTTAAGCCAACCTCCAACAATGGGCTCCGTACTTTTGATAGTTCGTCAACCGCTTTCATTCCCGGTCGGTAGTCGTCTACATCATCCGCATTGGATCCTTCAAGCACCCAGGCATACCCTTGATCATTCGCATACTGTTCCAAGACGGAAAACCGTTCCTTCTTGCAAAAATAACATCGGTTCGCCGTATTGGCGACAAATTCCCGGCTTTTTAATTCACTGATCAACACGGTCCTATGATTGATGCCGATTAACTTGGCAAACTGCAAAGCATCCTGCCGTTCCCACTCCGGCAGTGTTTCCGAATAAGCGGTAATCGCCAGTGCCTTGTCTCCCAGCACTTTATATGCTGCCGCCGTCAAAAAAGTACTGTCTACACCACCCGAATAGGCAATTATCACACTGTTCATATCTTGCAATAATTGATTTAAACTTGATAACTTTTCATTCACGACTGTCATATGGATACTACCCCTTTGCATTAATTTTAGTTGTTAAAAAACAGAAAAACTGAAGGCTAAGGCCGGTTTGTATAACCGGTCTTAGCCTTCAGTTTTTCTGATCAGCTAACCACTTCTCTTTTTTGTTTATATTACCATATATATAAATTATTGTCAATAAAAATCATATCCCTTCTCCAAACAACCCTTCCATTGCTCCGACACGATATTTTTCCAATCGTTCAATTTGCGTAATTTGGTGATTCTTCATAACGATGACAATTTGACCATACTGCAGCCCCTCAAGAGTTTTGCCGATCCGCAGCCGCAAATTACTGAGCTGCGGTTCTTCCGACGCTGTTGCAGACTGTTTGGATTTACCGGGGGAATCGGAAACCAGCCGGATTTTTTCTGTTTTATCAATTTGAATCAACCGGCTATCCTGCACAATTAAAGTTACGGTTCCATGGCCCGTTCTTTGAATCTCTGTCTCTATGATCTGCCATACGGGTTTTGCTATCTCCATTTCCTGTTCCCTCCATCAAATTCTGCTGCTATTTTAATATGGCGAACATATCCTCTAGCAAATCCTGCGGGTCTTCCAACCCTACCGACAGCCGCACAAGCGCATCGCTAATGCCAAATTCATGCCGGACAGCGGCCGGGATCGCGGCATGCGACATCGTCGCCGGATAAGACAGGATACTTTCCACACCGCCCAAGCTTACCGCCAGGGCTGGAATTTTCACTTTCGCCATGAGTTCTTTTGCCAGTTCCACACTTTCTAATTCAAACGACAAAACAGCGCCAAAGCCATTCGCTTGTTTTTTTAGCAGTTCGTGACCGGGATGTTCAGGCAATCCGGGATAATATACCGCTTTCACCTTAGGGCATTTTACCAGGGCTTGCGCAATCTGCAAAGCGGAAGCCTGTGATTGGTCCATCCGTACTTTCAACGTCTTAATGCCCCGTATCGTCAGCCAACTGTCCTGCGGTCCCAAAACTCCGCCCAACGCGTTCTGCAAAAATTTCAACTGACCGGCCAGCCCTTTATCCGCGGTGACCGCGAGTCCGGCAATCACATCACTGTGTCCGGCCAGAAATTTTGTTGCGCTGTGCACGACAATATCCGCGCCAAATTGCAACGGGGTCTGTAAATATGGCGTCATGAACGTATTGTCTACAATCGAAATCAGTCCCTGTTCCTTGGCCCAGGCACAAATTTCCAGCAAATCACTAACCTTCAACAGCGGATTGGACGGACTTTCCAATACAATTCCTTTCGTATTGGGCTGTAGTGCCGCCTTGATCGCCCTCAAGTCTGTTGTATCAACAAAAGTATGGCTGATACCCCACTTCGATACCCCTCTGGTCAACATCCGATAGGTTCCCCCATAAACATCTTTCGGCGCAATCAAATGATCTCCTTGTTCAAACAAAAGCAACGCGGCCGAAACTGCTGCCATCCCGGAAGCGAAGGCAAACCCCGCTACCCCGCCTTCCAATTCGGCAATAATCGCTTCTAACGCCGCTCGGGTCGGATTGCCCGAACGGGAATAATCGTATTCATCGCCATTGCCGACATTTTGGTCAAACGTCGAAACCTGGTAGATCGGAACGCTGACCGCTCCGGTTGCCGGATCAATCCCGCCTTGATTATGAATCAATTTTGTCGCAAAATCAGTCATGTTATCCCATCCTTATATACTAAGTTTCTTCTTAACGTATTGCTTGCTTTAAATCCTCGATGATATCTTCAGCCGCCTCAATGCCGACGGAAAGCCGCAGCAGCTTATCGTTAATCCCGAATTTTTCCCGTAATTCAGCAGGAATATCGGCATGCGTCTGTACGGAAGGAAACGTAATCAAAGACTCTACCCCACCGAGACTTTCGGCAAACTGGATCAATTCTACCTGACTTAATATCTTGGGCACGAGTGCCGGATCATCGACTTCAAACGCGATCATTCCCCCGTAGCCGGCAGCCTGCCGGTCATGAATTTCCTTGCCGGGATGATCCGGCAAACCGGGAAAATAGACGTGTTGCACACGTGGATGCTGCTGCAGCCACAAGGCGACAGCGCTTGCATTGCTGTTGTGTCGGTCCATCCGCAGCGCTAAGGTTTTTATGCCTCGCAGCAACAGCCAACAGTCCGATGGTCCCAAAACTGCGCCGGTTGCATTTTGCAAAAAGGCCAATTTTTCGCTTAGTTCTGCCGTACGGGTCACGGCAAGTCCACAGACCAAGTCGCTATGGCCGGCCAAGTATTTCGTCCCACTGTGCAGCACAATATCTGCACCCAGTTCAAGCGGCCGCTGAAAATATGGTGTTAAGAACGTATTGTCTACGATGACGTGTAAATCATGGGCATGACCAAGTTCAACAATGGCGGCAATATCGGCAATTTTCATCAGTGGATTGGTCGGGGTCTCAACGAGAATGGCCTTTGTGTCAGGCCGTACCGCTGCTCTGATTTCCTCTAGCGAACTGGTGTCAACAAAGCTTACACTCAAACCAAACTTTGTGAAAACATTGTCCAAAACCCGGTACGTTCCGCCATAACAGTCGGCAACAGCAATCAAATGGTTCCCATTCTCATACAACATGAGCACGGAAGTAATCGCAGCCATTCCGGACGAAAAAACAAAACCGGCATGACCGCCTTCCATCGCAGCAATTGCTTCTTCCAGTACCTGCCGGGTAGGATTCTTGCTGCGCGTGTAATCATAGCCTGTACTTTGGCCCAGTCCCGGATGCCGAAACGTCGCAGTCTGATAGATTGGGGTACTGATGGCCCCGGTTTTTGTATCGGTACACAACCCTACTTGTGCAATTTTGGAACTCAGTTGCATAAAAATCAACCTTTCATTATAAATTATAAAGCATTGGTTCACCCTAATAAAATAGTTAGCCCCTTTCAGTCAGATGAAAGGGGCTCGTTAATCGCACACACTTTCTCTCATCTGCCAGGATTTCTCCTGTTGGATTTAGCACCTTGCGGTTAAGCCGGTTGCCGGGTGTCATCGGGCCAGTCCCTCGACCACTCTGGATAAGAGCTTCTATTCAATTAGCATTATATTAATTCATACTCATTTTTTAATATACGTTATTTATATCATCGACAAAACGTAATAAGATTGCTTACCCTCTTACTACTGTTTATATCATACTGCAACTACAGAAATAAATATAACGGATATTTCCTATAAAGTCAATAGGAATATTGATATTAAATAGATCACGCCATATAAATCGGGATAAACTCCGATTTTATATGGTGTGATTATATGCTTTGCATCAGTTTATACTGGCTAAATTTTCCGTACTAAGAATAATTTTGGCCATCAGTAATAATTTATACTGATATTAGCTTACATCGTTTATATTTAATACTCGCCACCCGTGAGCCATGGTCGGTAGTCAATTTGATCGGCAATATCATCCATTTGCAATTCTTTAATCGCCAATGGCATTTCTTTTACGAAAAGCCTCTTATTTTCTTCAAGTGACTGGATCGCTTCGTCTCGCGTTAACAATCCATACCGGATTTGATTACTCAAATGTGCATCTAAATAAGAGACTCCCAGCATTTTTCGGAACATATATTCTTTGAAATAATGATAGAGGCAGTCTGAATGCCAGTCTTCGCCGCTTTTCACCGGCTTTACCCAGCCTTTTTTTGTTATCTCGGGAATAATTTTCTTAGGATCCCAGTCAAGATAATTAAAAATCATTACTGGCGTAACCGAAGGATATTTTGATTTCAAATAGTTACTGGCCGGATCAACCGCCATGCACCCCTGGTAACAGGTGGAAAAATATTTGACCACGCCTTGGGTAAACTTTGGCGAATGGACCATTTCTTTGATCATATTAGCAGCACTATCCGTCATATTGGATCGCTGATAATCTTTGCCGTTGCCTCCTTTTAACTCCAGTGCAAGAAACGGAGGACACTCTAGTGGAGTGGATGCCCACACAATCATAGGAATATTACGTTCTTTCGCTAATTCAAAACCCAAGATATGGAGATGCTTGCAAGCTACGCAGGTCATAGCTGCAGAAACAAGACTGGGATGGGCAAGCCAGGCCCTAAAAAAATCTTTAAACGTCTTCGCATGAAGTTGATTCGGCAGCGAAACGATATGATGTTTCACACCTAAATTTGCGCATACTTTTTTGGCATTTTCCACAGAGATCGGTAAGGATGCTTCGTGGACATACGTAAATCCTTCTACATTAAGGCCATATGTATCTTTCAGGGTCATCAATGCATAAGTACTATCTTTTCCACCGCTAATTCCCACCAGACAATCTGCCGCAGATGTTTTACTGCGGTGAGTTGTCAGCAACTCTACTAGTTTTTCGTCACCTTTTGGCTTATAGTTTGGAAAATCCGTCTGACACCAGTAACACTCACCTGCTGCATTAAAATTGCTATTCGGTAGAGAAGAGATCATAACACATTTTTTACATATTGCCACAACGCTTCCTCTCCTTCCAAAAATTCCTTCATGATCTCACCAAGCATTTGGTGACTTAGAACAAGAAATCAGGAAACACCACCTCGTTATTACGCCAAAATTGAATATCTTTTGTACTTCTTAAATCACCTACTTTCTACTATTTCAAAATTCAATCCTATCAGTCTGAATATTCTGATTTTAAACTCCGCAATCGTCCATTTGAACATTTTTCAAAATATCATATAGATTATATAAGATTAAATATAGCTTGTATTTCCTATAAAGTCAATAGGAATAAAGCACAAATAATTACGACACATAAAAGCTAGCTAAACTCGATTTTATATGTCGTGCTCGTTGCCAATTAAAATCTGCGGTTGTTTGATTAAGTCCTCCAGTGTAACACTCTCGATATATTCATCAACGATGGTATTTAGTTTTTCCCAGAAAGGCAGTGTAAGACACTGCGTTGCTCGCGTACACAGATTTATTTTGCAATCCAAACAAGCCACCGGCGCAAGATTACCTTCGGCAAGTTTCAATATTGAGCCCACCGTATATTCGCGCGGCGTTTTCCGCAGTCTATATCCGCCGCGTTTCCCTCGTGCGCTGATTACAAATCCTGCGTTATTCAGCAAGGCCATAATCATTTCAAGGTATTTCATTGAGACTTCTTGCCGTTTGGCAATATCTTTGAGAGAAATGTACTCTCCGGTATCATGCTGTGCTAAATCGATCATTACACGCAGTGCATATCTTCCCTTTGTTGATATTTTCATTGAATATACCTCCATATTAATAATCCTATTATAACATAGGAAATATAGGATTAAAAAGCGAATGGTTTTTGAACAGAAAATTATCCCTTTCGTAATGATACTATCTAGGAAAGATTCTTTTTCATTTTCTCGAATTCGTCGTGGCTAATTTCACCGCGCGCATAGCGTTTTTGCAAAATTTCCAGAGCAGTATCTTCAGTCTTGCTTACAGACGGTTTCGATTGGCCAATTAACATACGGACTAGATAAAAGACGCCGAGGATGAGAACTACCCAGAAAAGAAGCATAAAAATCCCGCCAATGAACCAACCGCCATCCATCATTCCATAGCCCATACCTCGCACCACCTTTTTTTGAGAATATTCTTACTTTTATCATATTTGATTTTAAGTAGTAAAACAATTAAATATTGCAAAAAAGGCCGCATTAGGGATCCAAAAATCATCATAAAGAGATGGCTTTGGCTGTGATACACAGCCAAAGCCATCTCTTTATGCATTTATTAAATTCAATTGAGATGATATCAGGATAGTTTCTCAGCCACTTTGGCGACAAAAACCTCTTTTCCCACTTTCCCAATCACAGACATCAGACGTTCTTTTCCATCGGTCAATTCCTTGTAGGCTGCTAAAATCGCCTCCAAATAAACGGCCGCTTGGTCCGCGGGAACAAACGCTGCAATGTTAACCCCTTCACCGCTATACCGGCCGCCTTTGCCGCCTACATACACATGATATCCGCTTTGTCCAACCGACAGGGCCTGTTTGGGACATAAACGCGTACATACTCCACACGCTAGGCACTTTTGATCATCAATCGTTAATTTTTCGTTCTCTATTTTCATCGCTTGCGCCGGGCAACGTTTAACACATGCTCCGCACTTCACACATACATTTTGCTCAATAAGCGGTTCTACCGCGCCCTTGAAGCCGATATCGTTAGCCTGTGGTTTTGTGCAAGAATTAGGACAACCACTTATGGCGACTTTGGTTTTGGCCGGCAAATCACGTCCAACAAACTGCTCATCCAGCTCTTCCGCCAAAATTCGCGTATTCTGCAGACCATACGGGCAAGTGCTGTTGCCCGGACAAGCCACGATGGGTCTTACCCTGGCACCGCAAACAGCGGGCAATAACCCAACATCACGGATGGCCTGCAACGCCTCAGCAAAGCGTTCTTCTTTTACACCAGGGATTTCTATTCCTTGACGCATCGTCAGATGCACTTCTCCTGTCCCGAAGCGTTGCGCCAAATCGGCAATTTTGTTCAGGTCCTGCGCAGATAAGTTTCCGGCTCGATTCCGTACCCGCATAAGCAAAAGGCCTTTTTGCCGCTGCGGAATAAATCCATATTTTTTATAATCCGGTTTTGTTGTCATTTCCATAAGCCCCTTTCCAAGAAATAACTTGAGTCCATTCTTTATCAAGAGAACGTTCCTTAGCTTTCCGTTTATCCAGCAAAATGTAAATTACTGTATTCTTGACCAGTAAAACATGATACGCAGAAATTAATTCTCTTCCTTACACAAACCTGCCGTCATCTTTTGTCGTGGACAATTTATGCATATTGTCTTCAAACCAGCCGTTTTTCACCTGTTCGCGCACATCAAACTTGGAAACGTACGGTTTGATGTCCAACAACGGAGTCCCATCGACAATATCCACATCACGAATATGAAGGATCCCGTCCTCCGTTTTAATCAGGCGTACCACGGAAAAACCGATCGGGTTTGGCCGATTGGGCGATCGCGTTGCAAAAATGCCATGCAATTCGTCACCCAAAAACGGTTTCACCAGCAATGATGTTTCTTTGATCAAATGCAGATGATAGATCAAAATTAAATGGGAAAAATCTTCTAAGTCGGTCAGCCCTTGCCAATATTCCGGATGAACTTCAATGAAACCATCCACATCTTTGGCGGCAATGGATTGCACCGGCGTGCCTTTTGCTGTTTTGAAAGGAGATCGTACTATTCCTACAGGACGATACTGAATGCTGTCCATCATTATTGTTTCCCCTTTACTTTTGTTCTGAATCGTTTAATATCATTTCCACTTCCTGATCCGTGAGTTCCTGGTGATAGAACAATTTATAAAATTGTTTTGTTTCTTTTTTCATATCATATTTCACCACATCCGGATACAGGAGATGAGCCAGCCACTTAACTCCAATCACCCGGTTGGCAGAGGGTGGCCGGTCAAACCAGTTGTTCACCTGTTTAGGAATATCGTATACCCTGCGGTCTTTCACCGCTATTATATTTTGCCACTCCGGATCGTCAATAACGGTTTCCAACAGAGTTTTCGAATCGTCTGCCTTGAGACGGTTCGCTATGATCACGTCCGGATTCCATCCCTGCACTTGCTCAATCGTAACCGGAGTTTGTCCCGGACCAGTTCGGGATGGCACTTGGGCCACATTGACCGCCCCGACAAAATCAAGAACTTCGGTATGGCGCGTTACCGCCGGATCGGTTGCCAGTCCTTTCGGTCCCTCGGCATAATACACGCGCGCACGTTTTTCTGCTGGTATTTTGTCTACTGCTGCCTTGACTTCAGCGAACGTTTTTCGGCAATAATCCGCCAACACTTTGGTTTTTTCCTTTTCCCGCAATAATTCACCTAAGAAATCGTAGGTTTTAGCCAATTCAGCCAGCCGGTTATCAATAACAACGACCGGAATGCCTAACTGATTTTGCAGCTTGTCCGCGTCGGCAACGGTGGCAGCAATATCCATATCGATTTGGGTGTTGGCAACGATAATATCCGGACCGGCTTCAAGGATCTTCTTATATCGGTCATTACCCGGTTTGCCGCCCTGATCTCCCTGCGGCGGCGTTCCAGACTGCCCTCCAGATTGAGCAGCTCCTGCCGGCGGATTCCCGGGCTGATTTCCCGGTTGGGGCCCAGGCGGTGTCCCAGGTTTATTATCCATTTTTATCATTTTTTCCGGCACAACCGCATTCAAGATAACCGTGCCGTAAATGGGCGCATAAATCTTTTTGATTTCACGGGGGACAACGACTTTCCTTCCCACCATATCCGTAATTTCCACTTTTCCCTGCTGGTTATTTCCCTGCGGCTGTTTATAACTACAGCCCGGAACAACCATTATAAATGAAGTTAAACACAAAGCAATAGTCAACCATTTCCCCACAACATACCCTCCCAAAATAGTATCCAAGTCAAACATAAACAAAGACAATTTAAATTATAGCTTTTCCCATTCCTTAATTCACATGACCATGTTATTACAAAAACAAACATAAGTCAACATAACAAACTTAATTATCAAAATCATGCTTTTTATGTTTATTTTATCTAATTTTTTCATCGCAAAATCAATATTTCCACGGTATTTTTCTTGAACAAATCCGAACGCCAAAAGCTGTTTACAAAAAAGAATTTGTACTTTCTTACAGGCAAAACAAATAGCGGATCTTTCCCGCCGTTCACGAAAAGACCCGCTGCTCGTATTGACAATTTTCCATTCAATTTAGGTTTCTTTACTGCACCGGCAAACCCATCGCCTGCTCCAGCTTGGCTTTACTGGTATGATAATCATAGAGCGCCTGAATATAATCTTTCTGGGCCGAATCAAGCGCCAACACCGCATCCCGTAAATCCAAATTGGTACCTACACCGACTTCATAGCGGGCTTTTTGGATCATAAGGTTTTCTTCCGCTTGGTTAACAGACACCTTATTGGTGTCAATCCGTTTTTCTGCTTCAGCCATGCTCAAATAATATTGCCGCACACTCAGCAAAATGGAATCCCACTCCTGGCTGGCCTGGTCCGAAACCATATCGACATTATGCTCTGCCTGCTTGATTTGGGATTTCGTCAAGCCGGAATCAAATAAATTTAGCGACGTAGTCAACTTCACGGTCCAGTTGTTATTGCTCAT
>Ga0316604_10002034_pt1 | contig 16405 bp, 19 predicted proteins | sample OWC_soil_day20_C_FD_207650 | JGI IMG/M metagenome (GOLD analysis project Ga0316604, IMG submission 207650) | Wetland soil microbial communities from Old Woman Creek delta, Ohio, United States - OWC_soil_day20_CT | ecosystem: Environmental > Terrestrial > Soil > Wetlands | place: USA: Ohio... | reverse complement strand
CAAGTACGCGTCGACTTGCAATCGTCGTGTCGTTTGTAGCCTTTTTGCAAATACTAATTACCTTCAGTGGTATAATTAGTCCATAGAGCCTACTGTTCTTTATCTATAGGTCAATAGGTAATTCAATCCAGGGAAAGTTATACTTTGCCTCTGGATAAAAAAAGCCTTCAGAGTTTGGGACTCTAAAGGCTCCGTCGTTTCAAGGTTCATCCTATTATTATGGACATAACAATAACAAATATTACGGTTTCAATCCACCCCCTGTAATGGGGGCGGTATAAATCCTTTTGTTATCTTGCTTCAATTTTTATTGGTACAAATATAGTTTTACCGTCCCTATAAATTAATACAACCACTTCTTCCCCAATCTTTGCATTCGATACCTCTTTCTTTAATACATCAGGGTCATTAATTTTTTTCTTTTTATATTCAAGAACAATATCACCCCTTTTAAGACCTGCTTTTTGAGCAGGAGAGCCTTCTACAACTGCACTTATTAATACTCCTTCAGGTTCCTGTAACCCAAAGTAATTAGCAAGTTCCTTAGTAATGGGTTGCATGTAAATCCCCAACCAAGGTCTGATAACTTTTCCTTCGTTAATAAGCTGGTCTACTACTTGGGTAACAGTTGAACTAGGAATTGCAAATCCTATTCCTTGAGCTTGCGCGTTAATTGCCGTATTAATACCAATTACTTTCCCTTGAAGATTTATTAAAGGACCGCCACTATTGCCTGGGTTAATTGAGGCATCAGTTTGTAAAAGATCCGTAAACTGATTTCCATTAATATTAAGTGGTCTACCTTTTGCACTTATAACACCAACTGTAACAGTATGGTCAAGTCCATACGGGTTACCAATTGCTATAACCCAGCTGCCTACTTCCAGTTTGTTAGAATCCCCAAACTCTAGCGATGGAAGATTATCACCGGCATCAATCTTTAATATCGCCAAATCCAATTGTTCATCTGAACCAACTAATTTAGCAGCGTATGGTTCCTTTCTATTGGTTAAATAGGCATGTATTTTCGCAGCGCCGGCAACCACATGATTATTAGTTACGATATAACCATCTTTAGAAATGATAAAACCTGAACCCAATGCTTTTGTTAGTCCTGGTTGTTTTTTATCCTGTTCTCCAAAAAAGTCTCTAAAAAAAGGATTATTTAGAAAAGGATCACCTTGGTTTTTAATTTGTGTCTCAGTCTCAATTTTTACTACAGCTGGTCCGGTCTGTTTTACGATAGTTTGAATTGTGTCGGGCCCCAGAAATACATTTGGCGAGACTGCCTCTAGATTTTGAGCTGCTTCAACAGATGAAACCCTGCCACCAAGAATTAATCCGACAGTAAAGAAAACAGTTAAAATGAGTAGCGCAACACTTAAAAATGATTTTTTATTGTGCTTCATAATATTCTACCCTCCTATTAAAATCTAATCATTGAGTTAATTTATAATCACCAATTGATGAAAACCCATCCTATATTATATTTTCGACTAAAAGATAAAATTCCTGCAAAAAGGATGTTTCAAAATATACATTTTCCAAATTTTTGCGACATACAAAAAATGATATTTTACCGGTTTAAAATTTTGCCACAAAACCCACTAAAACTCCTTGGGCGTTATATCCAGAAATATGAGTTTTAAAATCATCAAAACATTATTGTCAGAATAATGTTTTATAGAACGTGATAAAAACTCTTTGCCAAAATACGATTGAAACGAATATCAAGAGAAAAAGAATCCCATCTCTCAGCCAGTGGCTGGAAAATGGGATCTAAACATTCCCCTATCCTGAAGGAAGGAGCGGGAATGTTTATTTAAAACTTGTTCTCTATGCCAAAATAAATCCCCTTCGTGACTAAATCTAAACCATCAACTGGTTCTGGGAAAGTATCAAATTCGGAATTCCTTATGTTTTGGTATTTTGTATATCCATATCCTAAATTAAAATTCGCATGGGTTAATCCAATCTTATACTCTTGAAAATCATGACCAGCATCAGCCTTGATATAAGCATTTATTTGCTTCGTTAATTCCTTTTCTGCAATAAAACCAATAACCGCCGTATTTTTACTAATGTTATCCTTTGTAATTGCCAAAGGCGGATTGGCAGAATTATGATAACTCCAACTTCCTGAAGTATGCCTCATGCCAGCAAAAACAGCAACATTGTCCGCTATTTGTTTTTGAACGTTTAGATTAATCGAATCTAACTTTGGCCTTGTATATTGCTGGTGATTATCATCGAAAAAGTCATAGCGATAATTACCAACACCTATAGACATGGCATAATTGTTTTTGAATCCAATATTTACGCCGTACTCCAAGGCGTGACCATCGACGTTTCTATCTTCATGCCAACCATGTCCATTATATGTTTCTTTGTTGTGTGTATTTTGGTAACTAAAATCTGCCTGGATGTCACCCTGGGCAATGTTTACCTGAGAAGCAGCTACAGCAATATTGGATATTAAAAATACCCCTGCAACCAAAAAAAATATAGCACGTTTTAACATAGATATTACCCCCACCTAATATGTGAACTTTATTTTATTGTACCATAATATATACTAGAGATAAGTTAAAGATTACTTAAAGATTCTGCGAATAGTAGCGGATTAACAAAGAAAACCCAAACAATAAGAGGTATATCCTATGAATAAATGTTTATCGAACGTTTTAGTGACGGGTTCCGGTTTTGATTAACTCCGTCATTTGTCTTTCATCTTTTTCTATGCCTATTTTCATACCATAAAGCTGCTTCGTCAACAAAGGCTCGCGCCGTTTTTTCGGAAATCTTTGTATTTTTTTCTTTTCCGATAAGCCTGATGCGTTCCCTCAGCAGTAAACGGTAATACTTCCGCGAAAGCTGTGTCTCTTCATTTATTTCTGCTTCAATCATAGCAATGGCTCTGTGATCTGCAACTGCTGTCATCGCCAATAACTGCAGTTGCGGCTTACACTCATCAAGTTTTTCCTGCGGAAGTGCCTCAAGTAATTCCTTAGACGCCTCTTCTAAATGAATAAAACTTTTCTTAAGCCATGAAATCTCAAATTTCGCATTTCCTTTTGTTTCTAACTTTTTCCATAAACAATCCATCTGTTTCCGCATATATGGGGCATCCTGCCGCCCTGTATGCGCCCAGTTGTTTTCCATGCGCTGCGAATGCTCTGCAAAAAGTCCCATATTTCTTGCCTGGTCTTCATATTGCTCATGAAGAGCCTGCTGCCAGGAAGCCTCCTCATCGTATTTCAAAGGATTTTTCGAAAAATCTGCTCCCGTTGCCAGAGCAAGCTTTGAAAGCTCCGCATGCTCCATGGGATTCATGAAGAAAGCCGCCATGTCTACACTGCCCTCAGGGCCATGTACCGGACCTAGCGCAAGTTTTTCCTTTAGATAATCCGACACGGGGTAATTCCACCATACCCCATTCTGCGTCCATAAATTTCGGATACCATCTGCATATCCTGTATAGAAATCCCCTCTGGAACAACGGGCGCATAAATATAGGCATTAAGCCCCTTTTCACCATAAAAACAGAACTGACTCAGACATTCTTCCTGCGTCCACGGCTTCCCGTAAAAACCTTCAACCACACCGCGCAACGGTATCTGCGCCATAGCGATCGCACTGTGGTCAAACATCAAGAGCATCATCAACAGAACTCCCATACGTAATATCAGCAGCAAGAAAATACCCCCCGCTCTTACTATTCAGGATCAGCCCACTAAAGCGAGAGACCTGTGCCATATCCAAGATCACTTACCTCTTCTTAACAGCTTCAAATATTTTGTCAATTTCATCAGCTAATTACAAAGCAGCAGGCAAATTCTTTATTAGTTGCACTAACGAGTATTGTAGCACATCTCTATTCTGTTCGGAGTTAAAGAATCTCAAAATTACCAGCGCAGAAACAACGTAACCCCACCTATAAGAAATGATTAGATCATATTTAAATGTAAAAATCCAGCATGGAATCAGCATGCTAGATTTCTAAAGTTATATTAATTTTGCAAAGCTTTAGACTTTCCGGATATCCTTATCCATATTGTCAGGCAATACTTCAAGAACAGCAAACCATGGAAAGCTCCGATTATGCTTCCAACTCCGAATTGTTTATGATTCCCCAATTTATCGTAATTTTTTCATGCTTAAAACTTTTATTACTTGATAAATTTGTTTTCGTCCAACTCCTTGAAAGCTAGATCCATTTCTTCCTGGGTATTACTTTTTTATAACAACTAGCGACATTCTCCTCGATCATCATTACGAAGACTTACTTACTTTGCCTCTCTTTGGACTATCAGCATATGCCTATAAAAATCACTCAAATAGATAGCATGTCATTGACATAGAGCCCATCGTACATGAATTATTAAACATTGAAAGCCTGTCATTTTCCTTTGAAGCGCCTAATATATAAAGCAAGGGATAGAAATGTTCCGGTGTATAAAAGGCTAATTCTGAAGATTTTCCTGCCTTCTCATAGTTAATTACATCCTGATATTGTTTGTTGATTATTTTATCCTTAATATAGTTGTCAAATTCAACTGCCCAGGGATAACCACCTTCCATTCCCCAGTTTATTTTTGAGAGGTTATGAACAATATTTCCACTGCCGAATATTAAAACTCCCTTTTTACGCAAGGCACTTATTTCTTGTCCTATTTGGAAGTGAGTATCAGATTTTGCCTTGCTGTCTACGCTAAGCTGATACACAGGTATGTCCGCCTCCGGATACATTTTACAAAGCACGGACCATGTACCGTGGTCATAACCCCAGCTGTTATCTATTTTCACATCTCTATTTATTAAGCTCTTTGTAAAATGGGCCAATTCCGGGGAACCCTTTGCCTTATACTCAACCCTATATAGTTCATCTGGGAATCCATACATGTCATAAACCACTCTGGGATTGGCTTCGTCCATTATTCTACTTCCAATAGTTTCCCAGTGGGCCGAAATTGCAAGAATTGCTTCCGGCTTTGGAATTTCACCGGCAATTTTTGCCCAATTTCTTGAATACTCATTATTCTCAACCGCATTCATAGGAGATCCATGACCTACAAATAATACCGGCATCTTTTGTATTGCGTTTTCCATATAAGTACTTACCCCCTTTTCAGAGATCAGCTTCATGCAGTTTGATAAGAAGCCTTCACCCTGTAAATTGCGATAACAATATTTAAGTTCAGCCGATTCAATTTTCCATAATCTTTACTATTACTATTCATGGTTAGAATATATCGCTAAGTAGTAGTATTGTCAATCGTAACAATTATAAAGATTATGTAAAAATTATTATTGTATTTATAGAACATAAACTAACTAACCCCATAGGATAAGCCTGCTACGGCTTCCTATGGGGTTAGTTTCACGTTCATACAGAGCTCTATCAACTACCTATCAGCTCTATTATATCATGAATATTTGTGATATTATAATTAGAGTAGTTACAAAAATAATAAATATAACTTTACTAAGAGATGCAAATTTGAATTTTATGGATGTGATTTAGCAATGTCAACAGAATCCGATAATAAAAGGCTGCTCAAGATTGGAGATATTGCTAATCTTGCAAAGGTCACCCCACGTACAATCCGATATTATGAAGAACTGGGTTTGTTGTCTCCTTCTGAAATGAGTTCTGGCGGCTTCCGACTGTACACTGAAAACGATTTGCTACGGTTAATTTTTATTAAACGATTTAAAGATTTGGATTTCTCTTTAGAGGAAATCCGCAAGCTGCTGGAAGGAATCAATTTGACGCAAAGCAAGGAAGAAAAAATAAAAACAATTTATCAATTGCTGGAGGAGGAATTCCGCCAAATTAGTTCTCGATTGGCGGAATTGGAAAAATCACAGTTGCGTATAAAAAATGCTATGTATTCACTCGATATCTGCAAAAATTGTTCTCTATCAAAATGCCCTTCGGAATGTGTGCATAAAAAAGCATTACTTGAATAACTGCCTGTAATTTTCAGGCGTTTTTTTTTGTTTTTTATGTTGACGTTAACGTTAAGGTAATATAAGATATATGTAATGGAAAAAATATAAATCAAGGAGTGATTGCTATGAAAATCATTGGTTTAGTAGGTAGTCCCAGAAAAAACGGCAATACGGATGTATTGCTACAAAAGGCTTTGGAAGGAGCTAAAGCTCAAGGCAGCGATACTGCTATTTATTACTTAAATGAAGAGAATATACGCGGCTGTCAGGCATGCGGCGGCTGTAAAAAAGTCGGAAAATGTGTTGTCGAGGATGGCTTGACTAAAATTTTCACAGCCATTGACGAAGCAGATGGCGTTATTTTAGGCTCACCAATTTACTTTGGTCGTTTTACTGCCCAAACCGCTCTCTTTATGGACCGGTTATTTGGGTATCTAAAACCTGACCTGAGCAGCAGCCTCGGTAAAGACAAAAAATATGCCTTGATATTCATCCAAAGCCCGCCGGATAGCACTACATATACAAATACCATCGAGGCCACTGCTCAGGTACTGGAACGTGTTGGTTTTACAAGTGGTCCTAAACCGTTAGTAGGAACCGGATTGCCTAATGCTGGTATGGTGCGTGAAAATAAGCAACTTTTACAAAACGCCTATGATATCGGCCTGGAATTAACACGTCGGTAATAATGGGAAGGTTTATTAATATCAAAAACACGGCTGTAATGGCCGTGTTTTTGTTTGGCGAGAACGCGAGTACATTTCTCACCGGTTGTTACTTCGCTCTAAAATTATCAATTATTGCCTCTTTTATCATGACGCTAAAAATGCCTTGTAGCCCTTTTTAGTTTCGTACACATCTGCCTTGCTTACAACTTCCCAAGGGGCATGCATATTGAGCAATGCCACACCGCAGTCTATTACTTCCATACCATAAAGCGATAAAATATAAGCAATGGTCCCGCCACCGCCGAAGTCAACCTTCCCTAGTTCGGCTGTCTGATATGCAACGTTATGTTCATCTAAAATATGTCTCAATCTTCCAATATATTCTGCATTTGCGTCATTTGAACCGGATTTTCCCCTTGCGCCTGTAAACTTGTTGAATACCATTCCTTTTGCAAAATAAGCTGTATTTTTCTTTTCAAATGCTGAAGCAAATGTTGGGTCAAATGCTGGGCTAACATCTGATGATAACATTCTTGAATTAGCAAGTGTTCGTCTAAGTATAAGTTCTGAATATCCGCCCATTGCATTTAATACTTCTGCTACCGTATTTTCAAAAAATTTTGATCGCATGCCAGTTGCACCAACACTACCTATCTCTTCCTTGTCCACAAGGATTGTACAGGCTGTTCTCTTTATGCTATCAAACTCAAGCATTGCTGCTAAAGAAGTATACGCACATACCCTATCATCATGACCATAAGCCATAATCATGCTCTTATCAATTCCTGCTTCCCTTGCCTTTCCTGCTGGAACCACTTCTAATTCTGCTGAAATAAAATCTTCTTCCTCAATATCATATGTATCCTTGATAAGCTGTAAAATCTGTTTTTTTACAGCATCTTTTTCTTCACCTTGTAATGGCTTATTTCCAATAATTACATTAAGTTCTTCGCCTTCAATTACTTTATCTGCCTTCTTTTCAAGTTGTTCATGTGATAAATGAATGAGCAAATCTGAAATGAACACAACAGGATCTTTCTCATTTTCACCAATTACTATTTCAACAACCGTTCCATCTTTTTTTACTACAACGCCGTGAATTGCGAGTGGTAAAGTAACCCATTGGTATTTTTTAATTCCGCCATAATAATGGGTATCAAGGTAAGCTAACTCTGCATCCTCATATAGTGGATTCTGCTTAATGTCAAGTCTTGGAGAATCTATGTGTGCCCCTAAAATGTTCATTCCTGCTTCAATTGGATTTTCACCAATCAAAAATAGAGCAATTGCCTTCTTCATATTTGTAGCGTACACTTTATCTCCGGCCTTTAACTTTGTTTTATTTTTTATTATGTCTGCAAGATTCTTATAGCCGGATTTTTCTGCCATTTCCACAGAGATTTTCACGCATTCTCTCTCTGTTTTTCCGTCATCTAAGAATTTTAAATATTCATTATTGACCGATTCTAATTCCTTCAATTCCTCTTTATCATATTTTGTCCAAACGTTTATTCTTTCCATGAACAAATACCTTCTTTCTTTATTATATGCACTAACAAGTATTGTATCACATCTCTATTCTGTTCGGAGTTAAAGGATCAAGTTCGTATAATTGTTCGAAAAATAAACACCCCTTGCTAGTCATAAACATATAATTCAAAGACAGTAATAAGCATCGTACTAAGGCAATGTCCAGCAACAACATAGGGGGGATATTATGGCATTGAAAGGGAAAGTGCTAATTGCTCAAGGAGGAGGCCCTACAGCGGTTATCAATCAAACCTTGGCCGGCATTGTTTTAGAATCCAGAAAATATGGGGAAATGACCCACACATATGGGGCAATTCACGGAGTGGAAGGTATAGTCAACGAGAATTTCTTAGATCTGACGCAAGAAACGAGTTATAATTTAGAACAGGTCGCAATGACACCTTCATCAGCGCTGTGGTCTACACGGATAAAGCCTGACAGCAAATACTGCCATGATATTTTTCAAGTACTACAAGCTCATGATATCAGATATTTCTTTTACATTGGAGGTAACGATTCAGCTGACACGGTTCGTATTGTAGCTGAAGAGGCCCAGAAGGTTAATTATGATTTAAGGACCATTCATGTTCCCAAAACAATTGATAACGACTTAGTTTTAAATGACCACACCCCAGGTTACGGTTCAGCGGCTAGATTTGTAGTTCAAACATTCATGGGAATCAACCTTGATGTCCGAGCCATTAAAGGAGTTTATATAGGTGTGGTGATGGGCCGCAACGCTGGCTTCCTAACAGCGGCTTCTGCTATTGCCCAAAAGTACCCGGATGACGGACCACACCTTATATATCTGCCAGAACTAGAATTTCGACTAGAAAATTTCCTAGTCGATGTCAAACGGATATACGACCGTTATGGGATGTGCATTATCGCTGTTTCAGAAGGAATCCGCGATGCTAGTGGTATGCCAATTGTCACTGCTTTGCGCAAGAATCTCGAAATCGACGGCCACGGTAACGTAAGTCTATCCGGCTCGGGTGCTCTTGGAGATTCACTTGCGCAGCAAGTGAAGGAGCGGCTGGGAATTTCGCGGGTCCGGAGCGACACATTCGGTTACCTGCAGCGATCATTTGTGGGTAGCATTTCCGACATTGACCAACGCGAGGCCAGGGAAGTAGGTGAAAGAGCCGTTCAATTGGCTTATTGGAATAATGTTAACGGCTCACTCACTATTCATCGTACCGGCAATTATTCTGTTGATTACCGCTTGGTTGGTGTGGAAGAAATTGCGGCAAAAACAAGGGTAATGCCCGCTGAATTTATTAATAAGGAAGGTAATCATGTCACAGAGGCCTTCTCGTTTTTCATAAGGCCTTTACTGGGGTCTGGACTACAGATACCTTCGCATTTAAGGGCACCCAGAGTGCCAAAACTATTAATTGGTAAGTAAACATAAATTTGCACCGCTATACCGGTTACAGAGAGAGGCATCACTGGTAATAGTACAAAAACTTCAACCTTTGCGTAACACAGGTTGAAGTTTTTGTATATTTCTCTAAAGGTTCTCACAGCTTATATTAATCTGTTACAGCTATTATATCTAAAGCACCCAAACTCGTGAGGTAGCTCGGAATAAAACAAATACCGATTCTTTAATGTAATAAATAATTATTTTTTAATAATAAAGTTATTTTTATAACATGCAATTATCGACATAATAACTCTTCTCTCTTGTACTACTATATAAATAAAGGGGGGATTTCGTATGATTGAGGCTGAAGTATATGACCGTATTGACACTATTTGCAACCTTTTGAACAACAAAAATGAGTTGAGTGAGCATTTGTTAGCTTCATTGTACGATGAGCTTGAAAGCCTGTGTAACGCAATCCTAGAATCAAAGCGCAATAATATCCTAAATCTTTTTTGAACATTTCAGCCTCTATTCCATGCAGGCCTAAACCCTTTTTTAAACTCAAAGGGAATAATCGTTTCTATGATGCTGAGTAGTTTTAAGAAGATATGCACCCTAAATAATCGACTTGAAGTTCTATTTCGACAATCTTATTATCTAGATACTGAACAGTATATGCTTTGCCGTTAGGTCTTGAACTTACAATATTGCTTATATTTTGTTCAACAAAGTGAACTCCAACCCCATCGTCTATTGCAAGACCATTTTTTATTAATCCCGAAGAAATTAGCTTATGATACGAAGGCCGCCTATCGAACTCCCCATCATAATGTGGGCAATTACTTCCTTTCAGAAAACCCAAGCACTTAATTGGTTCGAGCCCATCGCCAAATGAATCAGTGACACCCTCTTCGAACCAACATAACGAACCGGCACTAATACCTGCTAAGATAACACCTTGGTCCCAGGCTCTTCTAAGAATTACATCTAACCCCCAGTCTTTCCAGATAGCTAGTAAATTTTTTGTATTTCCTCCACCGACATAAATAATGTCTTTCTTTAGAATAAAATCTTCCAAGTTTTTTGTTTGCGGGTTAAACAATGACAAATGGGATGGGTTACAGTCTAGCTTTTCGAAAAAGCTATAAAAATTCGAAATGTAGCTTTCCGAATCACCACTAGCTGTTGGAAGAAAGCAAACTTCCGGGTTAGATTTAATTGATTGTGTTAAAATGTATTTATCTAGCAATGGATTATTGGGTTCCATTGAGAACCCTCCACCACCAAGAGTAATTATTTGACTCATTCTTGTTACTCCTTTCAAAAGTTATTTAATGAAATTTGCTATAGCAATATTCTACCAATTAATTCTGCGTCATTAATCTTTACACCATAACACATAGAGACAGTGACTTTTTCAGAATTTAGAGGATAAGAACTGCAAGCATTATTTCGAGCAATATCAGGCTCAGATAAATGGATAACAATTGAGCCAATTAACAAGGGTTGGTCTGATGATAAAAAGCATCATATTGTAACTGGTGGGGGAACGCAATTGTTGTTGCGTATTTCTGATATCTCAAAGTATGAAGTTAGAAAAAATGATTATGAGACGTTGAAACGGCTTGATCAAATGGATGTGTTAATCTCAAGGCCGATTGATTTTGGTGTTTGTAATAGATGAAAACATGTCTACTTTTTGTTAGCTTGGATTGAAGGAGAAGACGTAAAAGATGTTCTTTATACTTTGAATAATAAAGAACAGTATAACCTTGGAGTAAAAGCGGGAAAAACGCTGAACAAGATGCATTCAATTCCTGCACCGGAAAACTACATTCCTTGGACAACTCGTTTTAATCGAAAAATTGATCGTAATATCAATAAGTATTATGCATGTGGTATTGATATTCATGGTGTTGACAAAATTCTAGATAAAAAATCCAGCGCCACGAAATGTAATCGACAAATAAACCTCCTACCAAGGGCCCGAGTAACCCGGCAACGCCCCAAACCGAGCTGAATAATCCCTGTATCTTTGCGCGCTCCTCTCCTTGGTACAAATCACCAATGATTGTGGTGGTCAGTGGCATCACCGCACCAGCGCCGACTCCTTGAAACGCCCGGAACCAAATTAGCTGATACATCGTATGTGTCGCCCCAGACAATATAGAACCGACTAGGAAAATCACTACGCCGAAGATAAAAATGGATTTTCTTCCGTACAGGTCGGCTAACTTGCCATAAATCGGTGTAGTTACAGACGTTGTAAGCAGATAAATAGCAAAAACCCAACTGATAAGCTTCATGCCGTCCAATTGTCTTACAATTTCTCATGCCTAGCTTTAAATAACATAAGCTTGGCAGTCGCGGTTTCACACACCCTTTAGAACCTTAGCTCTGCGACGCCGGTCAACTATTATATTAGGACTATGACTGACTAAATTCAACATTAATTGATAGAATTTTGAAATATTTGCGTCAGCCAAAAATAATAGCCTATAACAGCTAAGCAACATGATTATTTTGCAAATCACTATTCGCCTGTTCCTCTCGTCAAAAATGCCGTCACCTTGATATATGTCAATCGGTGACGGCATTTTTGACGCTTACGGTTTTTATTGGTGGACTATAGTTTTACGCAAAATTAACATGAAGGTCCTGCTATTCCTGTATTCCCGGTATTTTAGGGAACCCGTCGAAGCCCTTCTGAAGCTCTTTATCCGTTGGAATGTGGTCAGTCATTGTTCCTTCATGAAAGGAACTGTATGCCGTCATATCAAAAAATCCTGTTCCGGTTAATCCAAAAAGAATGGTTTTTTCTTCTCCTGACTCTCTACATTTCAACGCTTCATCAATAGCAGTACAAATGGCATGAGCAGATTCCGGAGCTGGCAGGATGCTTTCGTACTTAGCAAAGAAAGTAGCCGCTTCAAATACCTTTGTCTGCTCTACTGATACTGCTTCCATGTATCCCTCGTGATACAGCTTAGAAAGGATTGGTGCCATTCCGTGGTATCTCAATCCACCTGCATGGATTGGTGATGGAGCGAAGGTGCATCCAAGTGTGTACATTTTGGCCATAGGTGTAATCCTTCCTGTGTCGCAGTAATCATACACATACTTTCCTCTTGTCAGCGATGGACAGGATGCCGGCTCTACTGCGATCAAGCGCGGATTCGCCTTACCTATGATCTTATCCCTCATAAACGGTGCAATTAGGCCACCAAGATTGGAACCGCCGCCAGCGCAACCGATTACAACGTCTGGATATTCTCCAAGTATATCCATGGCTTTTTCACTTTCCAATCCGACGATTGACTGGTGGAGAAGTACCTGATTCAGTACGGAGCCTAGCACATATTTATATCCCTCTGTAGTAACAGCCTTCTCTACTGCTTCAGAAATTGCACATCCCAGGCTTCCTGAAGTGTTTGGATTCGTTGCTAATATCTTCCTCCCGGCTTCTGTAGTGTTGCTAGGGCTGGCGATTACAGTTGCACCAAAGGTTTCCATAATTGATTTACGGAATGGCTTCTGTTCATAGGATGCCTTTACCATATATACAGTAAGTGGAATTCCGAAATAGCAGCAAGATTCTGCAAGAGCGGTTCCCCACTGACCTGCTCCTGTTTCTGTTGTAAGTCCCGTTAATCCCTGCTCCTTTGCATAATAAGCCTGCGCAATAGCCGAGTTCAGTTTGTGGCTTCCAGATGTGTTATTTCCTTCAAATTTATAGTAAATCTTCGCTGGAGTTTCCAGAGCCTTTTCTAGATTGTATGCACGACATAATGGTGAAGGTCGGTAATTCTTGTACATTTCCAAAATTTCTTCAGGTATGTCAATATACCTAGTTGTATCATCTAGTTCCTGATGAGCCAACTTTTCGCAGAATACAGGATATAAGTCTTCTGATATTACTGGTTTTCCTGTTGCTGGATTTAGCATAGGATCAGGCTTCTCGATCATATCTGCACGCAAATTGTACCATTGTGTTGGCATTTGATCCTCAGTCAAATATAATCTGTGTGGAATTTTCTTTGTCATGATAAACTCTCCCTTCACTTATCTGAATTTTGATAAATAAAAAAGACCTTGGCCTCAAATTCATTGAGGCAAAAGTCTATACATCTGCGGTACCACTCAAATTGATGCGAAAACGCACCCACTTTTTCTGCATACACTATGATATGCACTTCCTTGGTAACGGGTAAAGTTCCCGTCAGGTACTACTAGGCAACTCTGCTTGCAGTCACTTTTCGTCCTGCCCTCTTAAGTCCATTCAGCTAAGGCTTCCCTGTTGCGATTTCACCACCCGCAACTCTCTGTAAGTGACCAGCACAAAACCTACTCTTCTTAATCATCGGTTTCAATATATGTATTATCAGCTACAGTATAAACTTTCGAAAAGATTTTGTCAATTTTTTCCGGGATACAACAGTCATCATCATTTCTCCTTCCTCTTCATCTTTGCCGCACGGGACAGTGTACCTGTCCCCTTGCCCCCCCCTTTAACCCACTAACTTGTGTGCGCTCGGAATTTTTTAACCTGATATTTGGCAAAACTATCAAAGATGAATTACATGAATTAAGCATATTTAAGTGAGGGTTCATATGTTCTATATATTATGGTTCATTCTGGCCTGGATCATCTGGCTATTTTTTGCCGACAGAAGCCGCTGGCGGGAAATTCTCCCGGTATGCACTTTTGCCCAAACCTTAGCACTAGCCACTGATGTGTTAACATTCTATTATCCGCTATGGGAATACCTAGGTCCATCCTACCTCATCCACTTGGGCAACACCCTAGCGATATATCCTGTTGTAACGTATCTTTTTATCCAATGGTTACCCAAGAACCAAACTACTAAAAGCATAATCGGATACTGGCTAATCTGGACAACTCTTTCTGTTATTTTGGAACTAATCTTTGTGACTTCCGGGCACATGCAATACCCCTTGTGGTGGAATACATGGCATTCGTGCGCAGCTGATTGGATCTTGTATTGGGTATTTTATCAATATCATAGGATTTTAAAACTAGAGATATTATCCCAAAATAGCAACCATTTATGAAACTAGTTGCCATACTTGGATAATCCAATATATTGTCAAGACCTTCTACTTCCACTTTGTATTAGTTTGACCTGTCTATTCTTGTCATTGTCAAGAAACTACTTATGCAAATAATGTTCTCGGGGAGTGATATCAGTGATTATTAATCTAGAACAAATTATTATAATAACAGCGGCAATCATTACTTTAGCATTGCTGATTTTTGCAGTTAATTGGCGCTATTTTCGGGATTGGATCGTCGTTTTCTTTTTTAAATGCACCCTTGATTTTATTTGGGGAGGCGCAGTTCAAAACCTTCAACTTTTAGAATACCCTGTACGTTTACTACCGAAATACTTTGAAACGAGTCTACTTTTTGAAGTGTGGGTATTTCCAGTATTGTGTATTTTATATAACCAGACAACCCGCACGCGGGGTCTAGGCGGGATAATCTGGTATGCTCTATTATTTAGTGCCGTCATTACCGCAATAGAATATCCACTTGAACTTTACACCAACCTAATTAAATATATTCATTGGAGTTGGCTTACTACCTTTTACACGCTTACGCTCACATTTCTAGCTTCTAGAGCTTTTATTGCCTTCTACCGATGGGGTTGTGATTATTTCAGCCAGAAGATTGACCATAAACCATAAACTGTCTCTAGCCACAACATCTGCCAGTAATTAATAGCTCGTAAAATAAGCAACCAGTGGCAATGTAACTACACAAAGAATTGTCGTAATCATGATAGCACCGACTGCGCAGTCTTCATCTGAATCATTCGTCCGAGCAAACATTGCAATTGTTGCCATACTAGGCATTCCTGTGAGTGTAGTAATAAATGTAATAATTTCCGGTTGGACATGGAAAAAACGCAGTGTTGAAAATACAAGCAGAGGAATCGCTATCATTTTAACAACAACAATTGCATAGTATTCTATTTTTGTTAAAAATTTTCTTACATTGCAAAAACAAAAGGTACCGCCAATGTAAATCAGTGATAGTGGTGTTGTCGTATCCCCAACAGCTCCAAGGGCTTTATTTAACGTTACAGGCAACTTCCATTCCATTAAAATGAAAAGAATTGCCAAAAGAATTGCCAGCATTGCGGGATTTAATATGTTCTTGAGATTTGCTGTTAAAGAACTATGCTCTAGTTTTTTCTCCGGTACAGTCAGCTGGAAGCCAATGGTCCAAAGCATTACCTGATCAATGATGGTAAAGAGCGCCATGTAAAGCATTCCACGTTCCGGCAAAATACCGAGAATCAATGGAATCCCGATAAAGCCAACATTACCGAACATTGTTGAAGCATGAAAAACCTGTCCGTAATTTCCATTTAAAGAAAATATTCGTTTAAGCACGAGACCAGTCAAAAAAAGCACTCCATACATGAAAACCGTCGACAAAACAACCTCTGCAAAACAAACGAGCATATCGTTGCGGGTTGCACCATTGATTGATTTATGAAAAATCATAACCGGAAGAATTAGCCGCATAATCAGCTTTGACAAATCACCCAGAGAATTTTCATTTAAAGCTTTTGTTTTTATCGCCATGATTCCTAGTAAGATCATGGCAGTAAAAATTTCCAATTGTGTAAGTACAAGATAAAAAGACTCCATAAACTTCTCCTTTATAAATTACCTGTATTAAACATAGCAGATTTTCCAGCGGTCGCCACGCTTTCAGCCAGTACGAAAACAATCATCTTTACATCTTTCTTATTGTCGATGTATTTAACCGCTGACAACAACATTATAGCATTATTTTCAATAAATCCCCAATAACCTGCTTTAACTCATTACAACCGGATTCCATATG
>Ga0316604_10002033_pt1 | contig 16413 bp, 19 predicted proteins | sample OWC_soil_day20_C_FD_207650 | JGI IMG/M metagenome (GOLD analysis project Ga0316604, IMG submission 207650) | Wetland soil microbial communities from Old Woman Creek delta, Ohio, United States - OWC_soil_day20_CT | ecosystem: Environmental > Terrestrial > Soil > Wetlands | place: USA: Ohio... | reverse complement strand
AGTCCACAGAATTGCGAAAACTATGTCCAGATTTGCGCCGATCTACCTGGCACAAGGCCGCACCAGAACTGGATCAGCCAACCTCTACTCTTCCAACCTGCGCATAGTTGGGATCTGCACATAGGGGCCGCTATGGAGAGCTTTGCATAGCGACCCAATGCCGACCTTCGGCACGTCGCGTGCTGAATGGCTGGTAACAAAGTGCAGTAGCCGTTCCAGACGACTGCTCACTGATAAGTCCTCGGCCAGCGCTGACGTTCTACTCCGCTCATGCTACGTTAGCTCTGGGAATTAACGCAGTCCTCCGATGTATCTTCACGAACCAGCCCAATTCACTTGTTGGTGCCCACCGCTGCGCTGCGGCGCCGGTTACGTCCAACATAAACGATTCTGTCTACGGCCATCTCGGACTCTCAAAACCCAAAACCAGCTTAGGCTGGTCTTAGGTCTGCCTGATTTGAAAAAGTCAGGCGGAAAATCCGCCATCAATTAACAGGCTGGCGCCGGTGATGTAGGCAGCCTCGGGGCCGGCCAAATAAGCAACGAAGCTCGCCACTTCCTCCACCGTGCCGTAGCGCGGCAGTGCCATCAGGCCCTTCAATGTCTGCGCAAAATCACCGCTGTCCGGATTCATCTCGGTGTCGATCGGGCCGGGCTGAATGTTATTGACGGTAATGCCGAGCGGACCGAGATCGCGCGCCAGGCCCTTGGTCAGACCGACGATGGCGGACTTGCTCATGGCGTATACCGAGCCGCCCTGGAAGGGCATGCGGTCGGAGTTGGTGCTACCGATGGTAATGATGCGGCCGCCCTTGTCCATGTGCTTGACCACCGCCTGCGAGGCGACGATCACGCTGCGCACATTCACGGCCAGGGTGCGATCAATGTCTTCGAGCGAAATCTCCGTTTCGGCGACATTGCCCAAGGCCAGCACGCCGGCGTTGTTCACCAGGATATCAATCTTGCCGTAGGTGTCAGCGGCTACCTGCACGGCGGCTTTGATCTGCTTAGCATCAGCGCTGTCGGCCTTGATCGCAATGGCGCGACCGCCAATGGCTTCGATCCCCTTGACGACTTCCTGCGCCTTGTCGGCTGAGCTGGCATAGGTCAGCGCTATGGCAGCACCGTCCCGAGCCAGCCGCTTGGCAATGGCAGCGCCAATGCCGCGCGATCCTCCCTGAACAAAGGCGACTTTGCCGGCCAGGTGATTGACTTGAACTTGTACGTTTTGAGTTTGCTTCGACATGATGTAACTCCTGGAGTGGTTTGGCTTCGCAATATTGCTACGCCATGGAGAGAACTATCCGCCGATCATTGCATTGTGATAAGCCATGAATCCTTATATTCTGCTGAAACTAATGGTTTGAAATAGGTAGGCTAGATTTGGCCTGAAAGGCGCATGGAAACATTAGGCAGTATCGAATGCTTCGTCCGCAGCGCTGAAGCCGGTAGCTTCTCCGAAGCGGCGCGGCGCCTGGGTTTGACCTCGGCCGCTGTGGGCAAGAACGTGGCCCGACTGGAGGCTAGCTTGGGCATTCGCCTGTTCCAGCGCAGCACGCGCAGCCTCCACCTAACCGAAGCCGGCACGCGCTTCCTGGCCAAGGTCAGCGGTAGCTTGGCAACCATACAGAGCGCGGTCGCCAACCTAGCCGATGCTGAAGGACAAGCCGCCGGCACGCTTAAGGTCAGCATGGGCAACGCCTTTGGGCGCGAACACATCGTACCCCTATTAAGCGACTTTCTCGCCCAGCATCCGGCCATCGTCCCCGACTGGCACTTTGACAATCGTCAGGTTGATCTAATCGCGGAAGGCTTTGACGCCGCCATCGGCAGCGGCTTCGAGCTTCCTCCCGGCCTGGTCGCCCGCACACTGGCGCCGGCGCACATCGTTTTGCTCGCCTCTACGGCCTACCTCGCTGCTCGACCGGCAATTACGCATCCGGATCAACTCAAGCAGCATGCCGGCATTTTCATTCGCTCGCCGCAGACCGGGCGTATCCGTCCGTGGGGGCTGATCAACAGCAAGGATGCGCGCCGCAAGGAACAGATGCCGATAGACATGCAAATCCGCATGACAATGAGCGACCCAGCCGCTTCGCTCGAGGCGGCCGAGCAGGATTTGGGCATTGCCGTCACCAGCATGCCCAACGCCCAGCCCTATCTCGCCAACAAGCGGCTCGTCCGCGTCCTGCCTGACTGGTATGCCGATGCCGGCGCCCTTTCGCTCTATTTTTCGGCACAAAAGCTACTGCCGGCAAAGAGCCGGGCTTTCATCGATTTCGTCGTGTCCTATTTCCGCAAGCACAAGATGGCGCAGCGCTTCAGTGCATACTGAAGCGCCCCGGCTTTCGTCGTTGCCTTGAAGGAACGCTTTGAATTTATCAGCGGTCTGTGTCCTGAGCAGAGACGAACGTCAGCAAAGGCCGCAAACTGCCTGATGCCAACGGCAATAGACATCAATTCGGCCTTATGTGGAGCGCTACATAAGGCCGAGTTGCTGGAGTAGGCTTTCCGGCAGGTTTCAGATGCGGTCGTTCAGGTGACTGTTCAGCAGGATAGGTGACCGGCGGGTCATGGCCGACAACCGCCAAAGACGATGACTTTAGCATCCGCAAGAGCATCAGGAAAGACGAAGAGGTGCTTACCACCCCACTGCGGCCACCCCGTCCTCCGGTACCTCAGTGGCTGCTCGCGGCCTAGCGCTTTCGTCGTTTGGACGCCGACACTACCAGGCCGGCCGCGGCGAGCGTCATGGCCACGGCAAACACCGCGTAAGTGGCGAAGCCGGCGCGGATTCCCCAGCCCTGTGACAGCGCCGACATGAGCAGGGGAAAAACGAAGGAGCCGACGCCCCCGCCGGTAGCCGCGAAACCGATCGCCTGACTTTGCGCGTACGGAAAGCAGCTCCCGAGCAGGGTAATGACCGCCGGATAGTAAATCGAGCAGCCGAGGCCGGATAGAAACACGAGCGAAATGCCTGCGGCGTGGGTGAACGCCCCCGGCGTGGCAAAACCGAGCAAGCAGAGCGCGCTGATCGACGCCGTCGCCAATGTCGACAGACCGAGCAGCGAGACATCCTGGCGCGAGCCGCGGTAAAGCAGCGGCACGCCGAAGCGGCCGGCGAGCAGGCCGGCCCAGAACAGCGAAACGAGCAGCGCGCTGTCGGCAGGCGGGTAGGCGAAAACGGCAACGAAATACTCGGCGACCCAGTTCGAGACGCCGAGTTCGACGCCGACATAAAAGAACAGCGCCAGGAACGAGAGCCAGTAGGCCGGGTTGGCACTCAGGCGTTGTGGCGTCTCGCCATCTTCGACCAGCACGGCAGCGCTGATCCGCATCGGGAGGAGAACGACGAGCACGCCGAGCAAGGCGAAAATCACGGCCATCCCCCGGTACACGGCGATCCAGTCGAAGCCGCCCTTGAGCAGCAGGCCGACGGTGAGCGGCCCGAGAATCGCGCCGACCGCAAAAGCGCCGTGCATGAGGTTCATCGGGCGACCCGTATTGGCCGTATCGATGCGCAACGTCGTCCAGTTGACGCCGATCTCGACGCAACCCTGGCCGGCCCCGATCAGCGCGCTGAGCAGGATATTGGTCAGCGCGTCGGGGGTCGCCGCGAAGAAGGTGAGCCCGCTTGCGATGACGGCCAGTCCGAGCAAGATGGTGCGTTTCGGGCCCCAGTGTTTGACCAGGTAGCCGGCAACGAAGGTCGAACTGAAGTAGGCAACGGCGCCGGCACCGAGCACCAGACCCGCGATGAAGTAGCTCCAGCCGAAATCGGCGAGGATCTTCGGCAGGGTTGCGCCGATGATGGTCATCGACGTGCCGTAGAGGGTAAATACGGCAAAAAGCGCCAGGAACAGTGAGCGGTAACGCGATTCGATCAGGGGCATGACGCGACGATCTCTCTATGAAAACGGTGAACGAGCAGCGCGGTGTCGCCACCCGCAGTGGAATGGCGGAGGGGCGGGGCGCTTTTAGCAGGAAGAATGGATCAGCCCCCCTAGTTTCCTCAAGGCGCCGTCGATCTGTTCGCTCCACGGGTGACCACAGGCGAGCCGGATAAAATTGCGGTACTGCCCGCTGGCGGAGAACATTTCACCGGGAACAAAGGCGATACCGGCAGCGACTGCTTTTCGGTGCAGCGCCGTGGCATCGATAATCAGGGGAAGCTCCAGCCAGAGCACGAATCCGCCCTGTGGATCGGTCACCCGCGTTTCGGCGGGGAAATAGCGCGCAATGGCATCGCGACTGCGGGCGACCTGATCGCTGAATCGCCGTCGCAGGGTGCGAAGGTGAACGTCGAAACCCCTTGTCTCAAGAAGCTCGGCGATCACCTGTTGAGTCAATGAACTGGTCTTGCCGCTCATCAAGGTCTTCTGCAAGGCGATTTGGGCCGAACGCCTTCCCGCGGCAACGAACCCGATGCGTATAGCCGGACTCACCGTCTTGGAAAATGAAGTGCACAGCATCGTGTTGCCGCTTTTGTCGAAAGCATGGATCGGTCGCGGGCGTTCGCTCGCAAAGCAGACATCACCGTAAATATCGTCCTCGATCAGCGGCACCTTGCGCACTGCAAGCAGGTCGGCAACGGCTTGCTTCGTTTCGTCGGGAATGATTGCACCCAGCGGGTTCGCCCCGTTGGGGATGAACAGACAAGCGGCCACTTGCCCGTCGCGCGTCGCCAGTTCGAGCGCCGCCAACGAGACGCCGGTCTGCGGGTGGGTGGGAATCTCCAAAGCTCGCAAGCCCAAGGATTCGAGAAGTTGAAGCATAACGAAATAGGTCGGTGATTCAACCGCCACCGTATCCCCTGGCTTGGTGACCGCACGCAGGCAGAGCATGATCGCTTCGGTACAGGAATTCGTGGCGACGAGCTCCTCGGAGGCTATCGGATAGCCCCATTCGAGAGAACGGCGCACGACGGCCTTAACAAAAGGGGCGTCGCTGAGTTCACTACAACTGCCACTGGTGAGCAATTCCGGGTGCTTGCGGGCGATGGTGGCATAGAGACGACTCAAGCGCGGCGCCAGCAAGAGTTCCTGCGCCGGCAAGGCGGAGCCAAAAGGGACCATCCCCGGCATCTCGTTGGCGCGCAGCACGCCCAACAGTCGACTGTTGACCCCCACGTCGACCGGCGCCGCTGGCGCTGTCGTGATCGCCGGCGTCTCCAGAATGCGTGCGCTACGCCCACGCACGTAGTAGCCCGACTGCGGCCTGGCCTCGACCACACCATGGCTTTCAAGGGTCCGCAAAGCCTGAATCACGGTCGAGATCGACAGCTTGCGTTGCTGGGCGAGACGGCGAACTGAGGGAAGGCGATCACCCGGCCGTAGACGGCCTTCGCCGATCAGCGCAGCAAATTCGTGGGCAAGATTTTCGTAGAGAAGCATCGACAGATTTTGGCTCGAATGGCATTGACGCAACGTGCACAGCTGGCTGCATTATCGGCCAGTACAGTCATTATCAACCCAAACTGTAACGGTCGCAATTTCGATTTTTTGAGTCTGTATTTATCACCTTCCGCCTCCTAACATGACTCCGCTGCCACTCGTTCAGGAGAAGACCGTGCAAAACTCAGAACACCTGCTTCTAAAAGTCAACCAGGCCCTTATTGTCAAAGCGGATCAGGTATTCGTCGAATCCGGCATCGTCTGGCTCACCCAGAGCGGCCAACCGGATGATGTCCTGCTCTTTGCCGGCCAGTCATTTCGCCGGCGGCGATCCGGCAAGGTCGTCATCCAGGCGTTATCCGAGGATTGCAAAGTGAGCCTGCATTCCACCCCCCTGTTTCCCGGCATTCGCCGACTGATCCCCGCGCTATCCAACGCCACCCGTTCAACTTTTGGGGTCGGTTTGTGTCGTTGCAGCGACGAGGCCAGCGGGACAACTCGGTAGTTCAGTCCGGAACTCCGACCCATTATGTCTTCAAGGAGACCCCATGATCCCTTTCAACGATCTGTTTTTGTTTGCCGGCGCAGCCCTGTTGATGGTGCTGACGCCCGGTCCGAACATGATTTACCTGATATCACGGACGATCAGTCAGGGGCGCCGAGCCGGTGTCGTATCACTGCTTGGGGTGGCGGCCGGATTTCTGGTGCACATGCTTGCGGCAGCAGTGGGCTTGACCGCGCTTTTTCTTGCCATCCCTCTGGCCTACGAAATCCTCAAGTGGGCAGGAGCGCTCTATCTGCTCTGGCTGGCATGGCAAGCCGTCAGGCCGGGAGCCAGGTCGCCCTTTGCAGCGAAAGACCTGCCGATCGATTCAGGATCGAGACTGTTCCTTATGGGATTTCTAACCAATGTGCTCAACCCGAAAATCGCCGTGTTCTATCTCGCGATCCTTCCACAGTTCATTTCTGCACACCACGGCTCAGTCTTTCTCCAGAGTATCGTGCTTGGATCGACTCAAATTGTCGTAAGTTTTTCGGTCAATCTGCTCATTGCGCTTTCGGCCGCGGGCATGGCGTCCTGGTTTTCGCGCAATCCAACATGGCTGGTGACTCAGCGCTACTTCATGGGTTCCGTCCTGGGTGCATTGGCGGTTCGCCTTTTGTTTGAACAACGACGAAGCGCGTGACTTGCTGCGCTCACCCCCGCTTTCCTGCCCCAGCCAAGCGTCGACCAAGCGTCGAGCGCCAACTGTTGGGATGGGGTCAGTCGAGGAAGCGGACGCGGCCGCTATCGAGTTCATAGATCGCGCCGACCAGCTTCATGTGCCCTTCGGCGAGGCGGGCCTGGGCTTCCGGAGTGGTCAGCAATTCGTTCATGGTCCACCGCACATTGGCTTCGACGGCGGTGGCGAGCAGTTCGTCCGGCGACGAATGCGGGTCGAGCGCGTTGAGCGCCGGGACGATCTGTTCGAGCAGGATCTCGATGCGGCTGGCCTGCGCCGAGCCGTCAAAACGCGAGGCGATCGCCGCCTTGACCGCGCCGCAGCCCTCGTGGCCGAGCACTACGAAGAGCGGCGTATGCAGATGCAGTCCAGCGTACTGCAGCGTGCCCAGAATCGACGGACCGAGCACGTTGCCGGCGACGCGGATGACGAACAGCTCGCCGAAGCCGGCGTCGAAAACGAGTTCGGGCGGCACGCGGCTGTCGCTGCAGCCAAGAATCGTGACGTACGGTTGCTGCCCCTTGGCCAGTTCGGCCAGTACTTCCTTTTGTATCGTCGGGAAGCGCGCCTGCCCGCGCACAAAGCGCTGATTGCCTTCCTTGAGCCGGGCGAGCGCCGCGTCGGCAGTCCACGAGATTTCATCGGAGTGGTCATCACTCGGCATGGGCAGGCTTTCTGAACTCGAAAAATGGCGGCGGCCGGTCGCCGGCGGCGCGGGGAATCAGTCTAGCGCAGATTGGTCGCCGTTGAACGCCTTTGGCGCAACACCGCCTGAGCGCACAGCCGCGGGGCAGTTACACAATGGCACAAGGATTCGAGGATTGATCCCGGAGACCGGGTAAGCGCTTGTTATAATCATCGGTCTTGACGATCACACGGAAACCCGCCCCCATGCGCAAGCTCCAATCTCTCTTTCTCGTACTGCTCGCCGCGCTGGTCTGTTCAGCGCCGATCCATGCCCAGCAGCTGCCGACGCCGCCGGCGCTGGCCGCCAAGTCCTGGCTGCTGATCGAATCCGGCTCCGGCCAGGAGCTCGCGTCGCAGGCCGCCGACGAGCGTCTCGAACCGGCGTCGCTGACCAAGCTGATGACCGCTTATCTCACCTTCGCCGCGCTCAAGCAGGGAACGATCAAGATCGACCAGATGATCACCGTCTCCGAGCGAGCCTGGAAGACGCAGGGGTCGCGAATGTTCATCCAGGTCGGCACGCAGGTCAAGGTCGAGGACCTGATCAAGGGAATGATCGTGCAGTCGGGCAACGACGCGTGCGTCGCGCTCGCCGAAGCGATCGCCGGCAACGAGGAGGTCTTCGCGCAGGCGATGAACCGCGAGGCGCAGCGCCTGGGAATGAAGTCGACCAGCTTCCGCAACGCCGCCGGCCTGCCCGACCCGCAGCACTACACCACGGCGCGCGACCTCGGAATCCTAGCCAGCGCGCTGATCCGCGACTTCCCCGAGGACTACGCCAAGTACTACTCGCTCAAGCAATTCCGCTACAACAACATCACGCAGCCCAACCGCAACCGGCTGCTGTTCATCGACCCGACCGTCGATGGCGTCAAGACCGGGCACACCGACGCGGCCGGCTACTGCCTGATCTCGTCAGCCAAGCGCGGGCCGCGCCGGCTGCTCGCGGTCGTTCTCGGTGCCGCGTCGGACAACGTTCGCGCGCAGGAGTCGCTCAAGCTGCTCAACTACGGCTTCCAGTTCTACGACGCCGTCCAGCTCTACGCCAAGGACCAGGCCGTCTCCAACCTCAAGGTCTGGAAGGGGTCGGAAAAGACGGTCAAGGCCGGCTTCACCCAGGACTTCATCGTCGCCGTCCCCAAGGGTTTCGCGCCGCGGCTCAAATCGGAACTGGTTTCGCAGCAACCGCTGATGGCGCCGGTGACCGCCGGCCAGGTGGTCGCGACGATGAAGGTCAGCCTCGACGGCAAGCCGTTCGGCGAGTATCCGGTAGTCGCCATCGAGGCGGTTCCGGTGGGCAACATTTTCGGCCGCGCGATCGACACCGTGCGCCTGTGGTTCAACTAGGGAGCTTTCATGACAGCCTATCTCAACGGTCAGTTTCTGCCTCTCGCGGAAGCGCGAATTTCGCCGCTCGATCGCGGTTTTCTCTACGCCGACGGCGGCTACGAGGTCATTCCGGTCTATTCGCGCCATCCCTTCCGCATCGACGAACACCTGCACCGCTTCCAGCACACGCTCGACGGAATCCGCCTGCCCAACCCGCACAGCGTCGAGCAATGGCGGGCAATCATCCTGCGCCTGATCGCCGAGGCCCCGTTCGAAGACCAGACGGTCTATATCCAGGTCACGCGCGGCGCCGACGTCAAGCGCGACCAGCTCTTCCCGAAAGGCGTCGCGCCGACCGTCTTCCTGTTCACCGCGCCGCTCGCCGGGCCGACGCCCGCGCAACGCGAGAACGGCGTCGCCGTGATCACCACCGAAGACATCCGCTGGGGCCGCTGCGACCTCAAGAGCGTCGCCTTGCTGGCCAATATCCTGGCGCGCCAGCAGGCGTTCGACGCCGGCTGCACCGAAACGATCATGCTGCGCGACGGCTTGCTCACTGAAGGATCGGCGACCAACGTCTTCTGCGTCAAGAACGACATCATTATCACGCCAGCCAAGGACCACCGCATCCTGCCCGGAATCACCTACGACGTGGTGCTTGAACTCGCCGCGCAGCATGGCGCCGCGCATCAGGTGCGCGACGTTTCCGAAGCCGAGTTGCGCAGCGCCGACGAACTGTGGCTGACCTCGTCGACCAAGGAAGTGCTGGCCATCACCACGCTCGACGGCAAGCCGGTCGGCAACGGCAAGCCCGGCCCGGTGACGCGCCGGATGCACGAATGGTACGTCGCCTTCCGCGACGGGGTGATGCGGCGTGGCTGATTCAGAAGCTCGCGAGGAAACGCTGTTCGAGTTTCCCTGTGCCTTCCCGCTCAAAGTCATGGGGCTGGCCGACGACGCGCTGGCGCAGACCGTTCTCGAAGTCGTACTGCGCCACGCGCCCGATTTCGACGGTGCGACGATGGGAATGCGCGCGTCGAGCGGCGGCAAGTACCTGAGCCTGACCTGCACCATCAACGCCACATCGAAAGCGCAGCTCGACGCGATCTATACAGAACTCTCCAGCCACCCGCTGGTCAAGGTCGTGCTTTGAGCGGAAAAGATCTTCGCCACGCCGCGCCGCTACTGCGTACGCTCGGCCTGGTCGACTACCGGACGACCTGGCAGGCGATGGTCGACTTCACCGCCACGCGTACCGCGCAGACGCCCGACGAGCTATGGCTCTGTGAGCATCCGCCGGTCTACACACTGGGCCAGGCGGGGAAACCCGAGCACCTGCTGGTCGACAACGGCATCCCGCTGGTCAACATCGACCGCGGCGGACAGATCACCTACCACGGCCCCGGCCAGGTGGTGATCTACCTGCTGCTCGACCTCGCGCGGCGCGGTATCAAGGTGCGCGAACTGGTGAGCGGAATCGAGCAGGCGGTGATCGACCTGCTCGCCGACAATGGTCTGGCCGCGCGACGGCTCGACGGTGCACCCGGCGTCTATGTCGATCGCGACGGCGGTATCGCCAAGATCGCAGCGCTCGGCCTGCGCATCCGCAAGAACGGCTGCTACCACGGCGTTTCGCTCAACGTCGATATGGAACTATCGCCCTTTAGCGCGATCAACCCTTGCGGTTACGCCGGCATGGCGGTGACCCAGACTCGCGACCTCGGGCTGTCATTGACGCCCAGCGATGCGGCAAAGCAACTGGCGAAGCACCTCACCTCACAACTGGAACGCGCATGAGCGAGCAAGACACACAGTCAGCGGCGATCGGCAAACCGGCGGCAAAGATCGCTGGCGTCAAGGAACGCGGCGAACTCAAGACCGCGCGAATTCCGATCAAGGTCGTCGCGGCAACCGAGGTTCTCAAGAAACCGTCGTGGATTCGCGTCAAGGCCGGCAACGACGTCGGCCGCTTCGGCGAAATCAAGAAGATGCTGCGCGACCAGAAGCTGCACACCGTCTGCGAAGAAGCCGCGTGCCCGAACATCGGCGAGTGTTTCGGCCGCGGCACCGCGACCTTCATGATCCTCGGCGACATCTGCACGCGCCGCTGCCCGTTCTGCGACGTCGGTCACGGCAAGCCCTTGCCGCCCGACGCCGATGAACCGGCGAGCCTCGCCGATTCGGTTGCCAACCTCAAACTGCGCTACGTGGTGATCACCAGCGTCGACCGCGACGACCTGCGCGACGGCGGCGCCCAGCACTTCGTCGAGGTGATCAAAGCGGTTCGCCAGAAATCGCCAGCGACGCAGATCGAAACGCTGGTCCCCGATTTCCGCGGGCGGATGGAACTGGCCATCGACGTGCTCGGCGGCGCGCTGCCCGACGTGCTCAACCACAACCTGGAAACGGTTCCGCGCCTCTACAAGCAGTCGCGACCCGGCGCCGATTACGAACACTCGCTGGCATTCATGAGGCAGTTCAAGGCGCGTTATCCGCAGGTGCCGACCAAGTCCGGGCTGATGGTCGGCATCGGCGAGACCGACGACGAAATCCTCGACGTGCTGCGCGATCTGCGTGCCAACGGCGTCGAGATGCTGACCATCGGCCAGTACCTGGCGCCGTCAGGCCACCACCTGCCGGTATCGCGCTACGTCCATCCCGACACCTTCGCCATGTACGAGCGCGAAGCCAAAGCGATGGGGTTCACCGGCGCTGCCTGCGGCCCGATGGTAAGGTCGTCGTATTGGGCGGATCAGCAGGCGCATCGCGCAGGAGTGACTGTGAATTCCAACGATATAAGCTAAATTCCAAAGCTCTGTGCAAAATTCCATTGATCAATGCAAATTTAGCCGACCGTGGATGCGCTTCCGAGCCTTCCCAACCTAACGCCAGACGATCGAGTCTGGCGACTCGACTGGTTCGGTGAATGCGCCTACCCGGGTAGCGTCAGGCGCTACGCACAGTCGTTCACGTATTCTCAGAGTACGCCAACGCCGCGCTAGTGTTTAGGCCCGAGTGAAGAGGGCGGCTTGCGTTGCTGCCAGAGTTACCAAAGGTGCTTGCCGTCGATGACGACGATCTGGACCAGCTCCGCATCAAAGTCATCCAGGAGGCGGGCGTTGACGCCGATGCGGCGGGTGCTGCCATCCCATTTCCCATCGGGCTCGAAGGCCGGACTGTCGCTGAACGTGGCGCAGCCGCAATGGACGCAGAAGTGGTGCGCCACCAGTTTTGTTTGCCAGCGGTAGACCGCGTCGTCGGCCGGCAGCACTGTCGGATGAAACTGGTCCGGCTCACAGTAGGTCAGCAACGCCCCTCGTTTGGAGCAGAACGAACACGTGCAGCGTGTGAGTTGAGTGGGCATCTTTGCATCGATACGAAACTCCGTCTTGCCGCAGTGGCAGCGTCCGGTGATGGCCATGTGTCTAAGACATCGGCCGCATCGCTAAACCGAAGATTGAGTTGGTTGGCGGCCACGTGGCGGCTTCTCGGTCAGGCCGCCATGGCGTTGAGTCACTGCAGAGATGGCCGACTGATTTGAACTGACCGATTCCAAGCGATTGCGGCCCGCTGTAGGTCGCGAAGACGCGTTGATGATCTTCGGAAACAGCCGCCCGACAGGGAGATAACGGCAACTTTCGCAACCAGAAAGAGTCGACGATCAACATTGCGATGCAATTTGACTCTGGCGCGACGCGCCTTGTCAAAAGAAGCCCTTTCTACCGATTTGTTTGGCCGTCAGGAGACTCCCATGATTGATCACACTGGAATTGGCGTTGCCAACGTCGCCACCTCTGCCGCCTTCTACGATGCTGCGCTTGGCGCGCTCGGCATGCGCCGCGCAATACAAATGCCGGAAAACGTAGGCACAGACGGCATTGGATACGGTTTCGGCTATCCAATCTTCTGGATAGACAGGTTTCATCCTCATTCGACCCGACAACACACCGCGTTTGTAGCCACCAGTCGCGCCGCGGTAGACGCTTTCTACACTGCTGCACTCGCTGCCGGTGGGACAGACAACGGCGCTCCCGCCGCGCGCAAGAATCAATCTACGCCGAATTACTACGCCGCTTTCGTACGCGACCCCGATGGAAACAATATAGAGGCTGTGTGCCGTGGCAATTGAGCGCGTCGAAGGGGAGCATGATGAGCGTACCGTCCGAAGATCGTGATTAATGGAGACTCAACTATGAAACGAGTATTGTTCGTCGGCCAAGAGCCGGAAACAGTCGATTTTTCTGATCCTGCGTTGCCACCAGGATTCGACGCAGAGAAGATACGCGGCGGGATTGCAGCCGGTATGAAGCAAATGTCGGAACGCGGGTGGCAGCCCGATCTCTGTCTGGTTCGCCCTGACGAATCGGCAAGCATTGCCCTTGAACGCAATCTCGCAGCAGCCAACTATGACTGCGTTGTGATTGGGGGTGGAATTCGAGTCCCTCCGAAGAGTTTGCTGCTTTTTGAGACGCTCGTAAACGCTGTGCACAAGTCAGCCCCGAACGCGTTCATCGCCTTTAATACAAAGCCCGAAGACACCGGGGCCGCTGCGGCTCGATGGATAGAAGGCGATTGAGGAAGCGTCTCGTGCGGCTCAGGAGTCCCATTTAGAAAGGGAGAGAATCATGCCCACGGATCCGATCGTCGTTACACGAGCCTGCTATGACGCTTACGTCAAGAAAGATCGGGCCTCGATTGAGTCGCTTGTCGCGCAAGACTTTCATTTTACAAGTCCGCTCGATAATCACGTTGACCGGGCCACCTATTTCGAACGGTGTTGGCCCAATAGCGAAAATCTCGCAGACTTCCTGTTTATTCACTTGGTCCAGGCCGACGATCGCGTCTTTGTTACGTACGTTGGTCGAGACCATGACGGTCACCAATTTCAGAATACGGAGATCGTCACGGTTCAGGGAGAGCAGATTTCGAGCGTCGAAGTCTATTTCGGCTGGTCAATTCCACATAAGGCACCTTACGGACAATTCATAGACGAGTCGCCTAACTAAGAGCACCTCTTCGATGTCTTGCCCCAGGAAGGAAGATGACGCCTCTCGCTAGAGGCAATGCACCGCGATGTGACGCTGTTTATCATCTGTATCCACTCGCGACGAATTGCCGTCGGCCCCGCCTCAACGAAAACCTTGAACGGCCGCTTTTCCAGTCTAGCTACTTCCGGTTTGGGTCGTCCACTGTCGGACGCGTTGAAAATCTGAGCGTTCGTTGCCTGCTGCAAAGCTGCCGCAGGATTTCGCAACTTGATGGTGGGCCGATCATCAGAATCATGGTCACGACACCGGTCCAGTCATCATGACCACCGGACTGCATGATCAACACGAACCGGCTTGACTGATCATGCTCGATCAGTTCAAGTGATCATGAGCGACCGGAATATGCAGGCAGGAATACGCGGCCCACCGTCGACTGGAGTCGGTGGCGGGTTTCAGCGGAATACGCAACTGGTGAACTGACGGCCTTGATCCGTGTTCATGATCTCTGGCGGGTCGTATTTCAGAATCGCCTCTTCAAGAGCATCGACGCACGGGTCGGCCGTCAGTGTGTTCGACAGTCGCCAGGATAGGACGCGCCGGGTGGCCCAGTCGAGCACGGCGGACAGATAGACAAATCCGCGCAGCATCGAAATGTAGGTCGTGTCCATTCAACGCTTGACGGGAGTACGCCGGACACGGCCTACCTCAACTTCAGCAAGCCGCCGCTCGCAGCGGCGGCTTAAAACCCGGTAGAAATATCACTTACAAATGCCGGTTACCCGTCCAACTGAACGGGGCCACCTCTATACTCTTCAGACATGTTTTAGTCTTGGTGGAATATAGTTCAGCAACCATCCATTGCCGTCTCAAGGGACGTGACAACTCGCAGGCTCGAACGTCGGGTAACCGAGGGAGGATCGATTGTTATTTTAAGTCCAATAATAGAGTTAGGAATCCATTACTATGTCACTTCGCAAATACTGTTGGCTGCCTGTAGCGGTGTTATTCGGTCTACTGGCAACTGTTTCAGCGCAAGGTGCGGACGGCGGAGAAGCACGGGACGTTTCCATTCCAGGTACGAGCTTAGCCCTTCGCGTAGCTCAAGGAGTCGCTGTCTCGCCAGAAAAACCTGCCCATCCAGAAGATGCGACTCTTCGCGTGGAGGTAGAAGCCATTCATTCCTTCCGCGGGAATGGTGTAGTCAGCGAGGCCGATGTCCTCGCCCAGCGAGCCGCCCTGAACAAGGGCCACGCTAAGGTGGCCGACGGATGGGAGGAGGTCGGGCTGTCCGACATCGTACACCTGCCAACCGGCGGATACGCCGTCATTTATCCTTGGTATAGCCCGTTTGACATCTGTGAGCTGGAATTCACCATGAATGCGGTGTTTTTTGTGGGCAACCGTCGAGTCGCCCTACGATACAGCGCCCCCGCTGCCATCATCAGGGAAGACTCCATCTATTTCGTTCATGACAAAGCCGATTGTAGTACCACTATCTGGAGGCATCCGAAGCCGGACGACCTGCTTGAGCGTTTTCATGAGGCGGTCAAAGGGGGCGCCTGGGTCCAACTGCCAACGCGTGGTACTCCGATTTCATAGCCATTCTGGCCTCCCTGCATCAGAAGAATCCTGCCAGATGAAATGGCTCACGGCTACGTCGCCGCACCGAACGCCTCTGTCCCTCTCCCATGTCTCCTGAACCTCGTTTGCATTGATCGTGCTCCGCAGTATTCAGCAGATGATAGGTTGCCAATCATATCGGCATGTCACACCAATGGACAGGAAGACCAGTATGGCCGATGCAGCATCGACGTCTTTGGTCTAAACCGTCAAGGCTTGGTCGAGGAACGTGCAGCCCTCTTACTTGAGTTGGGCGTTGAGGTGGAGAGAATCCGTGAATTACTCATTGGGGCTACAGTACTGCCAGCCGGCGCGGCCCGAGATCAGCTGCTTGCTCTAGCCGGTGTCTGGATACAGCGGTTGTCTCGCCACGGAGCAAGTGACCGGCGATATTCGGCCGTGGCGATGGCCTTCGTTCATAAAGCAAGGAAGAATATCCTCCAAGAGTTTAAGGACGATTTGATAGCGGTGACCACGAGCGAAACTATAGAGGCTACTTGAGCTTGCTCGGCGAGGTAGCCAAGAGCGGTGTAGGCTGGTAGTCAAAACCGTTGGAATTTATAGACTGACAAACCCATCGTTTGACCAGACTGAACATCATTATTCGCTACACCCTCTACTCTAAACTAGACGCCCCTTGTAATGACCAGCGCCGCTCGGGAAGTTCTTGAGGACTGTCGTACTGCACTGACTCTTCTTGAAGAGGAAAAAGACTATCGTCGGTGGCGAATTCACTGGGCTGCGGCGGTCGCGTTAATTCGAGCGATAGGCCATGTTCTCGACAAGGTGGACGGCAGAAACCCCGTCCGCAAGCGTGTTAGTGCTGAATTTTTCCAAAGATGGAAAGTTGATCCCGAACATGAAATTTTTCCAAAATTCATTGAACATGAGCGGAATCACCTCCTAAAAGAATATACAAGCGACGCCCACCCGCTCGAAGAAGTTTCAGTCGTAATGCAGCGCCATCTCTCGCCGCTGAGTGGTGGTGCGCCACTTGTCGTGGCAGACATTGTAAACATCGGCGAAAACATTTATCGGTAAGCGTCCAGCTAGTACCCCCGAGTTCGACAGTTACGGCCGCAAGTATCTGAATTTATTAGAGGCCGTTTTAAAAATTGCCACTACAGCAAGGTGAGTTGTTCCGGTAGTCGTGGTTTTGTGAGGTTCAACGCG
>Ga0316604_10002031_pt1 | contig 16429 bp, 16 predicted proteins | sample OWC_soil_day20_C_FD_207650 | JGI IMG/M metagenome (GOLD analysis project Ga0316604, IMG submission 207650) | Wetland soil microbial communities from Old Woman Creek delta, Ohio, United States - OWC_soil_day20_CT | ecosystem: Environmental > Terrestrial > Soil > Wetlands | place: USA: Ohio... | reverse complement strand
GTCATTCTATAGCGGCAATACAAGGCACGCGGGCCAGGTAGCAAAGCTAGCCAATGGCTTATTTGATGATTGGCAGGAAATACTCGGCTTACAGCCGCGTAACAGAACACTCTTGCAAGTAGCCGCGCTATTACATGACATTGGCATTACAGTGAGTTATTATGACCATGCACGACATAGCGCTTATTTAATAGAAAATGCTCGTTTATTCGGTCTTTCCCACCGCGAGCAAATCATGGCCGCAATCATTGCCGGCTGGCATCATAGCCCTTCAGTAAAATATTCTTATAACAGAATTTATAATGAATTTCTAGATGCAGCCAACTGGCAAACAGCTCGCAAACTTGCATTATTGCTAGCCTTGGCGGAAGGTTTAGATACTACGCAAATGAGTCTGGTAGAAAAAGTCACAACGAACATCTCAAAAAAACAGGCACAACTGATTTTAACAACCAAACAAGAATTATTATTAGAGCTGCAGGCGATAAAGAAGCACAGCAAATGGTTTAAACGTGAGACAGGTTTAGAATTAGCGGTCTCAACTGCATCCTTATAGAAATAAAGAAGAAAAGGCATAGCAAAAAACGCTGTGCCTTTTCTTCTTTGATTTCTCCAGATGGCATGCAAAGCCGACTGGATGAAGAAAGAAGGATTTTTTGACAACATCAGCTTTGATGCTTTACTTTCAAATCAAAATAAGATTAAAATAAACTGTACCCTTTCTCAACAAGGAGGCTATTATGAAATTCTTTGCTAAGTTCTATAGAGTACTCTCTTTAATTATTCCTTTTGTTAGAAAAGTCTTTCCCTTAGTTGACAGCGAACTGCACCACTGGTCTACGAAAGGAATATCCCATGCCTGCCCCGAGCTTAAAGAGCAGGCCCTTGCCAGTATTACGAACAAAAAATTCCATTGTCAGGGAGGAAGCATTTACAGCCTCTACCCTACAGTATGTAAAACAGACTTTATTTCTCTCGTCGTCGCGTTACAAACCATCAGCGATTATTTAGATAACCTGTGCGATAACGCTGGTATAACAGACGAACAGGCCTTCCGCCAATTGCATTACGCAATGACGGATGCTCTTGACCCCAGCGCCCACCTTAAGGATTATTATGCTTTTTATCCTTATAAAGAGGACGGAGGTTATTTGAAAGAGCTTGTCCTGACTTGCCAGCAAAAGGTAAATACATTGCCTTCTTATGAACTGGTAAAACCAAATATCCAGAAATTGGCCCGCCTCTACAGCGAATTACAGACCTATAAACATCTTAATCCTAGCATTCGCGAAGAAAAAATGCTAACTTGGATTCATAAGAATCTCGAGCACTACCCTCAGCTTACGCCTTGGGAATTCGCCGCAGCTACGGGCTCTACCTTAGGTATGTTTATGCTCTGCGCTGCTGCCAGCGACAAGAATCTCACCTCTTGCACAGTTTCAAAAATTGATTCCGCTTACTTTCCCTGGATTAGCGGCTTACATATACTATTAGACTATTTCATCGACGCTGCCGAGGACCAGCAAAGTGGGGATCTCAATTTTGTCGCTTATTATACTGATTCATCCCAAATAATATCCCGTCTGACATTATTTATTGAGCAAGCTTTTCTTCAGGCCAGCACCCTACCCAACCCAACTTTTCACAAACTAGTCGTCCAAGGACTACTTGCTATGTATCTTTCTGACTCAAAAGCCAATCAGTTTAAAGAACATACTATTAGAAATGCTTTATTAAAAACAGCGGGCAGTAATACTAGATTCCTTTATCTTCTGTGTAAATTTCTGCGATTCCAAAACAAATTATAAAATACGAGATAGAATATGATCTTACACTTTAACCCAGACCGTCGAAGAAAAGTAAAGCCGGCAGTCTTTATGGAAAGAAATCATCAAACCAACTGTAAAAAAATTATTAATATTCTAAAAGACCTTGGCGGCCTAATGCAGGCTGCTATTTTTTTCACTGCTGTAAAAATACAAAGCAGAATAGTGATATTTTTACAAAATAAAAAATTAGAATCCTTATTTATTCTGAAATAGAAAAGTCAGATACTAGAGGTTATTTATCTGAATATTTCGTACAATTATACTGTAGTTTAGGCAATCTAATAATTAAAGAAATGAGGTAGGAAATTATGTTAAACGGTGAAAGAAAATTTGCAAGACCGTTTCGTTGGGCAATGGTCGGCGGTGGACGTACGGGGCAGGTTGGCTATAAGCACAGATTAGGCGCTCTAAGAGATAATACGGCGTTTCAATTAGTAGCTGGAGCGTTTGATATTGATGCAGCAAGAGGCAAAGATTTTGGTGAAAATATTGGTGTATCTCCTGAGCGCTGTTATTCTGATTATAAGACTTTATTTGCCGAAGAAGCCAAACGCCCAGATGGAATTGAAGTTGTATCGATTGCTACACCAAATGGTACGCATTATGAAATTTGTAAAGCAGCTTTAAATGCCGGACTTCATGTAATTTGCGAAAAACCACTGTTTTTTAATACTGCGCAAGTACAGGAAATAAAAAGCCTGGCGAAAGAGAAAGGAAAAATTATTGGTGTAACATATGGTTTCTCCGGCAGTCAGATTTTATTACAAGCTCGTCATATGATTGCTAATGGCGATTTGGGTGACATTCGCATTGTCAGCCTGCGCTATACACATGGTTTTTCTGCTACAGAATCTGCAGAAAAATATAGCAATGCAGCAAAATGGCGTGTAGATCCAAAGATTGCCGGACCGAGTTTTATTATTGGTGATTTATCAACCCATACGTATTATATTTCAGAATTATTATTACCCCATATGAAAATAGAAAAATTATTATGCGACAGGCAAAGCTTTATCAAGAGTCGGTCGCCATTGGAAGATAACGCACATATGCTTATGCATTATGATAACGGCGCAGTTGGTACTGCATGGTTTTCAGCAGTTGATGCGGGGTATATGGAATCTCAGACCGTACGGATTGTCGGCTCCAAAGCAAGCATAGAGTTCCACGATTACAATCCCAATGAACTTTTATATCAAGTACAGGGGCAGCCATATCAAACTTTGCATCGCGGCATGTCTTATTTAGATGCCAGTGCATTGGAAGATGAAAGATTGGGCGCATTACATTCGGAAGGTTTATCAGAATCTTGGGCTAATATCTATTTAAAATTTGCCATAGCAATGGATGCGAAAAATCGTGGTGATGAAGAATTCTTAAAAAACTTCATATATCCAGGAATTGATGCAGGATTAGAAGGTGTTCGCTGGATTGAAAATTGTGTCCGCTCCGCTGATCAGGGCGCGGTTTGGGTAGATTTTAAATAAGGAAGATAATAGTGTTATAAGAGTTTAGATACAGTAATTATGGTGGAATGAATATACAATTATGAATGGAATTGGAGGAATCGGGATGAAATTATCGTACGTAACCGACAGCCTAGGAAAATTACCCTTTGAAGAAATGCTGGACCGAGTTGAGGCAATGGGCATTGACACAGTGGAAATGACTACTGGAGGCTGGTCTCCCGCCCCCCATCTAAGGTTAGATGAGTTGCTGGCGGATAAAAGTAAACGGACAAAATTCCAAGATGCGTTGAAAAAAAGAAATATAGAATTGTGTGCGCTGAATTGTTCAGGGAATCCATTAGATCCGGGGTCATTGGGAAAAAGTCATCAAGAAGTAACCGAAAAAACCATGGAACTGGCAAATTTACTTGGTGTTAAAAAAGTAATTATGATGAGTGGTCTTCCACCAGCATGCGTGGAGGATAAGACTCCAAACTGGATTAGCTATACAATCAGCTGGCCGCCTGAATTAAAAGATATGTTGAATTATCAATGGAATGATGTAGCGATTCCGTACTGGGAAAAGCTTGTAAAAAAAGCAGCCTCTTGCGGCGTTGAAAAAATTGCATTGGAAAATTTTAGTTCTCAACTTGTATATAACCCCCAAACCTTATTCAGGTTGCGCGATGCTGTAGGACCAGTAGTGGGATTAAACCTTGATCCTAGTCATCTTTTATGGATGGGCGCTGATCCGATTGCCTCGGCAAGAGCTTTAGGAACGGCCATTCACCACGTGCATGGTAAAGATGTCAGGTTAGAGCGCGGCATCGTTGATATTAACGGCGTGATTGAAACACAGGAAGTTACGGATGTTGCTACCCGCGCCTGGAATTATGTAGCTGTAGGCTGTGGACAGGATCTTAAATGGTGGAAAGAATTTTTCTCCGTTGTAAGAATGATGGGATATAATGGTCCTGTTTCTTTGGAGATGGAAGATTTGACAATGTCGATAGAAGCTGGTATCGCAACATCTGTGGATGCTTTAAAACAAACGATCAGTCAATAAAAAGAAGTGGTGTTTCTGCCAAACAGTGACACCACCTTTCTCCTAACCTGCATGAGTTTTTAAAAGTGCGTTATCTTCTCTAATCATTTGTTGTGAATCATTTATCTTTTTAGAATTCAGAGTTTTCTTTTAATTCTATATACTGATTTTTTTGGACTTTCTTATATTGTAAACTTATCTAGTCTAGCTATAGGAGTGCGTTATATTGGCAGAATATCGATAAATATGAGGAGGAAAAGTTATGAGTATAAATGAAGCTGAAAAGCAGCAAACATCACAATCATTTTTACGAACCGTTATGATTATATCGACCTTCGGCGGACTGTTGTTTGGATATGATACGGGAGTGATTAACGGTGCATTACCGTATATGGCAGCAGAGGATCAATTAAATCTGACACCACTTACTGAAGGCATCGTAGTCAGCTCTTTACTGCTTGGCGCTGCGCTTGGATCACTAGTGGGTGGGAGTCTTTCTGACCGGCACGGTCGCCGAAAAAATATTATTCATTTGGCCCTATTGTTCTTTTTTGCTGCTATTGGCTGCACCCTGGCACCCAATGTAGAGATTATGGTCGCCTGCCGCTTTTTGCTCGGCTTGGCAGTAGGTGGTGCTTCAGTTTCAGTACCCACCTACTTGGCAGAAATGTCACCAATGGAAAATCGGGGACGCATGGTTACGCAAAATGAGTTGATGATTGTCACCGGACAATTTCTAGCTTTTATTTTTAACGCAATTCTTGGAGTTACATTGGGGGACAACGAACACGTCTGGCGCTATATGTTAGTTATTGCCTCCATTCCAGCCATTGTACTATATTTCGGTATGCTGAGAATGCCGGAAAGTCCACGTTGGCTGGTTAAGAAAGGAAAGATCAGTGAGGCATTGCAGGTTTTAAAACGGTCCCGTGACACCGAAGAAAAGGCTGTAGCTGAATTAAACGAAATTCAGGCTGCTGTTAACGAAGAAGCCCATATGGAAAAAGCAACCTGGAAAGATTTAAATACCCCATGGGTGCGCCGACTTCTTTTTGTGGGAATTGGTGTTGCAATTGCAAGTCAAAGTACAGGTGTGAATACGATTATGTACTACGGCACCCAGATTTTAAAAGATGCTGGATTTAGTACAAAAGCAGCCTTAATTGGCAATACCGTCAACGGTTTGACATCCGTCGTGGCCGTCAGCGTCGGCATATGGCTGATGGGAAAAGTAAGACGCCGTCCGATGCTATTAACCGGGCTGGCTGGAACGACTTCCGCATTATTCCTGATTGGTCTGTCTTCTCTGTTGATGGCTGGATCTCCTCTGCTTCCATATATCGTACTTGCATTGACAGTAATGTTTTTGGCATTTATGCAAGGAGCAATTGGTCCAATATTGTGGCTGTTGCTTGCAGAAATTTTCCCGCTGCGACTGCGTGGTCTCGGCATGGGAATTTGCGTATTCTTTGTTTGGATGACCAATTTTCTGATTGGCCTAACCTTTCCTGTTTTACTTAGCTTTGGGTTGTATATTGCTTTCTTTATCTTTGTCGCGATTGGCATTATCTCCATGATATTTGTTAAATTATGCGTACCAGAAACGAAAGGACACAGCCTTGAAGAGTTGGAACATCGCTTCCGTAACTATACGACTTCGCAGATATATAAAAATTGAACCATAATTGGTATAATGAATTTATACAATTTTCCTACTACTATTATTTTTCTGTAATATGAATGCTGATCTAAACATACATTTTAATAATTATGGAAAGGAAAATATTATGGCTGTACAATTTTATGTAAAACAAAAATTTACACCAGGCTTCGAGAAACAGGTACGGTTGTTGTACGTTTGTAAAGCAGATCAACAACAGACCAGCTTACCTACAGTATTGCATTCACATGAAGATCGTTTGGAACTGGTTTATCTTTATAACGGTCAGGGTATTCATACAATTGGCGGTAATTTATATCACACCAAGCAAGGCAATTTATTAATCTATAACAGTGGTGTGATCCATGATGAATGTGCAACGCCTGATGTCGGGATGTGTGTATATAATTGCGCTGTCAGTGGATTGAAATTATTGGATCTACCAGACAATCATTTGATTGCGAAAGGCATTTGCCCCGTTTTAGATTGTGGCCCCCATCAGGAAACAATTGAGAATCTTTTCCAACTTATGCATCAACAAATTTCGGAAGGTTATGAAAGTGCAGAGGCTGTTTGTAATTATCTACTACGTGCGTTGCTGATGGTCGTATTGAATCAGATTGACTTTAAAATAGGCAATAATGAAATAGAAGAACACAGTTTACAGAAATATATAAAAGAATACATTGACGCACATTATTTAGAAGAATTAACATTAAGCTCGCTCTGCAAAGCTTTACATATGAGTCCTTCCTACCTTTCACACTTATTTAAACAAGAAACTGGTTTTGCACCGATTCAATATATTATGCGTCGTCGGATCGGCAAAGCACAGTCTTTACTTATTAGTACTGATTATAGCGTTACGTTGATTTCCTCTATGATTGGGTATGATCATCCGAGCTATTTTAATGATCTTTTTAAAAAGACTGTGGGAATGTCCCCGAAAAAATACCGCCAGTATTATATTGGAAGAACTAGCTGTAATCAATTGAAAGTGGTGCGAGGATTAAAGCGTAAAATGATAGTATCATAAATTTATAATAAAGCGTCCTGTGATTTGGAACACAGGACGCTTTACTTTATTTTTTCATATTAGCTGCTGTTTTGATGAGAGCGGTCACTAATTCCGCACTATTATATAAGTCGATTTCTTTTATATATTCATCCTTAGTATGTACTTTACTCATACCCACTCCTAATACGGCTGTAGGTACACCATAATTATTAAAGAAATTCGCATCACTGCCGCCGCCTGTAGCTTTAATTTCTGGAATGAGGCTAATACTTTCCGCAGCCTTCACTGCCAACGTCACTACAGGATCTGTTTCCGATAAAACATAGGGACCATAAGCAGTCTCTACCTTAACCTCGGCTTGGGCTCCGTTAGCAGTTGCCACTTGCTCAAAGGTTTCCTTCATATGAAGCGTCTGCACTTCCAGCTTTTTCATATTTCGGCTGCGAGCTTCACATTTTACTTCTACCAAATCAGGCACGATATTTGTGGCAATGCCACCACTAATAATCCCTGCATTAGAAGTTGTTTCAAAATCGATACGTCCAATCTGCATCTCGGCCAACGCTTTACCGGCTACTACAATGGCATTAATCCCCTCTTCTGGTGCTACGCCTGCATGAGCCTTTCTGCCATGAATCAACGCTGTAATGCTATTTTGACCAGGAGCCATTGTAATAATTTCGCCAGGTCCACCACTGGAATCAAGAGCATATCCAAAGTCAGCTTTTAACGCAGCAGGATCAATCGCCTTCGCACCATTTAAGCCGCCTTCTTCCGCTACGGTAAATACAACCTGAATAGGGCCATGAGAAATATGCTCTTCATTTACAATACGCAATGCTTCTAAAATGGCTACAACTCCAGCTTTATCATCGGCACCAAGAATCGTATCTCCAACGGATGTGATCACACCATCCTTAAGCTGAGGTTCTATCCCGCCACAAGGTTCAACACAGTCCATATGAGCGCTGAGCATCAGAGTAGGAGCATCCTGTATTGTTCCTGCCTTATAAGCAATCACGTTGCCACAATTGCCACCAATGATTTCCCCAACCTGATCTTCTGTCACCTCTAATCCCAATTCTGCTAAACGAACCTTCAGGACATCTGCAACTTCACGTTCTTCCCGAGTCGAACATTTAATCTTTACCAGTTCAAAGAATTCCGCTAATACACGCTCTTTATTAATCATCACCAAACCCCCTACAATTTAGCTAAAAATATTGTATCCATAGAACATTTCATCATACTCTAATCTAATTCTTACTTCGCAATTGTATTCCTGCTTTGAACAAATAAAAAGATATCTTTCCCTATAATCTATAAAGTCAGTACACATACTAGACTAAGAATGAAATAAATTAAAGGAAGATATCAATGGACAAAACCATCGCATTGCAAGGAAACAACCAAAAACTAACCCATTTGTTGCAGCAGCAGGGCTATACTGTCATCGACATGTATCAGGCCCACCTGCAAAGAGAGTTCGTCGATGCGTATTTGTATACAACCTATCATCCTGCGGCTCTGACTACTTATCATAGTGTAGCCGAACCAGGAGATAGTATGCTAGATTCCGAAGAGGAACTTACTTCATATCCCAGCACTCTTATGCTGAATATTACCAACTTAACACCTAAGCAAATACTTCTCACTTTAGAACGGCAGCTACAAGCTCATTAGAAGCAGCATGCACTTTACTTCGGTTCCTTTCCATTGATCAATCGTCCTTTGGTCACAATGCCTGCACCAAATCGATTCCTCAGTTTATCAATGGTTTCATACATGGCAGCACGCTTATCTTCCTGCTGATCAAATAAAGATAGCTGACCGCCGCCAGACTGGAGATTGGACACAGTGAGTCCCAGCAGTCGTATTCCCTCTCCCATGGGTATCTGATGACATATTTCCATAGCAACATTATAAATAACATCATCAAACTGGGTATAGTCTAACAAGGTCTTACTGCGAGTAATGGTTTTAAAAGAAGCATAACGTACTTTAATGGTAATGGTTTTACCACTATAGTCGTACTGCCTAAGCCGCCAGCCGACTTTTTCCGCCAAGGCCAATAGTTCGGTTTCGATTTGAGATACCGTGATGATGTCAACAGGAAAAGTAAGTTCATTACCGATGGACTTAGGCTCAAGATTCGCGACTACTGGCCGATCATCCTGACCATGTGCTAACGCATGGATCTTATATGCCATCTGTCCGCAATGCTTTACTAATAACGCCACATTGGTCTGAGCCAACTGACCGATGGTATAGATTCCTAAGTTTTTCAAAATCTGAGCCATGGATTTACCAACCCCCCACATGGAAGTAATCGGCAGATTCCGCAGCATCGCCTCTTCCTCCCCTGGATAAACCACAAACAGACCATTGGGTTTTTTCATCTCAGAAGCCAACTTTGCTAAAAACTTATTCGGAGCGACCCCCGCAGAAGCAGTAAGGTGCAACTCACTTTCAATACGCTCCTTTATGCAAACAGCAATCTCCTTGGGACTGGCATAGAGCTGCTCCATTCCTGTAACATCCAGGAACGCTTCATCCAAAGACAGCGGTTCTACAACTGGTGAAAACTCGGAAAAAATGCGCTGTAATTCTACAGAAACCCTGCTATATTTTGCATGGTCACAGGGCACAAAGTTCCCTTCCGGACAACGGCGTCTCGCCTCTACCATGGACATGGCGGAGTGCACCCCAAAACGGCGTGCTTCATACGAGGCTGTTGCCACCACACCCCGATTGCCAGTTCCCCCAACAATAAGAGGTTTCCCTCGCAGCGCCTCATTATCACGCTGTTCCACAGCGGCAAAAAAAGCATCCATGTCAATATGTATAATCCATCGTTGCATGCATTTTCACCTAACTTTCCCATTTGTGCAGATCAATCCTTATTTCATTATACAACAAACGCCTTCATCTTTTTAAAGATGAAGGCGTAAAATTAAAAATGAATGGCGGAGCGACAGGGATTCGAACCCTGGCAGGCCTTACGACCTCTAACGATTTAGCAAACCGTCCTCTTGAGCCGCTTGAGTATCGCTCCGTATTAGAAATATGGCGGAGGGGGTGGGATTCGAACCCACGGTCCCTTTCAGGATCACTGGTTTTCAAGACCAGCTCCTTAAACCGCTCGGACACCCCTCCGTGTCGGTTGACACGTTCCCGATGACACATTTACTAGTATACCAGCATTCTTTTTCTTTGTCAACACTAGTCAACATAAAAATTTATAATATATTTTATAAGTTCATGAAATTCAGGTTTACATGCGCCCACGATTCGCAATCACATGAATGATGCCGCTATCATACTTAAAAATAGGAATACGCCGTAATTCAAAATCCGGAGACTCTTTGATGCAGATACCTTCCCGAACCGTTAATCCGGTTACATAACCCACCTCTTTAGCAATATTCACCACCGTTTCATTATAACTCCCCCGAGGATAAGCAATTGCGTTTACATTTTTCCCTAAGACACTCTCTAGTGTTGCCTTGGAATTAACCAGCTCATCATGAATAGTTGCGGGGTCCAATTCCCCTAGAGCTCTATGAGTTACAGTATGAGATCCAAAAGACATGCCACCTTGAGACATTTCTACAATATTTTCAGGGGTAAGCCGGTCTTTGCTCCACAGCATGTCAGTAATCACAAAGAAGCTCCCTACCATACCATGTTTTCGCAATATCCGATACGCATGTTCAAAATTATCCAAATATCCATCATCGAAAGTGATTAAAATCGGCTTTTCTGGCATTTCTACATTACGGTCATCCAAAAAATTTTGGAATTGTTCCAAGGAGATACTGCAATAACCGCTCTCCTGTAAGCTATCCAAATCACTAGAAAACCTCTCTGGAGTAACCGTAAGGGCATCTGTGGTATATCCTACACGATGATATACTAAAACAGGAATGTTCCGATTCCCCGACCCGCTGCTGGTAGGAGCCTGAAATAACAATTGGGAACCACTGATAGCAATAATAGTACTGATACATCCTTTGATAAATCTACGCCGCGATATCATGCAATGACCTCTCTTCACTGTAAGAACACTTCATTATCGAATAATACTGTATACACACTTCTTATCATTATTGTAGCACTATTTGCCTGCTTTGCACCTGTTTTTTTATTACATTTTTATTATATTTTCATATGTTTTGATTAGACTTTGATATTTCTCTTTATTGATTGTCTAAACGATAATAGGACCAAACACAATGCAACCCTCTTACGGTCCCGCCACACTGACAATTCTCATGACCGCAGATCCGGGAGCAAACCGTATCGACTCCCGACCGACTAACGCGCTCCGAAACCTGTTTGACTGGAAGAGCCGGCTGTCCAGCCTTTACTCGATACCCGACCTTATTCTCACCGATCTTACAAAACCAATTCCACAGTTTCAAAGCTGTCACCCTCTTTTATCTCTTTTGCTTCTTATTATAAACGATTCATTCACTCTTGTACTATGATCTGTATCACAAAAAAAGAAAAAACCTTCGTGTTCTTTGCACTTCTTCGCACCTTCGCGGTTCACGGCGTTTTTCCTAACGCTCTGTGGTTAAAATCTATAGTATAATGATGATATAATCAATCTTTTTTTGTAAAGGGGGAAGAACCATCATGGAGCAAATGGATAAACATAGAAGAGAAGACTTCGTTCAGGAATTATTCGGCAGCATCGCGAAACGATATGATTTGCTCAATGCAGTCTTCACCTTAAACCAAGATTCCTACTGGCGCAGCTTCGCTGCTGATAAAGCAACTATAAAAACCGGGCAGTCCATCCTTGATGTATGCTGCGGTACAGGAAAACTTTCCATTGCGCTAGCAGAAAAAGCAGGGCTTCAAGGACAAATTGTCGGCCTTGACTTCTCTGAAAATATGCTGCTGCAAGCCAAAGAAAATATAGAAAAGACGCCCTATTCCCAACGGATAACACTCATGCAGGGCAATGCCTTAGATTTACCCTTTCCAGATCATACCTTTGACTGTACAACCATCGGCTTTGGCTTGCGAAACGTCGCAGATATACCAAAAACTCTGTCAGAAATGTACCGGGTAACAAAATCCGGCGGTACCGTATTATCCGTAGAGTTGTCTAAACCTAGCGCACCCATTCTAAAACAGCTTTATTTCCTGTACTTTGAACACCTACTCCCTCTAATCGGCAATCTGGGATTTCATAAAAACAAGCCTTACTATAATCTGCCTGCCTCCCTCAGAACCCTCCCTGAGCATTCTGTGATTCAAAATATCTTCCTACAAGTCGGTCTGGAGCAAGTTACTTCTTATCAATTAACAGGCGGTATTGCTGCGGTGCATCTCGGAATAAAATGAAGCTTGGCTTAAGCCAAGCTTCATTTTATTCTTACGTATACAGCACCCCGTCTTTTTCCAGAGGCAATTCTTCCCTCATTCCATCATGATGCTGGACGTTCCCACTTTGGTCAATAATAATGGTCCACACCTTAACGGGTCCATGCACCCCAATGGATAAATCCATCTCGATATCAGAAGTCCGACTAGGACCCGTTATAAAATCAATCGCAGCAGGAACGTTTTGGGTACTGCGGCGTTCCATAAGGTTTTCCATGACCGTACTCATGGTAGGAACCAAATTGTCCTTTCTAAACACAGCAATATGAACGGTTGGCAGCAAACTAACGGATCGCCCTTGAGTAGGACTTGAAAACAAGGCTAATGTTCCTGTATAGCCAATCGCATAATCTACCCAAGTAATACCTACATCCGCCTGTTCTGCCGCAATAATGAGATCCTCTTGCGAGCGATCTTTGGACCAATAATCCAGCTTTACGTTGGTATCTTCCAAATGTACAATCTGTTTCAGTTCTTCGTGATCCCACATAATAACCCTTTTCGCTTCTAATTCCTCTAACCAAACCCGTATTTGCTGACCAGCATCTTGATCGTCTCTTGCGATATAGACTTTACCTGTCAAATTTTCTAAGTTGGTCTTAAAAAACGCTAAAGGCTGATTTATATCAAACTTTTGTTCCTTCCAAAATACAGGAGGTCCTACTTCATCCCGATTTGGCGCCGAAGTCAAAGGTTTGTCCCTGCCTAATACCTTAGCGATATGACTTAAGAAGCTTTGCTCCCTGCCTTGCATGTCCTTCCTCCTTCATTATTTATATTTTTCCTGCCAGATTTCTCTAAACGTCTTCTTGGCGGCTGCCGGTAAATAACGCGAGTTGGTCCACCCGGATAAAGGCGGCGGTCCAGATCTGATATATCCATCCTTTACTAAAGGAATTTGACCAATTGAAGCCATTTTCATAGCAAATTTATATCGGCCTGGAAGTTTAAAGAAACGCCGCCACATGTTAAAACCGACCCTCTCCAAAGGATGTGTAAAACCAAGCTCGATTCTCTTGCGGCGTATTTTAATGAGAAGATCATGAAGAGGTATTTTTACGGAGCATACACTGCTGCAAGCTGCACACAATGTTGTAGCATAGGAAAGCTCTCCCCAAAAATCAAAATCATCTTCTAAAAATGGAGTGATCACAGCCCCAATCGGTCCGCCGTATACTGAACCATAGGCATGTCCGCCAATTTGGCGATATACAGGGCAAACATTAAAGCATGCTCCACAGCGTGTACAGTGCAGTGCTTGCCTGAACTCCTCATCTGCAAGCAAACGTGATCGGCCATTATCAACAATCACCAGGTGAAATTCTTCTGCCCCATCTTTTTCATTCTCCTTACGAGGAGCATTGACTACCGATATATAGCTGGTAAGTTTTTGGCCTGTAGCATGCCGAGGCAGCAGGGATAAAATCACCTCTAAATCATCAAAAGTAGGCAATACTCTCTCCATGCCCATGACCGAAATCAGTACTTTTGGCAAAGAGGCTGTCAGGCGGGCATTCCCTTCATTCGTTACCAAGGAAATGGCTCCTGTATCCGCAATGGCAAAATTGCAGCCAGTAATACCGATATCGGCTTGCATAAATTTCTGCCGCAACGTCTGCCGTGCAAAAGCGGTTAGAGCTGGTGTATCCGGTTCGATCTTCTTGCCAGCGACTTTAGAAAAAAGCTCCGCAATCTGATACCGATTTTTATGAATGGCCGGTACAATAATATGAGAAGGCGTTTCACCGGCTAGCTGCAAAATATATTCTGCCAAATCCGTTTCAATTACCTCCATGCCTTCCTTCTCCAAGGCAGGATTTAAGTGAATTTCTTCTGTGACCATCGATTTTGATTTGGCCACTAACTTGCCATTGTTTTTTTTGCAAATATCGATAATGACTCTTCTAGCCTCTTCTGCAGTCTGTGCAAAATGAATATGCCCACCTTTATTTCGTACGCTTTCTGATAGCTGTCCTAAGTAATAATCCAGATGATCCACGGTATGCTTTCGTATACGCTTGCCTTGCTCACGCCAGTCATCCCAGCTAGGCAATTCGATTTGGGCTTTCTCACGATTGCCGCTTAATCGATCAACAGCCTTTTGTACCGCTTTTCTCATTGGTTCATCTTTTATGGCTTTTCTTGCCCTATCGCGTAAATGCAACGTAGGTTTATGACTCATGTTCTCATCCCTTCATCTAATAGTTCGGCAATATGCATTACTCGTACCTTGGCTCCCTGCTTACGAAGTCTGCCATCAATATTCATTAAGCAGCTTAAATCGGTACCTACCACAACATCCGCCCCGGTTGCCAAGATGTCAGCGACTTTGGCATTTACCATACTCTCCGAAATCTCAGGCATTTTTACTGAGAAAGTTCCACCAAATCCACAACACTGTTCCTCGTGAGCCAGTGGAATAAAATCCAATTTTTCCACATTCTTTAATAACGCATATACATACTTATCAACTCCTAGAAACCGCCTGGGATGACAGCTGGAATGATAGGTTACTTTATAGGGAAAAGAAGCATTCACATTGGTTACTTGCAACACTTCTACTAGAAACTCACTGAACTCATGGGTTTTTCGAATTAACTCTTTGGATCGATCAAGGTATTTGGGATCTTTTTCAAATAAAACAGGATAAAATTCTTTAATCGCTGCCAAACAAGATCCTGCTGGTGTTACGATGATTTCACTAGCATGAAAAGAATCGATAAAGCCTTTGGCAACCTCCCTGGCATCATCCCAATACCCACTGGATAATGCGGGCTGCCCGCAGCAGGTTTGCCCCGGGGGGAAATCCAGGCTGACTCCTTGCCGCTCCAATACACGAACCATAGCCTCCCCTACACGAGGAAACATACTATCACAAATACAGGTGATAAAAATTGATGCTTTCACAGCTTTAGCCTCCATATCCTTATCTGCCGCTAGCGATTACCTTTTTACGGCATAATTTAATTATTCCTATGTTTTGCATAATGCGATAGAATCATACCTTTCTTGATAAGAATATGTACTTGAATTGGATCTCTGTGCCCTCTGCGTTTAACTTTCCTTATAAAAAAAGCTCAGGAATACTACATCCCTGAGCTTTTTGACATCATTTATACAATTAATCTTCGATCAACTACATCCCAGTCAATATTCTTAAAAAAGGTTTCCAGATACTCTGGTCTTTTAAAACCATAGTCCATCATGTAGGAATGCTCCCAGGCATCTAGTACTAACAACGGCTTATAATCTGCGGGAATCTCAGCCTGATGTTCATCAAGCCAAAGATTATTTAATTTACCACTGCTGTGATCCTGACACAATACAGCCCAGCCAACGCCAGGAATACTTGCAGTTGTCTTAAAATCTTCTTCCCATGCTTTATAACTGCCAAAATTCTCGGCTAATTTTTCGATTAAACAGGATCTATGACTCCTCTCACTCTGACCGCCTAAGTTCTCAAAATACAGTTCATGCAAACGCATATCATTCGATTGCCAGCCCAAACGACGCTTAAGGCTCGCATACTCAGGGGTGTCTTCCTGTCCTTGTGCTGCTAATCCTTCAAGGTTAGCTGCAATTCGATTCCGATTTTCCACAAGTTCATGATACAAGGCAAAATGATGGTGCAGTAAGGTTTCACTAAAGCCCTGCATTCTTAAAAGATGGTCAAAATCTTGTACTTGATAAGACATGTTTCTTCCCCTCACTTAAAGTATTTTTATAATGTACATACGTTCTTCTTCCATGCAGTAAAGCTGTAATTTACTTCATCCGTTCTACCCTTTGTCTTTATTATATGTTATTATTTCTGTATTATATCACCTTAAAAGCGGCATTGCTTCCCCTATACAGCATTTATACAGTATACTTTATCAGATGAACCATTCGATATTGTGTTATAATGAAAACGATTATCAATACGTTCAAGGAGGACAACGATGGAGGTATTAAAATCCGTAGGCTATTTTATTCTTGCTGGTCTATTTGAAATCGGGGGCGGTTATTTAATATGGCTTTGGCTGCGGGAGG
>Ga0316604_10002030_pt1 | contig 16437 bp, 14 predicted proteins | sample OWC_soil_day20_C_FD_207650 | JGI IMG/M metagenome (GOLD analysis project Ga0316604, IMG submission 207650) | Wetland soil microbial communities from Old Woman Creek delta, Ohio, United States - OWC_soil_day20_CT | ecosystem: Environmental > Terrestrial > Soil > Wetlands | place: USA: Ohio... | reverse complement strand
AATTATGTATCGTTGTTGCCGTTTCTTCGGCATCATTGCTGCCGAAAACTCTGCAGGCTTATTCGCCGAAAATTGTGTAGTTGTAATTGCCGATTACAAATGTATGTTTTGTAGGCAATTTCAGGTGTCAATTCCAAGAAAAAGGCATCTGCAATAATTGGTTCATTCTGCTTTAATACATCTCGTAAATCGCCTTCCTTCAGAAGAATAAAGTTTCCGGTACTGTCAAGAATTGTGTATTTAGAACTGATTATCTCAACTTCAACTCTTGTAAGTTCTGGGGCGTTTTTATATGTGGTAACCTCACTAAAAGTATAGCTTTCAAATACTACTTGGGATGTAAAATTCTCAATATACTTTTTAATATCGGGCTTTATAATTTGATTTACTCTTGCTATTGCTTGAGTTCTAAAATCTACTTCAATTTCTTTTAACGATTTTATTGGTGAATTCGTTGAAAAAAATTTCTTGACCACTTCAAATATTTCCTTCAGAATATCATCTGTCTCTTCTTTATCTATTTTGATAGTCCTTTTAATTGTGACTATTGCATGTTTCATAATTGTAATTTTTTTAAAAGATAGGAATATTAATAATCTCAACAGTTAATAAGAAGTTAACGGAGTAAATGATGGGATGATTTTATTGCGGCAGATTTATTGGGAAATTCCGTAACCAATTCGTAACCTTGTGTTGAATTCATGAAACCAATTGCAAAAAATTATATATAAATATCACCTAAAAGTCTTGCCTGTATTGCACGGTAAAATTATTGACTCTGACTCTGTTTGTCTTGGTTCGAATCCAGGTCAGGCAACTCGAAAAAACGAACCTTTTTTTAAACCGCTGAAGAATTCATTCTCAGCGGTTTATTTTTTTTAGATTCTAACCGCTCAAAAAGTCGAATATTCATTTTTTCGATGCTTTATAATCAGTTCTTCTTTGTATCTATTTAATTATCAAACGTTCTCTCACAACCTGTTCTTTTGATGCTCTTCCTTTTTCATCTCATTAGCCTTGTATTGTTTTACACCTTTTTTTACACTTTATCGGTAATCTGTTAATAGAATCACTTAATCAAAATCTATCCTTTTTGACGAAATTTGTACTGCATTAGCGCAAGAAAGGAGGCCTTTATGGAAATACCTGATTTTCGTCCCGTACATAATTGGCGAAATCATATTAACCAAAACGGGCGCTATAAAATTCACATCCGGATACGTATTGGAAAAAGTTGTCGTTACCACGACGTAAAGCTGCCTCAAAAAGTGACGGTAGACGAATGGAGTGGGAAAGAGAATGCCTGGGTTAAACCAGGTCATCCTTACCACTTTGAAATCAATAATGCTATTGATAACACACTCACATTATTGCGTGAACTAAATAAAAGGTACTACACTGCTAAACGACAGTTGACCTTTGCGATCATCTTTAAGGAACTTCAAAAGGAAGCTTGTTCATCCATTTTAAACACCTATTTCCACCAAATCGTCATCGATCCTCCAGAAGCGCTTCAACCAGCTACCATTGGTCGCTATAAATCTGCGCTTATTGCTCTAAATAAGTTCCGGCATGAGTTATTTTTTTATGACTTAGATGAAAAATTGTTTTTGGAGCTTTGTAAGTTTATGAAAAGAGAAATGAGCCTTAAAGCATCTACGATCTTTGGTTATTTTAATGCTTATAGGAAAGTAATTCATTGGGCACAGTTGGATGGATATATAAGTCCTTTACAGGAGGATGCTATCTTTTCAAATATTCATATTTCCAGGGGTAAGACTATCAAAGATCACTTGGATGTGAATGAAATAAGAGCATGGAAGGAATATAAATTTGATAACGACAAGCAGGAACTGGTTAAGGTTCAGGATATTTTCCTGTTGCAGGTTTACACCGGATTTTATTACAGTGATCTTAAAGCCCTTCAGAAATCCGAATTACATAAGGATCAGGAATACGGTTACTTTATATACCGAGGACGGTTTAAAAACGGAAACCTTGCAATTGTTCCCCTCTGGAAATTCCCTTATGCAATAGAACTTATTAAGAAATATTATAGCCTTCATCCCAGCGACCCATATTTACTGGATCGAGATGTCTTCACTGAGGACCAAGTATACAACCGACAACTCAAAGAAATAGCCAGCCTGTTACAATGGCGGCGGAATGTGCGAAATAAGCTAGCTCGCCAAACTAACAGTCAGCTTTATATCCGTTATGGTGCTAATATTCCTGTACTATCCCGTATGTTGGGGCATCAAAAGCAGGAAACTACAAGTGAATACTTTGAGGTAAGCCTTGCTGATGTGATTGAAGGGACCCGGAGCATTAATTTTGAACAATTAGGTATTTGCTAGAATGAGAACTAGGAAGAAGAAGGTTTTATATTTTTCATCTTTGAAATCCTAGTTTTTTCTGGAAAGCCAGCTGACATATTATTTTTAAAAGAGAACCTATTTTAGATATTGATTTTTCAACCATCGGCAAAAGCTATATATTTAATTAAAAATCATTTTATTATACATTATTTAACAATACACCATTGATACCTTTTCTAGTAAAAAAGGTATCAATTCAGACATGTGGCTGCCTATAATAAATATCCAAAATTACCGCTACCAATACATATTTCTATATCTGGTATGTCACCAACCAATTAGATATTTAAAAGGATACCAGAACGAGGTCTACACTAATGTCTACTTCTAATATCAATCTGGTGAATGCACCTATTCTGATTATGTAAATCCTTAACTTAGGAGAAACTACTTACAAATTAGATAATGGGATTGAATAGTAAACATAAAACCTTTTTCATAAAAGATGTCACTGAAATGGAGGTTTGCGGCCAGAAAATCTGGCATGTCTTGGGGTCCGAATTCAGTTTGCCCACCGATTTTCAGCGGTTACAGTATGACCATAATATGGAAAACTGTGAAAATTGCAAAGCGACCTATGAAAATGAATTGGCAAGGCTTACCAAAAAATTTGAAAGATTTCCTCTTTGTTGCGCAGCCCATAGTCGTTTAGCCAACGAAAAATGGTTCAACAGAAAAGATTTCGAATCTGTCCCTAGCCTAAATGCAGAGAAATTGATATATACTTACCATCATATCCTGCAATTTGTGTACAATGATAGATGGAGACAGGAAGTTTTCGACTTCTTGGAATATATGTTTAACACCTTTGGCAGTTTTCCGGTTGACTATGGTGAATCTTTATTCTTTGGTGATTTTGCCGATAATCTGGTGAGTCTCATTGATAATGGAATTACCGATCAATCTAAAAAAGAAGAGATATTAAAGTTCATCACAGGTTTTAGAAATCCAACGCCTAAGAGCAAGTCTGATTTTAATATTTTGGTGGCCATATATAATAAATGGCATAAAACATTTCCCTTTGAACTTAGTTTTTTTTCAAAATTAAAAGAGCATTTCGAAAACAATATCCCGATCGTAGATAACCTTCACACCAATAAATATTTAGGGTTAACCAAAGCCAGACTTAAAACCCAACAGGAGCTCATCAATTTGCTGATTAGTATAACCGAAACAATCTTATTAGAAGTAAATACCCAAAAGTTGTATGAACTTGGGGTAATAACTGATTTTGATAAAACGGAAATGGAATTGGTACTTCAGGAAAGAAAACAAAAACTAAAAGAAGGTTACCGGAATTCATCTAAAAGCTCTGATACACAATACCGAAAAATTTTAAAAGAGTGGTTTAAAGACGAAATCAGTTTCATTCAAAAAATCCGCCCGGTAGCTGAGCGAATAGCAAAAAAAGAAATGGCATTACTTGACGCAATATTGATGGCCTGCTGTAAAATGCAGGAAAACAAAGTATTCTGGAATGCCGATGAAAATACAAGAACCAGACAGATTTTAGATCTGTTGTCGACTAACTTTTTTACTAAAGACCAATCCATGTATGGTGTATCCGGGACCGGTAAAAAACAAGGTGAGGTCGATGGGGTGATAACAGACAGCAATCAAACAGAACATTTCGTTGAAGCTTTTAACTTAGAAGGGATGAACAGAAAAGTTATCAAAAACCATATACACAAGCTGGAAAGCAACTACGATTCAAAAGGTCTTCCCTATAAGTACGTAATAATTTATTGTAACGTTGAAGACGGAAAATTTAACCAGCTACATGTTGACTATAAAGCCTACATAACAGGAGAACTCGAATTTCAATTTATTTTAAAAGAGACCGTTGATATGGATACCCATTATACAAATATGCGCGTTTTAAAAACATGTCATAAACGGGAAAATAAAAATGTCTTTTTACACCACATACTTATAAAAATGCCCGTTGTGAGTTAACCGATAAAATCATCAAAGCAGGAAAAGTGATAAGAAAAACAGGTACTCCTAGTAGGAAACCGAAATATTTTTAAAAAATCACTCAACCATTTTATTGCAGGAATTGTCGTTTCCATCACTACCAATGAAATGCTATATCATCATATATTACACTAATATAATTTTAATATGAACACCAATAACGGAGAGTTTATAAACGCAGTAAAAGGAAATGTTGCCTTTTACTTACCACAACTATTTGAGTTTATTCCAGAAAGTGAATCTTTCTGGAATGATGCTGATAAAAGGTTTAAAAATAAAATCCAGGAAAGATTAACACTTGCCGCAGGTGAAAACATCCAAGTAGAGATTACCATATTTGATATAATATTTTTGGTTAAACAGGGAAACATTGAGGCATTCCGGTTTTTAAACTTTGTACGCAAAATGTTCTCACACCTTTTTAATAACCTACAACCAGACGAACGGACAATGGTAAAAAAGACCTTTAAAACCATTTTAAAAAAACTTGATTTATCGTATATAAACTTCGTTGGTGAACTGGCGGTGTTAAATAATATCATGTCAACAAAAAAGTACCGACTGGAGACAGTAGAGGCCTCTCTTACCGACAGCCTTAACACAATTGATTTTAAAGTCAGGGACCTAAAAACAAATGAATCTCATTTGGTAGAAGTAGTTAACATACATATTGATTCTGATAAAGTGCAGACAAATCCTGAGTTGATTAAGGCATTCTTTACTCATCGCCTGTCAAAAAAACTTAAAAGTAAGCAAACCCAGCTTCCCTTCGAACTGATCACTGTGCTTTGGGGAAAATGGCAGGATTTTAAAGTCTACACAGATTATTTTAAGCAATATCCCATGCACTTAGATAATGTACGTGAACCTATGGCCTATCTTACTTTTACAGAAACGGACAATGGCAGCAAATTTGAGAACCGGTTTATGCGTATCAGCAGGCTTTTTGATGAAAAATGGCAAACCTCTGGGGAGTCCAACGAAGATAGCAAGCAACATTAGCATTACCGGTTGCATATTTTTCAGAACCGGGTCCAAAACAATTGATCAGTTTCGCTTAATGGCAGATACGACAACAGTATTACCTGTAAAAGCAAGCACCTAAGTCAATGATACTTCCTGATAGTAGAAAGAATACAAATTAACCGTAAAATCTACCCCGAACCTTTCAGATAACGACATGCCTTATATAACAATACTAATGTAGGCATCCGGATCGGATAGTCTTTTAAGACAGGCTATGTCAAAATTGTCTTTACTCCGCGCCCCTCCCACTATGATATTAATAGGCCACGGTTCTAAACCGAGAATATATCGCAGCAACTGATCAGAGTCCCGCTTCCACATCTTCAGGTCTTACTTCTTTGGTCAGAGGAGTAATTTTGCAGGAGATTATATCCAGTGGAAAATCACCTTCTTTCAACAAAGTCTGCGTGTAGGCCAAGCGAGTCTTATACTGTAATACCACATTATCTGGAATTCTCAATACTTCTCTAGCGATCCTGCGAGCTTGCTTCATTCCAACAAAATTCTCATTAAAGGAGCCCGCATCATGCCGGGTTCCGTCAATGTTCCAGGAAACCTGCTCTTTTTTGGATTGCCTGTGCTGCGGATGGGAGATATGGATATGTATCTGCCCTGCCGGTCCTGCGGGGTCAACTCTAACTTTATAGTTTCCAAAAGGAGCATCAACCCATTGGTTATTGGGATAACCTCTGATCCAGAGCTTATTGACAGTTTCATTATTGGTAACTATTTCCATCTCCTCTAAAATCCATTCGTCCTGTTCAATGGTAAAATTATGAAGACCAAAAGATGCCCAGATGGCACCAAATGCACAGGATGGATCGAGATGGGCCTTTTTCCAAGGGGCGGTTGAACAATCAGTATCTAAAGGCATCTTCCGATGAGATTTAGCACACTGGGGCTGCAGAGCGCAACATGTATCCGCCTCCAGCAGTGTTGCGTGTAGCTGTATTGCAGCGCCTAAAATTGTAGGATCAATGCCCCCGGCTGTATTCTGTAATGAAGCCGGTACATGAAACCACCGATTTCGCAGATTGTTTATTATTTCCGGCATGCCCAGATCATCTCTGAATCCAAGCAGATATTCATTAAAAGGTTTCTCCTGCTGATAAAGCTTCAGCATCATCATTGGCTCATTTGTCTGCCTGTTGTACCCCTGTTCAATTAAGGTTGTTATCCAGTTCAGGTTATCTATAAAAGCAGCATGGCCCTGTAGCTGCCCCAAACAATGCAGTACTTTTTTCTTATAATGAGCGAAACTTTCCTGACATCTCCACATTTCTTCTAGAATGGGCAGACAGAATTCATAGATAGCCGAAGCTGACTTCGGATCCGGCATAGCCTTACCCAGCTCTGTCAACAAAAAAACAAACATCCAGCCAGGATACGGTGTTTTTAATGCGAGGTCACAAACAGAAAACACATACTCTTCATTACTACCTATACCTGGACAAATTAATGCTGCAACCCTTACAGCGATTATATAAGGCACCTCCGGTACAGCACTCTCGCCAAAAAACTTTTTTTGAATAAGATAAGTCATCGTTTCAATGACTGCCAAGGCGCCAAAACCATATTCAGATTTTTGTCCATTTGCATCCGCTATTTCCAGTTCTACAAACTTCACATTTTCGCTCTCCGAGATATCCGAGAAATCGGTTCTTGCTTCAATTTTCACCTGAACCACCTCGTAAGGAACAGCTGCCGGTTCATTGTCGAACCCGCAGTACTGACCGCCGAAAATCAGGTCGATAAACCTCTTCTGCCGTTCCAAGTACTTTAGCTCAGCCACCTCCCCCAATGGAAGCCGGATAACACTTCCATGCGTCTGGGCATATTGGATCAATTGAACAGTACTACCGTAAAGCTGCCACATGACATTAACAGTAAAGGGAGAAGTAACATCCTGAAGAAAATGAAAATATTCATGGTAAAACGCAGCCAGTACTTCAGGCGGTAAATCTTTTAGTTCAGCAAATGAGTGATCTGTATCAACGTAAATACTAAACAGAGAAAGATTGTAAGAACCTTCGGTAAAATTAAAATACATTACAAAGTAATTTAGTGTAGTCCTGCGACATAGTAATAATATTGTAACCTTGGAAAATAATTTTTTTGTGTACAAAAGCTTCACATAATGCCCCTAATACCATTAGCTTGGGGTTGGTCTAATCTTTCTTACACACAGTCCATCTGCACGATTTAGTTTGATGCTGGACTAGTCAAACATAACCAAATTGGCCAAAAAATAATAAAGGCATTCATATTATCCTCGCAGCAGATAAAAATTTATTTAAAAGACCTAATGAAACAATCGAGTATTTCCGGACTCTAATTTGTTTACTTGCGAATATAGACTTAAATGCGTAACCGATACCACTTCACAGAGTACCCCAAAGACGGTGTTTACTGGTCGCAGGAAATTATTTATCAAAAAGCATTTGCATTGGATGTGTCCCAACCGGCCAGTCAGCGCTTTTTGCTTTTGCCTGCAGCGTGAGCTGCATCCGCTTTTATATTTGCAGTCGTATCTATAACGGCAGTCACTGGTTTATTTGGTGATGGAATAATCCTTACCTGAAAAGTATCAATTACTTTATTGTGGGAGTGTTGCAGAGAATCCTCTTTCGCCTTTAGTGCAGCTGCTGCAGCCTCCCGAGCTACTGTTTCGAGTTTAACACTATAACCGATGGTAAAAAGTAAAAATAAAACAAGCAGTCCAATTAAAACACCACTGAGTAATGTTCGCAATTTCTTAATCAACAAAATTTTTCCCTTAATCTTATTAAAGTCACCTTCAAATTCGCTGTAGACTACCTGATAAGTTGTCCTGATCCGGTTAGACTCAGCCGTTACATCCTGGTCTGTTGTATCAATATTGTATTTAATAATGCCCAGAATCTTCCATGCCACATATGTATACAAGCCGTAGGATATTAATATTACAAATAGAATCCATGCACTATCTTTTACCTGAAAGCCTGCAAATACAGATGCTGCAAATGTGAGCGGAAAAGCCAGTACTTGTTTATTGAGTGATTCGATGTTTTTTTCTAGGCTTTCAAAATACTTTACCTTCTCTTCCTTAAATTTGGATTTGATCTTTTCAAACGCAAATTTCTGCAGATAGATTTGTAAGTCCCGGTTAGCTAGAGAAATCAGTGCTGCCAGTCCAGATACAAGTTTCCAAAACCGGTCACTAACCACTGCAGAATGCGTTCCTTCAATGACCACATCTTTGAAAAAAGCAGCAAACTCTATTTTATCAAACCCTTTGACGAGTTCCTCATATTCCAAAATCAGACTACCGACAGTTGCTACCCGGGCCTCGGAAAGTGAGTATCCGATATGGTAAGGCCCTTTTTCGGCAGAGAGAATAGCAAACTGATGGTCCATCACATAATGCAAGGACGTAAATTCAGGTTTGCTTAATAGAAAAGCCAGAATCTTCCGGTAGTATATATAATTAAAGATCGGTAAATTCCGGGCGGCAGGCTGCTCCTCTTTTTCTTTGATGACCATCTCGCCACCGGGCATCAGTAAAATAATATTAACTTCCTGCCAGCAATCCTTATAGCGCACATAACTGTTTTCTGACTGAAAATGCACCTGGTCATAAAATACCAAATTGCTTGGTCCTGCATCCTTGTTCAGGTTAAAGAATATTTCATCCTTATCTCCATCTTCCTGAATCCGTAATTCCTGCAGGAGGTTACTCAAACGATTATAAGTATCATTATCGAAATTGGTAACGCTTAAGATTTTAGAGTTCCAATCATGTGGATGCTTTATTTTATCGCCGAGAATTTTTAAAAATTCCTCAGTTTTACTCTCCATTTTGCTGTGTTGTTATTTGTTGAACAAGCTCAGGTGATCGAATCACAATCTGATCGTTTTGTATCCTTACCAATTCTCCGTTTATTTTATCAAGATCGATAGTTAAATGTACACCAGGGATAGAGGCCTTTATACTGATCACTTTTTGCCATACAGACTTATCCCGCTTGAATTCATTGTCGATAACAATACGATGCTGATCAGCTACATCAAACAATGTTCGCCGGCGTTCCTCACCGTAAAAATGGGCTCCCATATCCATCAAACTTACCCGTTTATTGGGACTCTGCTCAACAAAATTGTAACAGGCTTTGCGAAACGCATCCACAGTCGGGAACTGATCCCGCCCCTGCTCATCTACCGGCATGGGCAACTCCTTTACAAGTTTAACCAGTTCACGAGTGTTTATTGTATTGGTAATAATTTCAGCTACGGACACCCAGCGTTTAAAATAGGAAGACAATTGATCTTGTTGAGAGGTGATCAACGCAATACTGTTACGCGCATCGGTATCATCTTTATAGATTCCTACATTCAAGCGGAAGCCTGTGGCGATCTTATCAAAGTTGAGCGACTCTGTCCCGGAAGCTGTAAACGTATTGGCAACCTTTACAAAATTAAATCCGTTTTTATGCCGTAGCAGGATCACGGCAACACAACGCCTGCCGTGGTCGGTATAATCTGCAAAGCAGTAAAAACCACCGGTTGCTAAAAGCACTTCCTCAATGAGCACCTTTAACGCCTGCATCGACTCAACAGAAAATGTATAGAAGCTCTGGTCAGTACCTTCCTCCAGATAACGCTTTAAATGAGTGCTGAATACCGTATCCGCATCCCGAGCGAAATGGGTATTCTTCAGGGAGGAGGATACACTGTACACGGTGTTAATGCTTTCCACCAAGCTTTTGAAGATCTCAAGGTCCTGGATAGCTATGGTAGCCGACAGGTCAAGGGTCGTTAAGGTTTCATGTGCTATTTTTTTGACCTCATGAATGACAACGCGATGTAACTCGAACATACTGGTTTTAATTTAGTCAAAGGGTATCTTAGATTCAACATACCTTTTAAACCTCCGGGTAGCCGAATTGCGACCACGTTATCACACCCACAAAATACTAATTTTTTTAGCAACCTCAAGACATCCGGAAGATTTCCAGGCATATGAAAGCCACATGCCAGCAAAGGCCTGACCTAGAGCGAAAAGGAAATTGGTAACCAATAACCGCTAACGGTGGTCATTAAAGCTCAATTTGGACAAAATGTTAATAGATCATTTGAAGTTAGCTAATTGCGGTAAGGGAAAAGAAAAATACGGCAGGGGAAAAACACCCTTTTTTTCTTCGCCTACGAAAAAAACTGTTTAAAGTAACAGCCGAAATCTTAGGATATAGCGACAGGCAAGACTTGGCAGGTCCCTGACTATTAATTAAAATTGCAGTAGTCGGGATAGGGTAACATAAAAAGGCAAAATCTAAACAGAGAGGTATGCACCAGTCATGGCTGCTCGTGGCGACCCAGGTAGTTTAATGAAACAAGCGCCAAACTTTCTGCCGTTAACTTGATGCCGGGAACGAGCGGAACACCATTCAAGACTTGCGACCTCTATGAGTTTTTTTTTGATCTACTGGAGCGGCATTACCCATACTGAAAGGGAGCCTTCCTTCAGATCACATAACATACCCACGAGGTAGCCAGTTGCACTAAAAACGGCAGAACCACTCAGGCCCACCGAGTCCCTTCGATTAGTAATTATTTTAGGAGTATTAAAAGCCAGAAATCCTTGGCTTCGGTGACTATGCCTTTCAACGACTTACCTCTTTACTATATACATATAAAACAATTAGCCATTTGGCTAAAAAAGAACATCATTCTTGATGCTGCGACCTGTCTAAATGAAGAATTGAATAGCAGTTGTTTGTATTTTTATACCTAGTAATTGGTTATTAAACTATGGCAAAACAGAAAAAAACTAGGATACCCCGGGAACTGTGTTTCGACTATCCCTTAACTTGGTTCACTGATCCCACTCATATACCCAACCAACAGCTTGTACAGGCAACTATCCAATGGTTTGAAACCGGCGCCGGAAGCAGAGCATTTACAACATTAGAATTTTTAAACCTGCTATACAAGCAGCGTCAGTTCGTTATGGAAAACATCTATACACCGGACTCCGTGAAAAACCACTTCGATAACCTTCCACTATCAACGCTTGAAAAACACATCTTAACCGGATTTATTCTGAAATGGACTGGCGGCTATCCCGTTCACTGCCCCGATAGAGAACAGGAGAAAACCTTAAAAGTTATTGAGGCCATATTCTTACATGATGAGCCCGACTCTCCTGAGCATACATTCTGCTTAGCTAACATGAACCAGCGAAAACAGTTTATGAAACTGGGTATAGCTCTTACCACAGCTATCAATCACGGCCTAGATGCGGCAACATTGCTCACCGATATGGATCAGGCAGAACATGATAAGCAATATGAGCAATTTGAAGATTTATTCTCGGCCGCTACCATCATGGGAGCCTCCTTAGGGCCTTTCAAAAATGAAATTCAATACCAGGCTGCCAAAAGTCGGCACGAGTTCGGATTTAATAGCTGGTTATCAGACTTTAAAGGGTGGTTGCTGGGCGATGAGGAAGCTTATAAACCTCACCTCAATCGCTCGACGTTTATAGAATACTTGCGATATGACAGAGAACAGGAGCTATTGAGGACGAATCAGTTTAATGCGCAAAAGGCCCTCTGGAGCTTGGATGATCCAGAGCCATCTTGTATCGACAGTGAATCAGAGCCAATTTCCCCCTCCCCTCAACAACAAGCTGTACGAAAGCACCTGCTACCATTTCAGCCGCTGTTTCAAAGTGAGCAGGAGTTTGAGCGCGCTGTTGTCACCCTTTCTGAGTTTTTGGTTGACCGGCAATACAAGAACGTGCAAGAAGTGTTCATGCGGAAAAAATCCGTCAAAACATTATCATTTGCCTTGGGAGAAATCTGGAGAAACAGCTACAATGAAGTAATTCCATTCTCTTATTTGAATTTGTGTAAACGGCTGTTCTCAGTTCTTTCAAAATATGACATCCAGGAAACAGGATATAAAGGCTCTAACCTATATAAATATTTCATTTCCCCTGTATAAAACCACAATTTTCATCTCCCCGAAATCATTTTTTTTATCCCTTTTTTCACTGTGTCTCTTTGATGAAATTTCATTCATATGAACAAAAACATCAAACGGACAAAAAAAATGGGCGACCATGTAACAGAGAGACAACGGTTTTATTCATTTCTTACAAACCGCATATGTACATGCTCGGAGGCTGCTCAGGCACTTGGAATAATGCAAAAAAATCTGTGCCGATACAAGCGATATTTTGAACGCAAAGGTTTACTATGGGAAGTATTTCGGTCCAACTGCCCCATTACCGGCTATCAAGCCTGGCACATCACGACCAATATAAATTTTTGTCAAAAACAATGTGCTTAAAAACATGAGCTGACCGAAAAGGTCAGCCCATGTTTTGCCTAATATATAGTTATGCTATAAAAGTTATCCACTGAAATAGCCTCCTTTCCCTTTCTTTCTAAAAAACTGGCATGATATTAATTAATAGCTTAAAATCCGTATATGCTATTAATTCTTGTTTTTCACTCTAAAAACGGATTAAAACACTGTTATCCCTCTTTTACACCTTGTTTTACACCTTTTCTACAACAAATTGATTATCAATTCCGATTCAAATCTCATTCGGGCAACAAAACACCCACTCAATGAGTGGGTGTTTTTATTTTACTCAGTTCCTTCTAATGCTAACTTTATAGGAACCAGCCGGAAGGTGCTTATATTTATCAGTATACTAATTAATTGGATGCAGAAATCCGTCGGCTCAAACCAGGCCAATATTTCACATACTCAATATCTATGGAATCTCCTACCTGTAATTTAGGATCTTTTGAATCATTTTTATATGCTTCCCCATTAACATAAAAAAGGTATGAATAAGAGCTTTCACGACTTACTGGGCTATTACCCATATAATTTTTCTCATCAATAATTACAGCCCTCGCCCGCTGTGCATCATGCTTTAATAAATATCCAGTTAGCTGCCCTTTACCAACCTTATAGACGATATAACCAAACATTATTAAAAAAACAATAATTGTCAATATACTCTTTAATTTATTCATGGCGTTTTACCCCCGTTTTCTCTTTTACTTTATCCTTGGTCGCATTAGTAGTCATTTTAACGGTACTTTCAAGGGTACTCTTACTTCCTCTGCTACTTTCTTAATGGCTTGATTAGTGCTTCTTGTAACCCTTCCTCCAGCCCTAACTACACTTTTAGCGATTTTATCAATTTCGCCTTTATTAACACCAACTTTAGACAAAATCTTACCTTTATTGGCTAAACCCGCAGCTGCTGCGTCAACAGCTAAATCCACTACTGTATTCTTAACAAGATTAACCGCATTTTTCTTCACCTTAACCTGCAATCCATCTTCAGACGTCTTTACTTCTACTGCATTGTTAATTGCTGCTGCGCCTACCTTTAAAGCCGTTTTTGTTGCAATCCTTGATACAACAACATTTGCGCCACTTGTAACGGCACCTCTTATTGCAGCCATGCCAATTGATAGCAAATTAATTTTATTGTTTCAGGGATTATCGTTTCCTTGAATGTAGTTTGAATCATCATCTTGCTCTCTATAATCAATAGCTTCTCCCACTATAGCACTTATAATGTTACCCCATCTCTTCCCGTCTGAATCATTATTCTTAATTGGGTTATTAACCGTATAATGATATAGAGTCCAGCTTTCTTGTTCTCCTTCATCGGATAGGGGGGATAACTGTAAAAAAGCGTATGCCTCATAAAAATTAAAGCCCCTCACGGGGCTTTAATTTTTAGTTATTTTACTTCGATGTTGTCTTTGTATTTTACCTTTCTAATTGTATCTCCTGTTTTAGATAAATAAACCCATGTGCTATCCTTTATCCATATATCTTCTTTAGTACCTTTTCTATCAATACTCCTATAATATTCAATTCGTTTGCCGCCTGTACTTTTATCTTTATCAAATGTTAGCACTTTATACCGTTTTCCATTTTTATTAAAAATCCATTCAGAACTTACATTTTCTTTAAATGACATAATAATCATAAAAACCATTATGCTTATTAAAGGCGTTGCAGTGAAAACCCCAATCTTTTCAAATATTGTTTTAGGGTAAATAATTCTATTAATCAAGAAAAAAACTAATAGGAATGCTGCTATACCCCAAAACATAATTATAAAGTAGCCATAACCCAAAGAACTGCTGGGATCGTCTGGACCTAATTTTATTAAGCCAATAATAATAGCATAATAAATAACATTAAATAGAATAATTCTTTTGCTCATAGTAGACAATTAAGGAGGTCATTTTTTGATCCATTTTTGGTTTACATTGTCCAATGTATAACTTTTCTTTTCCCATTATTGATGTAGTTCAGTATGACAAGTTTTACAAACACCTTTTACATTTTCCTTTGTTGAGGGACCGCCATCCGCATGCCTTTTAACATGATGGAATTGCATATCCTTTCTGGGCGTTTCTGTTTCCATTGTGCACACTTTTCATTCTGTTCAACGTTTCGTACTAATCCCACTCATTGTCAACCCAAACGGATAATAATGCATCTCCTCCCCCACTATTATGCATCACGATCAGATTATCAAAGAACACATCCTGCCCACTCTCATTCGATTAATAAATATAATAAGTCCCGTCTTCTTAATCGCCATCTTCCCCACCACAAAAAAAATCAAATCTTTATCCCCTTTCACCTGCCTCTCTCCACTATTCTCATCCACTAGATTAAACTGATCGTCAAATGCCGCAAAGTTCAAATAAGCCTTGGGCTGGGTCGCCACATTCTCATTCGGACTGGTCGTATTATCAGCCCACAGTACCTGCTGACGTTTCAATGGTCGCCATATGGAATATTTCGAATTAGAATTAATTCGATTTTGGATATGCAAAAAGACTGAGATCTTTCTCAATTAAGAAAGAATAGTAATCGGATTTTAATCCTAGATCTCATCTAGCGATTTCCCCCGAATTTCTATGGGTATCTCGCTGTAGATAGGCATTTTCAGCATCTCTGGCAGTAGATTGCTTACACCATCTTTAATAGCATCATCATTCATTCTTTTGGTACTGTATTCGCTTCTCATTACAATAAATGCAATTTCTTCCCATTCCTGAGTAGAAATATGAAGATCTATTGCTTTGGCTTTTCGTTTAAGTATTTCAACAATTATTCTTAGTTTAATTGATATATCTCCATTCCAATTGGGATTCTCGAGATGTTTAACATTTTCGTAAGATGATTCTATTCCTGCCACTAGAAAATACTTTCCTTCTTTTAAATAAAAAAAGGTTTTATTCCCAAACTTTAAATGAGGTAATTTCTTTTGGGCAATATTAACAGGATGACTATCTATTAACTTCCAACTCTTCTTACTTCTTAAAGGAGGGCTATATGAAATCACTTCTCCAAATAAAAAATCTGTTGTTAATAGAATATCTATTTGTTTTAGTGGCACATTATTTAGGAAGTCATAAACGCCAACAAGATTAAATTCTGAAGGTTCATTTATGACTGATGAAACATTATAAAATCTGCAATATGCATACCTTTCAGTAATCTCTATTGGCAGTTTTTCAAATGGTATATTGTCTAGTGGTATGCAAAAATAGAAGATGTTATTTTGTTTTAAAGTTTTACTCATTTTTTTAAATATTGATAATTTATTTTACTAAATGGCTTTCATCAACAACTTTTTGCCAATTTGGATAACTTTGTTCTAAAAAATCAATTGCCTTTTGATACCACCCAGAATTTTGTTAGGTTAAAATCCAAAGCCTTATTTAAATTGGATACTGATCCAGAGCTTTTCTGATAATCTAATACTATTTGCTCCACGGCTCTTAGAAGTTTTACATCCTGAACGCCCGGAAATTATAATCGTTTTTGCATCAATTGCCTTTCAGCTGCACTATACCATGTTTGTGGCAGCATAGCCCTCCTTGAGATCAGCACAAAACTCCTTTCTGTTCTTCCCTATTGAGGATTTGATGGACTAAATCAGCGGCTTTTTATATAAGGAAAAATTATTTATAATGGGTAAGTTGTAAAACTTTATTATCTCTCTTTCTTATTTCAA
>Ga0316604_10002028_pt1 | contig 16456 bp, 17 predicted proteins | sample OWC_soil_day20_C_FD_207650 | JGI IMG/M metagenome (GOLD analysis project Ga0316604, IMG submission 207650) | Wetland soil microbial communities from Old Woman Creek delta, Ohio, United States - OWC_soil_day20_CT | ecosystem: Environmental > Terrestrial > Soil > Wetlands | place: USA: Ohio... | reverse complement strand
GTCGAAGTCCTCGCCGCCGAGGAAGGTGTCGCCGTTGGTCGACAGCACTTCGAACTGATGCTCGCCGTCCATCTCGGCAATTTCAATGATCGAAATGTCGAAGGTGCCGCCGCCGAGGTCATACACGGCAATCTTGCGGTCGCCTTCCTTCTTGTCCATGCCGAAGGCGAGTGCGGCCGCGGTCGGTTCGTTGATGATGCGCTTGACTTCCAGGCCGGCGATGCGACCGGCGTCCTTGGTCGCCTGGCGCTGGCTGTCGTTGAAGTAGGCCGGCACCGTGATGACGGCTTCGGTCACTTCCTCGCCCAGGTAATCTTCGGCGGTCTTCTTCATCTTGCGCAGGATTTCGGCCGACACCTGCTGCGCGGCCAACTTTTCGCCGCGCACTTCCACCCAGGCATCACCGTTGTCGGCCTTGACGATCTTGTAGGGCATCAGGCCGATGTCTTTCTGCACTTCCTTCTCTTCGAAGCGACGGCCGATCAGGCGCTTGACCGCGAACAGGGTGTTCTTTGCGTTGGTGACCGCCTGGCGCTTGGCCGGCGCGCCGACCAGGATCTCGCCGTCTTCGGTGTAGGCGACGACGGACGGCGTGGTGCGCGCGCCCTCGGCGTTCTCGATCACCTTCGGCGTGCCGTTTTCCATCACCGCCACGCAGGAGTTGGTGGTGCCCAGGTCAATGCCAATAATGCGTCCCATGATGCGTTCCTTCTAGAAAAGTTTGAATTGATTTAAATGTGGGGGAGGTTGGCGCTATTTCAAGCGTCCTTGCCCTTGGCGACCATCACCAGCGCCGGTCGCAGCGTGCGCTCGTGCAGGCGGTAGCCCTTTTGCAGCACCGTCACCACCGTGTTCGCCGGCTGGTCGGATTCGACCGCCTGGATCGCCTGATGCTGATGGGGGTCGAATTTCTCGCCCAGCGGGTTGATGTCAACGAGGTTGAATTTGCCGAAGGCGGCGGTCAGCTGCTTGAGGGTCAGTTCGACGCCGTCCTTGAGGTTTTCCACGCTCGGCGACTCTGCGGCCAACGCGGCTTCCAGGCTGTCCTTCACCGCCATCAGTTCACTGGCGAAGTTCTCCACCGCGAACTTGCGCGCCCTGTCGACGTCTTCCGCCGCGCGGCGACGCATGTTCTCGGTTTCCGCCTTGGCGCGCAGCCAGGCATCGTGGTGTTCGGCAGCCTGCAGTTCTGCCGCTTTCAGCAGTTCTTCCAGACTCGGCATGGTTTCCTTGTCGCCGTGGGTTTCGGCCGTATTCGTTTCGGTTTTGAGTTCGTCCTGCATGTGGGCTCCCAGTTGGTTCTCGCGGGGAAATGGGGGCTAAAGAAGGGATTTCAAGAGGATCGGGTCATTTTCCCCTGTCCTAAGGGACGCAGCCAGCCGCGCATTTCAGTTTGCCGCCTGCAGGCGCTTCCGGTATGATGCGCGGCTCCCGGAGAGGTGGATGAGTGGTTTAAGTCGCACGCCTGGAAAGCGTGTTCAGGATAATATCCTGACGGGGGTTCGAATCCCCCCCTCTCCGCCACACATCAATCAACAGCCACGCTAACGCGATGCCGAATCATGCCTACCACGGCAGGCTTTCCGTGGTTGTTCCCGTCAAGAACGAGCAGGACAACGTCGAGCCGCTGGTGCGCGAAATCGCGGCGGCCCTGTCCGGTACTACCACGTTCGAAATCATCTACGTCAACGACGGCAGCACCGACGCGACGCAAACGCGCCTGGAGGCGCTGAAGGCCGAGTTTCCCATGCTGCGGGTGATCCGCCATCGCGCTTCCTGCGGGCAGAGCCGGGCCGTGACGACAGGAGTGAATGCGGCGCGCTACGAATGGATCGCCACGCTCGACGGTGATGGCCAGAACGATCCCGCCGATATTCCTGCGCTGCTCGCCGAACTCGGCAATCCGGCGCAGCCCGCCAATCTGGAATTGCTGGCGGGCTGGCGTTCCAAACGCAACGACACCTTCATTCGCCGTCTTTCCTCGAAAATTGCCAACGGCGTGCGCTCGCGCATGCTCAAGGACAACACGCCGGACACCGGTTGCGGACTCAAGGTCTTCGCCCGCGAAACCTTCCTGGCCTTGCCCAACTTCGACCATATGCACCGCTTCCTTCCGGCGCTGGTGATGCGCAACGGCGGGGCGGTGGTGTCGGTTCCGGTGCACCACCGGGCGCGGGCGCGCGGCACCTCCAAATATGGCGTGCACAACCGGCTTTGGGTCGGCATCGTCGATCTGTTCGGCGTAGCCTGGCTGCAGCGGCGGGTGCGCCTGCCGGTGATCGAGCCCGACTCCGAACTTTAAATACATGCGGGCGCGCGTCATCCTCAAAGGCCTGGCGCTGATGTTGAGCCTGGCGCTGCTGGGCTACCTGTTCAAATCCAGCGACCTGGGCAACAGCGTCAACGAGGCCTGGATCGATGCGCGGGTGCGCGGCCATGGCATCAACGGCGCACTGCTGTTCCTGCTGATGGGCGGTCTGTTCACCGCCATCGGGCTGCCGCGTCAGATCATCGCCTTTCTCGGTGGCTACGCTTTCAGCGTGGGCTTGGGAACGTTGCTCGGCGCGCTGGCCGCGCTGCTCGGATGCGCGTTGAGCTTTGCCTACGCGCGCTTCTTTGGCAAGGGCCTGCTGCGAGCCAGGCTGGGCGAGCGTGCCGGGCGATTCGACCGCTTCATTCACGATCATCCGTTTTCCATGACGGTGCTGATCCGCCTGCTGCCGGTAGGCAGCAACCTGTTGACCAATCTGGCGGCGGGCATTTCGAGCATCCGCCCCGCCTCCTTCTTCTCGGGCACGCTGCTCGGCTATTTGCCGCAGACGCTGGTGTTTGCACTGGTCGGCAGCGGCGTGCACATTGCACCCGCTTTGAAACTCAGCCTCGCCATCGGCCTGTTCCTGATTTCGGGGGCGCTGGGGGCCTGGCTTTACCGCCGCTTCCGTCACGGCCAGAGCCTGGACGACCAGGTTGACGCTGCGCTCGATGAATCCGATATTGCACAGCATGATTCCCAGACAAAATCCTGATTCCTCCGGGCGCGGCCTGCTGCTGTTGAGCTTGCTGCTTCTGGCCGCACTGACCGTGGTGGCGCTGCTGACGCGGCCGCTGATCCCTGTCGACGAAACCCGCTATCTCAGTGCGGCATGGGAAATGTGGTTGCGCGGTGATTTTCTGGTGCCGTTCAAGAACGGCGAACCCTACAGCCACAAGCCACCTTTCATGTTCTGGATGTTCCACGCAGGCTGGGCACTGTTCGGCGTCAGCGACTGGTGGCCGCGCCTGGTGCTGCCGCTGTTCTCCGTTGGCACCCTGGTCCTGACCTATCTGCTCGCGCGTCGCCTGTGGCCGCAGCGTGCCGGGCTCGGCGGGCAGGCAGCGCTGGTTCTGGTGAGCGCGCTGCTGTGGATTCTCTTTTCCACTTCGATCATGTTCGACGTGATGCTGGCGTTCTGGGTGCTCGTCGGCATGCACGGCGTGCTTGCCGCCAGCGATGGAAAGCGTCACGGCTTCGTCATGCTAGGCATCGCAATCGGCATGGGCGTGCTGACCAAGGGACCGGTCATCCTGCTGGATCTGCTGCCGGTCACCGTACTTGCAGCGTGGTGGAATCCAGGACTGAAATGGGCGCGCTGGGCTACCGGGGTAGGGCTGGCGGTGCTGCTCGGCGCGGCCATCGCCCTGGCATGGGCGATCCCGGCGGGGATGGCAGGCGGCGAGGCGTATCGCAACGCGATATTTTGGGGTCAGACCGCCAACCGCATGGTCGAGTCCTTTGCCCACCAGCGGCCGTTCTGGTGGTACGTGCCGCTGTTGCCGGTCCTGCTGTTTCCTTGGTTTGTGTGGCCGGGACTGTGGAAGGCGCTGGCGCATCACCGGAAAACCGGACTCGACCGTGGCACGCGATTCTGCCTGGCCTGGATGCTGCCGGTGTTCATCGCGTTCTCTTTCATCAGCGGCAAGCAGCCGCATTATCTGGTGCCGCTGTTCCCGGCGTTTGCGCTGCTGACAGCGCGCGTCCTGGCTGATCGACCGAGTACTCGGGTAGGCTTGCCCGCCTTGCTGGCCATGGCTCTGGGCGTGGCGTTGATGCTGGCGGCCAGCGGCAGGATCCCGGCGGCCAATGAAGAATTGGCCGAATTGCCGTCCCTGTGGCCCGGTGCGGTGCTGGTGCTGCTGGCAGTGGGGGCGTGGTGGGCCGGCCGGCGGGGTGTCCCACCGCTGCCCAATCTGGCGCTGTTGGGGGCGGCCTTGATGGCCTTGGCGCAACTGGCCGCCACGCGTTCGATCGAGCCCATTTACGACATCAAGCCGATGGCACTGGCGATCAAACAGGTGCAGGAAAAAGGCTTATCGGTGGCGAACGCCGCGAAATACCATGCCCAGTATCAGTTTCTTGGGCGCCTGGAAATGCCGTTGGTCGAACTGCAGGGACCCGAGATCGGTCGCTGGCTGGCCTCGCACCGCGAAGGCTATGTCGTGATTTATCTGAAAAACGGGGAGAACCTGGAGGCCATACCGGCTCGCCACAAGCAGGCGTATCGCGGTGGCTCGGTGGTTCTGGTCGACACGCAAACGGCGGCCAGTCTCCTGGCCGCCCACATTGAACAATAAGGCTTCAGGCTTCCGCTTCGCGTTGCGGCAACACCACTTCGCGCGACGGCGAAATGGTCGAGATGGCGTGCTTGAAAATCATCTGCGCGGCCTGGTCCTGGCCTTTCAGCAGCACCACGAACTGATCGAATGACTCGATCCGCCCCATCAGCTTGATCCCGTTGACCAGGAACACCGATACCGGAATCCGTTCCTTGCGCAGGGTGTTGAGGAAAACATCTTGCAGCTGATTATGTTCTTTGGCCATGTTTTGGCTCCCTGTCAGATGAAGGCGGACGACACCTTATCTAATTATTAGTGGATTACTCAATTTTTGCACTGCCACGCACCGCAGCGATGGCTTCGCGGATGCGCTGCTGCTGCAACTGCTTGACGATCTCTCCGCGCACCGCTTCCAGCGGCGGGATCTGCGGCTGGCGGGTGTCGTCGAGGCGAATCACGTGATAGCCGAACTGCGTCTTGACCGGTGTTTTGGTGATCTCGCCCTTTTTCAGGCCGACCATGGCGTCGGAGAATTCCTTGACGAAAGCACCGCGATCCGCCCAGTCGAGCGCGCCGCCGTTCTTGGCCGAGCCGGGGTCTTTCGACTGTTTCTTGGCGAGGTCTTCAAATTTGGCCTTCTTGCCGAGATCGGCAATGATCTTTTTCGCTTCGGCTTCGGTTTTCACCAGAATGTGACGCGCAAGGTATTCCGGCTCGGCGGGTTCGGCCTTCGCCTTGTCGTACGCGGACTGGATTTCCGCGTCGGTCACCGGATGGGCCTTGACGTAGTCTTCCAGATAGGCCTTCGCAAGCTGATCCTTGCGGCGAATATCCAACGTCGCAGCCAGTCGCGGGTCCTTGTCCAGCCCCTTGTCCAGGGCCGCCCGCGACAACAGTTCCAGGTTGATCAGCGATTCCCGCACGCGGGCGTCGAGTTGCGGTGAATCAGTCTGGCCCTGGGCCATTTCACGCTTGACCAGTTCGCCGTACAAGGCCGGGATTTCCTTGCCGTTGACCACGGCCAGCGGCTTGCCAGCGTCGGCGGCAGGCGTGGCCGCAGCAGGGGCAGGGGTTTGTGCCTGGGTCAGCGGAGACAGGGCCAGCAGGATCAGGGCAGGGAGAAGAGCAACACGCATGCGGATTCCTTTCAAAGTTCTTCCGGGGTTAATGCAGTAATCGACAGCGCGTGGATTTCGCGCTGCATGAGTTCGCCCATCGCCTCATAGACAAGACGGTGACGGGCGAGGGTGGAGAGGTTGCGGAACCTGGGGGACACCAGGGTGAGACGGAAATGTCCGCCACCCGAGGCGGCACCGGCATGGCCCCGGTGCTGGGCGCTTTCGTCTTCCAGCGTGTAGGTTTCCGGCTCCAGCACGGCGAGGCGCTGGCGGATGAGATCGGCGGTGCTCATGCGGGCAGGACTTTCCTGAACGGTTTGACGCTGACGCCCGCGTACACGCCTGCCGCCACGTAGGGATCAGCATCCGCCCAGGCTTGCGCCTCGTCCAGCGAGCCGAATTCGGCGACGATCAGGCTGCCGGAAAAACCGGCGGCGCCCGGGTCAGCGCTGTCGATGGCAGGGAAGGGGCCGGCCAGCAACAGCCGCCCGGCCTCTTGAAGTGCGTGCAGGCGCTCGAGATGCGCGGGGCGCGCGGCAAGCCGCCTGGCGAGACTGTCAGGCACATCCTGCCCGACGATGGCGTAGAACATTATTGTTTTTCTTCCTTTTCCAGATCGGCTTTATCCAGATACTTGGTCAGCATCATGCTCTGACCGATCACAAAGACCAGCATCAGCCCCAGACTGCCGAATAGCTTGAAGTTGACCCAGGCATCAGTCGAGAAGTTGAAGGCGACAAACAGGTTTGCAAGACCCATGAACGCAAAAAATCCGCCCCAACTGGCATTCAACCGACCCCATGCGACGTCGGGAAGTTCCATCTGGTTGTTCATCAGGCTCTTGATGACGTTGCGGCCGAACGCTGCGGCGCCGAAGATGATGCCGGCAAAAATCCAGTAGAGGACGGTGGGTTTCCACTTGATGAAGCTCTCGTCGTGCAGCCACAGGGTGGCGCCACCGAACACCACGATGATGCCCAGGCTCACCCACATCATGGTGTCGACCTTGTGGCCGCGGAGTTTGACCCAGCCGATCTGACCGACGCTGGCGACGATGGCGGTCAGCGTGGCGAGGTAGATGCCGGGCTTTTCACCGACGCCGGCCGGCTGCGGCAGACCCAGGCTGGCCATGAAAGCGCGCGTGGCTTCGGCATTGGCATCGCCAATTTTGTAGGCGATGAAAAAGACGATGATGGGAAACAGATCGAACAGCAGTTTTCTCATTATGCTTGGGCCAGGCAGCCGTCTGTAATTCGGGCGGATGCTTATTTTGCTATGATTCCCCCTCCTGACCAAGTGCTTTTGGCCTTGGCCGCCCGATCCTGATCATCGATGCTCAATATCGATCTGCATTGCCATTCCAATGTGTCTGACGGCGTGTTGGCGCCCGCCGACGTGGTTGCGCGCGCCGCAGCCAACGGCGTGCACGCGCTCGCCTTGACCGATCACGATGACGTGTCCGGCTTGCCGGCGGCTCAGGCGGCGGCCGACGAAGCCGGGCTGACCCTGATTCCGGGCGTGGAAATCTCGGTGAGCTGGGGCGGCCAGACCGTACACATCGTCGGTCTGCGCATCGATCCGGCCCACCCCGAACTGGCGGCCGGCCTCTATGGCATCCGTCTCGGGCGCATTGAACGCGCGCAGCGGATGGGGGCGGACCTGGCGCAATCCGGCATTGTCGGCGCTTATGAAGGTGCCCATGCCTATGCCGTGAACAAGCAGATGGTGGGGCGCACGCATTTTGCGCGCTGGCTGGTTGACCAGGGACACGCCCCCGACATCCGCACCGCGTTCCGCCGCTATCTCACGCAGGGCAACCCGGGTTATGTCGAGCACGAATGGACTTCGCTGGAAAACGCCGTCGGCTGGATCCGCAGCAGCGGCGGCACGGCGGTGATCGCGCATCCGGGCCGCTACGCCTTCAACGCACGCGAGCTGCACCTGCTGCTGGACGCCTTCCGTGCGCTGGGCGGCGAGGGCATCGAGGTCATCACCGGGAGCCATCACCCTTCCGAATACGGCAAGTTCGCCGACCTGGCGCGCGCCTTCGGCCTCAAGGCCTCGCGCGGCGCAGACTTCCACGCGCCGGGCGAGGGCATCGACATCGGCCGTCTGCCCGCGCTACCGCATTACTGCCAGCCGGTCTGGCAGGGATGGCCGGAACTCGCACAGCATTCTTTCCTTTCCCTGGTCTGAGACTCTATGGCGCAATTCTTCAATATCCATGCCGAAAATCCGCAGCCGCGGCTGATCCAGCAGGCGGTCGAGATCCTCAAGCGCGGTGGCGTGATCGTCTATCCCACCGACTCGTGCTATGCGCTGGGCTGCCACGTCGGCGACAAGGAAGCGGCGATGCGCCTGCTGTCGGTGCGTGGCCTCGACAGCGGGCACGATCTCACCCTGGTGTGTCGCGATCTTTCCGAACTCGGCCGTTACGCCCAGGTGGACAACACCCAGTTCCGCTTTCTGAAAGCCCATACGCCGGGTGCCTACACCTTCATCCTGCGCGGCACGCGCGAAGTTCCGAAGCGGCTGCTGCACAAGAAGCACGACACCATCGGCTTGCGGGTCCCCGCGCATCCCATCGTGCAGGCGCTGCTCGACGAGCTGGGCGAGCCCATCCTGTCGTCTACGCTGCTGCTGTACGGCGAGGACGTGCCGCTGACCGAGCCATGGGAAATCCGCGAACGCCTCGAGCACCTGGTCGATCTGGTGATCGACGGCGGCGCCTGTGGCCTCACCCCGACCACGGTGGTCGACCTGACGACCGATGTTCCGGCGGTGCTGCGTTTCGGTAAGGGCGACACCGCCGACTTCGAGTCCTGATCCTGCATGGAACTCACCCTGATCCAGAAAATTGCGGTGTTCGCGCTGCCGGTGATCTTCGCCATTACTCTGCACGAGGCGGCGCATGGTTATGTGGCGCGCTACTTCGGCGACATGACCGCGGCCGCGGCGGGGCGCATCACCGCCAACCCGCTCAAGCACATCGATCCGGTCGGCACCATCCTGGTACCGCTGGTGATCCTGCTGACCAGCAAGCTGCTCGGTGGCGGCGCGATCCTGTTCGGTTGGGCCAAGCCGGTGCCGGTCAACTTCGCCCGCCTGCGCCGTCCCAAGCAGGACATGCTGTGGGTGGCCGCTGCGGGGCCCGGCATCAACTTCGTCATGGCCGTCTTCTGGGCGCTGACGATTCAGATGGGTCACGCTCTGGGAAGCGGCTTTGCCAGCGCGCCGCTGATGCTGATGGGCGCGGCGGGCGTGTTCATCAATGTCATCCTGATGGCGCTCAATCTCATCCCGCTGCCGCCGCTCGACGGCGGCCGCATCGCCGTCAGCCTGCTGCCGTATCAGGCCGCGGTGCGTTTTGCCCGCATCGAACCCTATGGCCTGTTCATTCTGCTCGGCCTGCTGTTCACCGGCATCCTCGGCATCATCCTGTGGCCGCTGATCACCCTGTTCATCAGCCTGACTGCGTTGGTCACCGGACTCGAACCCGCACAGCTGGTCGGCCTGATTCAGGTCGTGCTGTCCTAATTTTCCCTTCCTACGCAAAAGCAAAAAATGTACTCCGACCGCGTTCTCTCCGGCATGCGCCCCACCGGGCGCCTGCACCTTGGCCACTACCACGGCGTGCTGAAAAACTGGCTGCGTCTGCAGAACGAATACCAGTGCCTGTTCTTCGTCGCCGACTGGCACGCGCTGACCACGCACTACGACAGCCCGCAGATGATCGAGGAAAACGTGCGCGACATGACGATCGACTGGCTCGCCGCCGGCGTCGATCCGGCCCAGGCGACGCTGTTCGTGCAGTCGCGCGTGATCGAGCACGCCGAACTGCACCTCCTGCTGTCGATGATGACGCCGCTCGGCTGGCTGGAACGCGTGCCGACCTACAAGGACCAGCAGGAGAGGCTCTCCGAGAAGGACCTCTCCACCTACGGCTTCCTCGGCTACCCGTTGCTGCAGAGTGCTGACATCCTGATCTACCGCGCCAACCTGGTCCCGGTGGGCGAGGACCAGGTGCCGCACATCGAATTCACCCGTGAAATCTGCCGTCGCTTCAATCACCTGTACGGCCGCGAACCGGGATTCGAGGACAAGGCGCGCGCCGCCGTCAAGAAACTCGGTTCCAAGAAGGCCCGCCTGTACGAGGAATGTCGTACCGCCTATCAGGAAAAGGGCGACGACGAGGCGCTGGAATCCGCTCAGGCGCTGCTGAACGACGCGCAGAACCTGTCGCTGAACGACCGCGAACGCCTCTTCGGCTACCTGGAAGGCTCCGGCAAGATGATCCTCGCCGAACCCGAGGCACTGTTGACCGAAGCCTCGAAAATGCCCGGGCTGGACGGCCAGAAGATGTCCAAGTCCTACAACAACACCATTGCCCTGCGCGAAGACCCGGACATGGTCACCAAGAAGATCCGCACCATGCCGACCGACCCGGCGCGGGTACGCCGCACCGATCCGGGTAATCCGGCCAACTGCCCGGTGTGGCAGTTCCACATGGTGTATTCCGACGACGGCGTGCGGCAGTGGGTCACCACCGGTTGCACCAGCGCCGGCATCGGCTGTCTCGAATGCAAGCAGCCGGTGATCGACGCCGTGCTCGCCGAACTCGCACCGATCCGTGAGCGTGCCCAGTATTACGAGGACAATCCCGACCAGGTGCGCAACATCCTCGCCGACGGCTGCGAGAAGGCACAGGAACTGGCGCGCGACACCATGCGCGACGTCCGCGAGGCGATGGGGCTGACCTTCGGCTGAGATCGACCAGGCACGCATTGCACTTTTCTCATGAATGCCCCGATCTGTCCCGAAACGACGACGCCCAGCCCGCCCGCGGTACCAGCTTTCGAGGTGGAAGATCTTTGCAAGACCTACAAGGGCGGCCGCGCCCCCGCTCTCGACCATGTCACGCTGACGATTCCCAAGGGGATGATTTTCGGCATGCTGGGGCCGAACGGCGCCGGCAAGACTACGCTGTTGTCGATCCTCTGCGGCCTGCTCAGGCCTTCCTCCGGACAGGTTCGGGTGGATGGCAAGGACGTGCAGCAGGAGGCAGCCTGCATCAAGCGCGTCCTGGGCGTCGTGCCACAGGAGCCGGCGATCTATCCGACCCTGACGGCACGGGAGAATCTGGCGTATTTCGGGCGCATGCAGGGGCTGTCCGGCGACCACCTGGCCGAGCGCATTCGCGCCTGCCTGGAAACGGCCGATCTAGCCGACGTGGCTGACGAACAGGTCTGCCATTTTTCGGGCGGCTTCAAACGGCGGCTGAATCTGGTGATCGGACTGATCCACGAACCGAAGCTACTGATCCTCGACGAACCCACCGTCGCCATCGACCCTCACTCGCGGTACTTCATCCATCAAAGGCTGCGCGAGCTTCATGCCGCCGGCGTGACCATGATCCTGTCCACCCATATCCTCGACGAGGCCGAAAAGCTGTGCCAGGACATCGCGATCATCAATCAGGGAAAAATCGTGGCGCAAGGCCGGCTCGAGGATTTGCTGAGGAGCCAGCGTGGCAACTGCATCGAGGTGCGGCTCGAGCGCGATCCGCCGGCCTCCCTGGCCGACACTTTGCGGCAGCTTCCCGGCATACTCGACGTGTTGGTGATGGGGCGCGACATCCGGCTGACCACACCCGTTCCGGACGAAGCCGTCGCGCCGCTTGTCGCCACGCTGAGCGCCAGCGGCGTGGGCATTCTTTCCCTCAGTTTCGGCACGGCCAGCCTGGAACAGTTTTTCCTCACGCGCACCGCAGACAGGGAGGCGTCCTAGCATGGAAGGACTCGCCAAGCTGGTGACCAGCGTGGTCAAGGAGAGCCGGATCATCCTGCGCGACCGCCAGGCCCTGATCCTGTTCTTCATCATGCCGGTACTGTTCGTCCTGATCCTGTCGCTGGCGCTGCGCGATGCCTTCGGCGATCGTCCCGGGGTGACCTTTCCGGTGCTGGTGGTGGACCAGGATGGCGGCGAGGTCGGGCAAGCCGTGGTATCCGCCTTTGCTGCCAGCGGCCATTTCAGGGTCGAACGGGCAGGGCGGCCGGCGCCTGACCAAGCACAGCTCGAGCAAGCGATCCTCGAAGACCGCTACAAGTTCGTCGTCATCGTTCCGGCCGATGCCACCACCCAGGCCAAGCGACGCGTCGAGGAACTCGCCGCCAATGCGCCGCCCGAGATGCTTTCGGCCGCGCCGGTTGAATTGCGCCTGCTCGCCGATCCTACCCTGCGTGTGGACTACCGCATCATGGTCCGCGCCGCTTTGGCGGGAACCCTGCAAGGCATGGAAATGAGGCTCTACGGCAGGCAGCTCGAGCAGAACCTGAAGGCGCTCGGGCTTCCGGCGGAGCTGCCGCATGACCCGAATGGCGCGAGCATTTTTGCTGGAATTCGCGACGTGCAGCTGCACAGTGGGGAAAAATACATTATCCCCTCCTCGGTGCAGCAGAACGCACCGGCCTGGACGCTGCTGGCGATGTTCTTTCTCACCGTGCCGCTGTCGGTTTCCTTCATCAAGGAGCGCGAGCAGGGCAGCCTGTTCCGACTGCAGACCATGTCGGTTCCGGCGTGGGTGGTGCTGGGGGGCAAGACCCTGCCGTATTTCATCATCAACCAGATCCAGATGGCCTCGATACTCCTGGTCAGCGTGTACGTCCTGCCCTTGCTTGGAGGCGACCGCCTGGATATCGGCAACGCGCCGCTGGCGCTGGCGCTGCTCGGCGCAGCCGCCAGCCTCGCCGCCATCGGCTTCGGCATCGCGGTGGCGCTGTTCGCGCGCACGGCGGAGCAGGCGACCAGCTTCAGCTCGGCCGTCACCATGATCATGGCCGCGCTCGGCGGGATCCTCGTTCCTCTGGCGGTGATGCCGCCGGTGATGCAGCATTTCGCCATGCTTTCCCCCTTGGCGTGGGGACTGAACGGCTTTCTCGACGTCTTCGTTCGCGGTGGCGGCTTGACCGACGTGATGCCGGAAGCCCTTGGCCTGCTGGCCTTCTCGGCGGCCTGTCACGCGCTGGCCATCATGCGCTATCGGAGCCGGCTGTAATCAGTCCGGCTGCCGTCTTTGGTATGATGGCGGCCGGTAGTTCGTTTGTACCTCCCTCTGAACGTATGGCCCCTGGCCGCCCGCCCACTCGCTCCGGCAAAGCCGGGCTTATCAGCTATGCGACCTTTGTGGTCGCCGCCCTGACCGTCGCCGCCCTGTACGGCATGGCCCGGCCGCATCAGCCCGCGTCCGAGGAAATGTCCGCTCTCGCCGATCGCTTCCGCTTCACCCGTTTCGAATTGCCCGCCCCCACCGAGCCTGTCCGCAAGGTCCGTGCAGTGCATCCCAGCATGCAGCGGATTTCCGCCTGGGTTTCGGCGATGGGCGCGGCTGCCGCACTGGGAGACGCCGACGGCGATGGCCTGCCCAACGACCTGTGCCACGTGGAGCCGCGCACCGACCAGGTCAGCGTGATGCCGGTGCCGGGAACAGGCCCGCGCTACGCGTCCTTTGCCCTCCACCCCGCGCCGCTTCCCTACGATGCCACCATGGCGCCAATGGGCTGCCTGATCGCCGATCTCAACGAGGACGGCGCCATGGATTTCCTGGTTTACTACTGGGGCCGCACCCCGGTTGCCTTCCTGCGCAAGGCTGGCGGCGACGGCCGTGCTGCTGCTCGCTACGCCGCGGTGGAAATCGCGCCGACGCGCGAGCGCTGGTACAGCAACGCCGCGACCCTGGCCGATCTCGACGGCGACGGCCACCTCGATCTGGTGATCGGCAACACCTATCCGGACGATTCGCGCCTGCTCGACGCGCGGGCGGGCGGGGTGATGGTCATGCCTGACACCAAGTCGCGTTCCTTCAACGGCGGTCGAAACCGATTGCTGCTGTGGGCCGGGGGCCAATCCGGCGAGCGGCCGTCGCTGCGCTATGTCGACGCCTCGCAGGCGCTCAGCGAACGGATCGCGCGTGGTTGGACCCTGGCGGTGGCTGCAGGAGACCTCGACGGCGACGGCCTGCCGGAAATCTATTTTGCCAACGACTTCGGTCCCGACGCCCTGCTGCATAACCGCTCCACCCCGGGCAGGCTGCGTTTCGAACCCTTGCGCGGCGAGAGCGGCTTCAACACGCCGAAGTCCTTCGTGCTGGGCCAGGATTCCTACAAAGGCATGGGCGCCGACCTCGCCGACCTCAACGGCGACGGCGTGATGGACATCTACGTCAGCAACATCTCCACCCCCTGGGGCCTGCAGGAAGGCCATTTTCTCTGGCTCTCCAGCGGCCAGCCCGAGCGCATGCGCGATGGCATCGCGCCCTATGTTCAGGGCTCGGGACGACTGGGCCTGGACCATAGCGGCTGGGGCTGGGATGCGCGGCTGGACGATTTCGACAACGATGGCGTGGCGGAAGCGATTCAGGCCACCGGTTTCGTCAAGGGCAAGGTCAACCGCTGGCCGGAACTGCAGGCGCTGGGCACGGCCAACGATGCCCTGCTGACCGATCCGCGCAACTGGCCCAAATTCCAGCCGGGATCCGACATCAGCGGGCACGAGCCGAATGCGTTCTTCGTTCGCGATGCCTCCGGAAAATATTGCGACATCGCCAAAGAGATCGGCCTTGGCCAGCCCATGGTGACGCGTGGCGTCGCCATCGCCGACGTCGATGGCGATGGTGATCTCGATTTCGTCTTCGCCAACCAGTGGGAGGACTCGTATTTCTATCGCAACGACAGCCCGGCCCCGGGTGCCTACCTGGCGTTGGCCCTGCGTCTGCCGCTCGATGATCGGACCGCGCCGCGGGTCTACCCCCGCCTGCCCGATGCGGCGATGCCCCCCAGTCTGGCGGCTGTCGGCGCCCGCGCGACCCTGATTCTGCCTGACGGCCGGCGCATGAGTGCACTGGTCGACGGCGGCAACGGCCATTCCGGAAAGCGCGCGCCCAATCTGCACTTCGGTCTCGGTGCGCTGAAGGCGAATCAGCCTCTGAAACTCGAAGTCCGCTGGCGCGACCGCAACGGGGAGCAGAAGCGTCGCAGCTACGACATCAAGCCGGGCTGGCACACCGTCCTGCTTGGCTGACGGAGGAAATTCCATGGCACAACCGATCAACGCCAGCCTGCTGTTCTATCCGCAAGGCGACCCGGCCCGCCGGCTCGCTGCCCTATGGATGTTCACCGGACTGCTGTCTGCCTGGGTTCTGCTGTTCGGCCATGCGGTGCTGGGTTTCGAGCAATCCTGGAGCTATCCGCTGGTGGGCGTCGGCACGGCGATCGGGGTGCAGATCCTGCTGGAATGGGTCGATGCCCGCGCCAAGACAAGACCGTTGCGTTTTGCGGGGAGCGTGAGCAATTTCCTGAATTTCCTGCCGCCTGCCATCATCCCGGGACTGGCCCTGTCGATGCTGATTTTCCCCGGTGAGAACCTGTGGCCGCTGGCTTTTGCGTCCGCCCTGGCGATGGCTTCCAAGGTGCTGTTTCGCGCACCGGTCGCCGAGGGCATCACCCAGCACATGTTCAACCCGTCGAATCTCGCGGTGGCCGTCACCCTGCTGATTTTTCCGACCACAGTCGGTCTCGCTCCGCCGTACCAGTTCACCGAGAATGTCAGCGGTCTGTGGGACTGGGGCGTGCCTACCTTCGTCCTGGTCAGCGGCATTGTCATGCATACCTTCTTCACCGGCCGTTTCCCCCTGGTCGCCGCCTGGATCGTGGGCTTCCTGGCGCAGGGCCAGATCCGCGCCTGGCTGTTCGACATTCCCTGGGCAGTCCCGATTCTGCCGATGACCAGCGCCGCCTTCATCATCTTCACCCTGTACATGATTCCCGACCCGGCCACCACGCCGATCAAACCGCGCCAGCAAGTGCTGTTCGGTCTGGCAGTGGCCACGGTCTACGGCATCCTGCAGGCGCTGCACGTGGCCTTCGGGCTATTCTTCGCCCTGGTTCTGGTTTGCGGGGTGCGCGGGCTGGTGCTGTATCTGGCCGCGGCGCGGCGGGTGTTTTCCCCTGCCGCGACGGCCTGACACAGCGAGCCCAGGTTGTGTGGCCGAAGGGCCGACTCGAGAGCAAGACCGAGGCCGCCCTAGTTGCCTGTTTACACGCGCATCCCTCCTGGAATCTAATCGCGCCTGAATGAATTAACTGAGCGACGCCGGCATTGACCCAGCAGCATCAAGCTAACACCCTGCAACGGCTGCCGCCCGTGTCGCTCGCCTGGCTGACCTGGGGCCTGCTCGCCAGCCTCTATTTCGTCGGCTTTTTCCAGCGCGTCGCCCCGGCGGTGATGGTCGACGAATTGATGCGCGACTTCAGCATTGCCGCTACGCTGCTGGGCAATCTTTCCGCCATTTATTTCTACACCTACGCCGCGATGCAGATTCCCAGCGGCCTGCTCGCCGATGCCGTCGGTCCGCGTCGCGTGGGCACGGCAGCGGCTGTCATCGCGGCCATGGGCATCGTCCTGTTTGCCCAGGCCGACACCCTGTGGGTGGCCAGTCTGGGCCGTGGCCTGATTGGCGCCTCGGTCGCCGTCGCTTTCGTCGCCTGCATGAAACTCGCTGGCCACTGGTTTCCTGCCAACCGCTTCGCCACGGTGACCGGTGTTTCCCTGCTGATCGGAAATCTCGGCGGCGTGCTGGCCGGCGTGCCGCTGTCCGAGGCGGTAGGCGGAATCGGCTGGCGCATGGCCATGCTGATCAGCGCAGGGGTAACCGCGGTGCTCGCAGTCGTCGTGTGGCTGTGGGTGCGCGA
>Ga0316604_10002027_pt1 | contig 16457 bp, 13 predicted proteins | sample OWC_soil_day20_C_FD_207650 | JGI IMG/M metagenome (GOLD analysis project Ga0316604, IMG submission 207650) | Wetland soil microbial communities from Old Woman Creek delta, Ohio, United States - OWC_soil_day20_CT | ecosystem: Environmental > Terrestrial > Soil > Wetlands | place: USA: Ohio... | reverse complement strand
GCGCTTCCGGCTTTGAGGGGACGTCCGGCTCGCATGGACAAAACGGCAAATTTGCGCGCCAAAGCGGTCAGGAAATACATCATGTCGGGTAACGAAACCGGACACTCAACACAGGCATACGCACAAAGCACGAAGCATTTTTTCCGGAAAATGGAAACGCCTCACGGGCGCCGTGTGCAGCGCCCGCTTCTGATATTTTCCAGCTCAGCCGAGCGGGCGACGCCGTCAGCGCTTCCGTCACCCCCAGCGCCGTATCGTTTTCTACCGTCTCACGAATAGGGGCTCGGGGGCTGTGGCCCGCAACTCGGCGGTGAGCAGCTCGGCGGGCAATAGGGTTCGCAGGTGGGGTCACAAGGGTCACAGGGCGCGCACGCCGGTTGGCACATGGGATCGCATGCGCTCGGGTCGCACACGGGGTCACAAACGCTGTCCGGTCCGCAGGGATCGCAAGGGTCGCAGGTCGGGTCACATTTGTCCGGTTCGCAGCCGGCAAAGAGCGTGCGGTGCGCCGGGTCCGTCAAGAGTTCAAATCTGTAATTCGGCATAATCCGACTCCTTTCGGTATTTGGCTTTGAGCGTTGCAATGAAGGCGTCGGGCGAGGCCCATGTCCCCGTCTCCGGCACGTAGGTGCAGTACCAGGGCTTGGCGAATTTGCCGGCCCCACAGGCATCGGGGCGGCAATCGAAGCAGAAGTACCGGTATTCGCAGGCGGCACAGCTTGCGACCCGGTCCTTGGTCAGGTGCCGGATACCGGGGTCGAGGATGTCGCCAAGAGCGCCTGACCTGAGGTTGCCATGGCTGAAACGTCGTTCCATGACGCAGGGAAAGACTTCAAGATGGCAATCGATATAGATGTTGCGGGCAAAACAATTGTGCCCCGTTGCTTTCGCCCGGACATCGGACAGGGACTGAACGCGGCGGAAATTATCTTGGGTGATGAGCTTTCGTCTCAGCATGGCGTCGTTATAGAGCGCGAAGTCCGCTCGTCCGGTCAGCCGCACCAGATCACGTTTGTTGATCGCGTAGGCATTGGTCTGGCCGGCGTCGATCTCGGCGATCTCCACGCCGCAGGTCCGGTATTTCACGGCGTGGGAGCGAAGCAGTTCGATGCCTCGTGTGGTCCGTTTGAAGGATCCTCTGGTGCGGGTCATACGGTCATGTTGGGCTTCGTCGCTCGAATGGAGCGACAGCGCGACACGGACGTCCAGGGCCTTGAGTTCCTTGACGAGGGGGTCCTTGAGCAAGGTCGCATTTGTGAACACTTCGACGGAGTCGAAGCGATCGCGATACTGGCGGATGTAGGCTGTCAGCCTCGACCCGAGCAGCAGGGGTTCGCCGCCGATGAACTGGATCTTGCGAACGCCGTAGTCGCAAAGGCGGTGCATGGCGAGGTGGAAGTCCCGCTCCGCCATTTCGTCTCCGGTGGTTGGGCTGGAGTCCTCGTAACAATGCAGGCAGCGCATATTGCAGCGCTGGGTAACCTCGATCCATGCGAATTCCGCGCGTCGATCATCCGAGGGCGAAATCTCAAGGATAGTGAGAGGACCGGGCTCTTCGACGGTCCGAACAAGGCCAGCCTGCTCGAATTGTTCGATCAGGTTGGTCTCCTCGGCCCCGAGCCCGTCGACGCCTTGGGTCGCAAGTTGCTGGAGGAGGCCAAGTGTATCGCTATTGATGTGATAAGCCGCGCCACTGCTGCCGTGGAAAAGACAATGGCTCACCGCGCCCGAAATGAGACGAACATGTTGATCGAGCTGGTAGTAGGTCATTGGACGTCATCCAACGGACAACCGTTTTCGCCCAAACGGGAAACCTGCCCCTGAGGCCCTCTGCTGCGAGGCTGGTAAGTATACGCCGTCGCACTCTGGGGTTGAACATCCAGATACTACCGATGAACTTAGGGAGTAGGGTTCGAACACAGCGGCGCCGTGCGTGACGTGAACCCCCTGCTACCGTTGCTGCTGCGCGCGCGGCCAGGCCGAACGGAACTGAGGGTCGGTCCGCTCGACGACTTCGAGCGGACCGACGTTCTTGCGGACATTCCGAATTTCGATGGGGCTCGTTTGTTGCCCGTCAGCTTTCGTTGATCCACACCGCCATCGGGTTGCTGCCGCGATTGGCCCAGAGATAGTAGGGGATGGCCGTCAGGGTGACCGGCTTCATCGCGGGCGGGGTGGCGCGGTAGAGCAGGCCCTGCCAGCCCTCGTCGGTCAGGCACCGCGCCTCCGCTTGAAGGGTGACGATGCCGTCGAACAGGTCCTTGCGTTCGGCGGACTTGAGGCCCGCCTCGCGCGGCAGGCTGACGACAGGCAACGGCGTGTCGCCATTGTCGGCCTGCTCGATGCAATAGACCAGCGGGCCGCGCCGGAGCGCCACCTTGCCGAAATCCTGGCGAACCTCGGGATGGGCGTAGATGCGTTCCCCCGCCATGGGCAGCTCCAGCTCCACCCGATCGCCACGGGTCCAGAGGCGGCGGATATCGAGATAGCCGTTGCGGACGTGGTCGGCGACGGCAAAGCGCTCGCCATTGACCAGGGCGGTGGCGCCGCTCGCCCAGCCGGGAATGCGCAGCCTGAGGCTGAATTCGGCGGGTTCAGTGGGATCGAGCGTGATCGAGATGGCACCCGACCAGGGGTAATGGCTCTGTTCGGTAATCCCCACCTCGGTGCCCGCCAGCTTGAGGCACGCCGCCGCGCCGCCGTAGAGATGGACGATCAGTCCGTCCTCGCTGGTCGAGTAGAAATAGCCGCCGATCGAGGCGATCAGCCGGGCGACGTTCATGGCGCAGCACGGGCACGGATGCCATTCATAGCGCTTGTGCGAGCCGTCGCTTTCCAGCGGCTTTTCGTAGAAGTAACGCTCGCCGTCATGGCTGAGCCCGGCCAGGGTGTTGTTGTAGAGCGCCTGTTCCAGGATATCGCCGTAGGGCCCGGCGAGATCCATGTTGAGCATGCGCTGCGCCCAGAACACCATGGCCACCGAGGCGCAGGTCTCGCAATAGGAGCTGGCGTTGGGCAGGTCGTAATCCCTGGTGAAGCCCTCGTTGCTGGCCGAAGACCCGAAGCCGCCGGTGACATACATGCGGGTGGCGGTCACGTCCTTCCACAGGCTCTCGCAGGCCTTCTTCAGTCCGGCATCGTCGAGTTCGGCGGCAAGGTCGGCCATGGCGGTGTACATGTAGAAGGCGCGGACGGCGTGGCCGACCACCTTGTCCTGCTCGCGCACCGGCTTGTGCGACTGGTTGTATTCCTGGGTGCCCTGGATGAAGAAGTCGCCTGGGCGGCGCTGTGCTTCCAGCTCGAAGTAATGCGGGGTCTGGCCGCGCTCGTTGATGAAATAGGCCGCCAGATCGAGGCGCTTTTTCTCGCCCGTCAGTTGGTAGAGCTTGATCAGCGCCAGTTCGAGTTCCTGGTGACCGGGATAGCCGCGCTTCTGGTTCGGACCGGTGCCGAAGGTCTGGGCGATATGGTCCACATAGCGTTCCATGACGTCGAGGAACTTGCGCCGCCCCGTCGCCCGGAAATAGGCCACGGCGCCTTCGAGCAGATGCCCGGCATTGTACAGCTCGTGATTGTCGCGCAGGTTGGTCCAGCGGTTCTCCGGCTCGCGACCGAGATACCAGCAGTTGAGGTAGCCGTCGGGAAGCTGCGCTTTTTCGAGGTCGTCGACCATGGCGTCGATCTTCTTCTCGATCGCGGCGTCACGGCGATGGTGCAGCGCGTAGCTCGCCGCCTCGATCCACTTGCCGACATCGGAATCCCAGAAGATCTGGGTGGTGAAGCCGTACTCGTTGCGCGGGAAGGTGAGTTCCGGCGGTGGCTTGGGCAGCTTCAGCGAGTCCAGGACGTTGTGGGTGACGAGCTGATCGTATTGGCTCGGCACGGAGTGGGTGAGAACGGTGTTCACGCGTTCGCCCCAGAATTTCCCAGTCAATCGCACGTCGGTGAAGTTGACCGGGGTATATTTGCGCATTTCCTTCTCCCTTGGTTCCTCGGCTTTAGTGTCCGGGCGGCGCCGACGAGTCCCTGACCACGAGCGTGCAGGGCAACCGGCTGACGCCGCTGACTTTTTCGCCGCTGATCATCTTCATCAGGCGGCTCCCGGCCTCACGGCCAAGCTGGTACAGATTCATGTCGACGCTGGTGAGCGGCGGACGGGTGGCGTTGGTCATCACCTGCCAGTTGTCGAAGCCGACGACGGCCACATCCTTCGGGATAGCGATGCCGCGCCGGGTCAGCGCCTCGATCGCGCCACGGGCGATCTGATCGTTGCCGCAGAACACGGCATCGGGCACGACGGCGCGGCCGCCGAAAAGCCTGTCGATCGCCTGGCTGCCCCAGGCTTCCGACCAGTCGCCGGACAGGCAGAGATTGGGATCGTGGGCGATGCCGGCCGTTTCCAGAGCCTTGCAGTAGCCCTGGCGTCTCAGGCTCACCGCCTCGAAATCCTCCGGCCCGGTAATGTGGGCGATGCGCCGGCGGCCTTGCGAAATCAGGTGCTCGGTGGCAAGCCGCGCGCCTCCCTCGTCGTCGGGCAGCAGAGAGGCGGAGTCCACGGCATCGCTTTGCGAAAAGACGTAGATAACCGGCAACCTGGCGCCGCCAAGGTCGATCTGCGGGCGGTGGTCGGCCCGGCGCGCCGTGACGACCAGCCCATCGACGCGCTTGGACAGCAATTGCTCGACATGCTGGCGCTCAAGTTCGGGATTGTCGGTGGCGTTGCACATGAACACCGCGACGCCTTGCTCGGCGAGATGCGCCTCCAGCCCCTCCATGATCGGCATGGTGAACCGGCCGAAGCTGTCGTTGGAGATCAATCCGATCGTTGCGCTCGTCCCGCGCTGAAGGCTCTGGGCGAGGTAGTTTGGCCGAAAACCGAGTTCATTCGCAGCGTTGAGCACGCGTGTGCGCGTCTCGGCCTTGAGCTTTCCCGACTTGTTGAGCGCCTTTGAAGCGGTGCCGACCGAAACGCCGGCGCGCTCGGCAACGTCGCGGATCGTGTAGCCGAGCTGACCGCGTGTCAGCCCGTCGTCCGGCCCATCTGCGCCCGTCTCGGATCGCTCGGCATCTGAAGGTCTTGATATCGTTTTCATGATTTGAGCTCCTGCATGATTTGCGGATTATTCCACAATATCATAACTTTATTGCTCTCCTCATCCAAGCGAGATCTGCGAGGGGGCGCCACACTCATACTGCACATCACGATATTAGGAAAACGGTTTCTTTGAATAGGGCAGAAACTTTCGTCTTATCGCCTATTCCGGGAGGGAAATTGCGAATTCGGTGAGGATGTCGACGATAGATCCCCTTAAGGTTGCATTTCTCGGCCGGTGAGGCGGCTCATTAAGGAAATCGTTTTCCTTGCGTACTCCTGCCGGCGATCAAGGCAATCGGCGCAGCTCGTGCACCGAAGCGCACGAAGGATTGACGACGCGTGGAGCGACACGCGCCGAATTCCTTTGTTGGTGCTGTGGCTTATCCAATCGGATGCGGGCCTTGGGCCTATGGCATCCGGTTGGGGCCGGTGTACGGGCGCCTGATTTGGTCGAGGATCGGGCTCGCCTTGGCGTGGTCCCCTAAGGCTGAATTGCCGTCCTGGGCTTCTGGACGCTGAAAGCCGCCTGTCCGCTTCCGGCCAACCTTGCCCTCCAAGCGCTGTGGGGCAGCCATCCCCTTCTGGCGCGAGTCGGTCGCTCTCCCGGGGCCAAGCCGCCCATCAGAAGACGCCCGAACTCATCGGTGCCAGACCTGAGCAGCCTGGATGACTATCGGCGGTAGCCCGTCAAAACCTCTGCGCAGAGGTGCAAGCGGCTACCCTAATCATTCGCGCCCCAGCCCTCGATCAGCCGGGCGCTGAGGTCGGCCTTGTCGGGCTCCGGCAGAAAGGCGTGGCGGACGGCTTCGAGGTTGTGGGCGAGGAACTCGCCGGTTTGCCAGCCGAAGCACTTGGCGAGGCGGCGGTATTCGAGCGACAGGGTGAGCGGGGCGACAGTGCGGGCATCGGTGTTGATCGACAGCGACAGGCCGCGCCGCGACAGTCGATCGACCGGGTGATCGCCATAGTCGGCGAACACGCCGACCTGAATATTGGACGACGGGCAGACTTCCAGATGCAGGTTGCGCGCCTTGATCTCGGCCAGGATGTCTTCGCTTTCAATCGCCCTGATGCCATGGCCGATGCGCGCCGGGCGCAGCAGCTCGATGACTTCGCTGAGGCTGTCCGGTCCGGCGGCCTCGCCGGCATGGACGGTGATCGGCAGGCCGAGATCATGGGCCCGATCGAATATTCTCCGGTTGGCCGCCGCCGCATGCGTCGCCTCGTCGCCGGCCAGATCGACCCCGACGACGCCTCTGCCCTGCCAGCGATGCGCCAGCTCGATCACCGGCCGGTTTTGCGCCGGAGCGAAATCGCGCAGAGCGCAGAGGATGAGTCCGGCATGGAGGCCAGTGGCGTTGCTGCCGGCCGTCAGGCCATCGGTCACCGCTTCCATCACCTCGTCGAGGCTGAGCCCCTGGCGTTGATGGGTGTGGGGCGCAAAGCGGATTTCGGCATAGATGACGCCGTCGCCGGCCAGCGCCCGCATCAGCTCTTCCATGGCAATGCGCAATGCACCAGCCGTCTGAAGCACGGCGCAGGACGGCTCGATGGCCATGAGGTAGGCGAGCAGCGTGCTGCAGCGTTCGGGCGCCGTATAGACCCGCGCGAAATCCGCTTCGCCGATCGGGTTTCCCAGCCGATGGAGCGCGCGTCTGGTCAGCGAACAGTCGAGATGGACGTGCAGTTCGATCTTGGGCTTGGCGGTGAAGTCGGGCGTGCCGGTCACATCCACGAGCATGGGGTCAGTCTCCCGTAATAGGGAGACTGTCACGGCGCGCGCGCCCGTTCACAACCGAGTTCTAGGCGGTTCAGTTGAGGGAAGCTCAAACCAGTTCGAGGGCCGCGGCCTCGGAGGCGGCGAACTCGGCCTGGAACCAGCGCAGGACCGACATGTGCAGTCCCGAGGTCTGGTCGGTCCGCCACAGAAGCGCCCAGTTGCCTTCGCGCTTGAACAGACCAAGCGGCGCCACCAGGCGCCCCGCCGCCAGCGCGTCCCAGACGGCGGGCCCCGGCGCCAGCACGGCGCCAAGGCCGGCTTCGGCCGCTTGAATGGCAAACAGCAGCCGTTCGAATCGCTGCACGCCACACTCGGGAAGCGGCAGGCCGCTTTCGACCGACCAGTTGCTCCACATGGCGGTTGGCCAGGCCGTGGTCAGCCGCTGGAGGACAAGAATATCCTCGGCCGATCCCTCGGCCGGCAGCAGGGAGGGGCTGGCCACCGGCCCGAAGGTTTCCGTGCCGATGACGTGCCGCGCCGCGCCGGGCATGACGGTTCCACCGCCGACGACGACATGGATGTCGATCGACCGATCCGTCGCGACGGTGTCCTTGTTCCAGGTGACGACGTCGATTTCCGTGCCCTTGAGGCGGTGCAGCAGTTTTGGCAGACGCGGCAGAAACCAGCGGACGAGAAAGGTCGACGGCGCCGCGATGACCAGCTTGTCGCGCTGGCCGGCCCGTTCGGCCCGTTCGACGGATCTGGCGATGCTCTCGAAGGCCGAGGCCAGCGACAGGGCCAGCCGCTCGGCCGTTTCGGTCTGGATCAGCTTGCGATGGCCACGGATGAACAGCTCGGCTTTCAGCGCCGCTTCGAGCGAGCGGATCTGTTTGGACACCGCGCCGTCGGTGACCCCGAGTTCCATGGCCGCCAGCCGGACGCTGCCAAGGCGTGCCACGGCTTCGAATACGCGCAGGGCCGACAGGTGATCCAGGGGGTCTAGCATGTTGCCGAATGAACCAGATCTGGAGCCACCGCCTGGTGGAGGTGAAAGGGGCTGCCGCCGATCTTTTCGGTGCGACTTTAGGGCATTGTCCGGCCGGATTGGAAGATCTCAGCAGGGCCTGCGCCGGATTCTTTTGCCCATTTCGACCATCGGGCGCCGTCTCTCGCTCACGCTTCCCCCCTCGCAAACCTCGCCGGGGGCGTGCCGACGTGGCGGGAGAAGGCGATGGTGAAGGTGCTGGCCGAGGCGTAGCCGACGCGCTCGGCCACCTGGGCGACGCCACCGTCTTCCCGGCGCAGCATGTCCTTGGCCAGCGCCATGCGCCAGGCGAGGAGATATTCCATCGGCGCGACGCCGACGACCCGGCGGAAGCGCTCGAAGAACACCGAGCGGGACAGGCCGGCTTCCTTGGCGAGGTCCGGCACCGTCCAGGGGCGGGTCGGGTTTTCGTGCAGGCGGCGCAGCGCCACGGCGAGCCGCTCGTCGGCAAGACCGCGGATGAGGCCGGGGGAGGTGCTTTCTCGCCCCATGGCGCGCAACGCTTCGATCAGCAGGATCTCGACAAGGCGCGTCAGGATGACGTCGCGGGCCGGGCGGGCGGCGCGGGCTTCGTCGTCGACCAGTTCGACGAGGGTGGACAGCCTGGGCTCGCCGCGCACCTGGACGAGCCGCGGCAACAGCGACAGGAGCAGGGCGGTATCCGTCGAGCCGAAGGTGCAATAGCCGACCACCATGCGGATATCGGGTGGCCCGCTCTGCCGGCCCATCCGATAGTGGCGCGGTCCCACCTCCACCGGCGTGGTCACTATCCCCTCGGGCGGCGGCTCGAGGCTGGACGTGGCGAAATCATTGACCGAGGGGATCAGCACGAAGTCGCCCCTCTCCAGGATCATCGGCGGGTGGTCGTCGACCGCCAGACGGCAGGCCCCGTCGAGCACGGCGCAATAGAAGGGACGGCCGGCCTCGGCCCGTCTGACGCGCCAGGGCCCCGCCCCGCTGACCAGCTTGGAAAGCGAGGCGATCGGCTGAAGGAGGGTGACGACCTCGGTAAGTGGATCAACCATTTCCGGACTTCCGTAAAAGGATTCTGGACTATCCATTGTAGTGCGTCCCGGCCGCGCGGTCTATTGTCTCCTCATCAGCAACCCGAAAGGACGTATCATGAAGACGGTATTGATCACCGGCTGTTCCACAGGCTTTGGACTGGAGATCGCCCGCTATTTCCTTGATCGCGACTGGTCGGTCATTGCCACCATGCGCAAGCCGCGCGAGGATGTTTTGCCGCGCTCCGAGCGGCTCACCATCCTGCCGCTCGACGTGACGAGTGCCGCGAGCATTGCCGCCTGCGTCGCGGCGGCCGGGCCGGTTGACGTCCTGGTCAACAACGCTGGCGTCGGCCTTCTCAACGCTCTGGAAGGCACGCCGATGGAGGCGGTGCGAACGGTGTTCGAGACCAACACCTTCGGCGTGATGGCGATGACCCAGGCGGTGTTGCCCGAGTTCCGCGCCCGCAAGGCCGGCGTCATCGTCAACGTCACGTCGGGCGTGACGGTGAAGCCGCTGCACCTTCTGTCGGTCTACACGGCCAGCAAGGCGGCGGTGAATGCCTTCAGCGAAAGCGTGGCGCTGGAACTCGAACCGTTCGGCGTCAGGGTGCGCGTCGTGCTGCCGGGCCGGGCGCCGGAAACCGCCTTCGGCCAGAACGCCCGGGCGCTGATGTCCACAGGCATTCCCGAGGCCTATGCCGAGATCGCCGAGGGCGTGTTTGCCAAGTGGGGCAAGCAGCCGGTCGACGAGGTGACGCATGCGGTCGACGTGGCCGAGGCGGTGTGGCGGGCGGCGACCGACCCGTCATGCCCGATGCGCCTGCCGGCCGGGGCGGATGCCGTGGCGGCGATGGCAGCGGCGGCAGGGTCCGTGCTGGCCTGAGGGGTGGGGACAGGCCGCAAGTGATGGAGCGGGTGACCTGTATCGGCCGCCCGCTCCGGTCTGCGCGAGGTCCTCTGTCGACGCAGAGGAAGTCAGTAATATATATAAAACAGATACATGGAGTGCCATTTCCACGCGAGAAGGAGGACCTCAGGCCCGAGACGGCGCAGGGCAGGCATAAGGCGCCTCGATCCGATTGGTCGGCGCCAGCGCCTGGTGCCGGAAGCCGTTCGGGGGCTGCCGATGCGGTTGGTCATCATCTTCCGCTTGAAGCGGAGCGGGCGAGGGGCCAAATAGAAGGTCTGGCCCGCCATTTGGAGTTGACCACCATGACGACCGGCACTCAGGGACGCATCTACGACGAACTCGCCAAGTTGATGAACGACGCCGCCGGTCTCGCCCAGTCGGCCGGACGGGAGGTCTCCTCGGCCTTCCGCTCGCAGGGCGAGCGGCTTGCCTCCGAACTCGACCTCGTGCGCCGCGAGGATCTTGAAACCGTGCAGGAGATCGCCACCCGGGCGTTGGCCGAGGTGGAGCGTCTGTCCGCCCGAGTGACCGAGCTCGAGACGCGACTTTCCCACACCGAAGCCGAGGTGGAGACCACGGACGCTCCATAAGGGGTTCCGTTTTCTCAGTCTTCAGGCATATACTTATGCCAACATGAGATTCTTGCGCCGCCGACCGGGTCATCCTGGAAACGGCGCCAGTCGGGTTGCTGGATTCCGGGGCGGTTTCGGCCGTTCCGGTGTTGCCGGGAGGTGGTTCGCCACCACCGGCTCAAAGGTGTCGGCGTCGGCGTTTCCGCCCTGGTGCGGGAAAACGATGGTCGGCATCGGTATCGGCACACGCTGTTCGGCAGCGGCAACCCTGGAGGTCAAAATGACCCTCATCGACGTGCATTCCGAGCGAACCGCCAATCCCGTGGATGAGATCGAGCTCCTCGCGGCGCAGAACGACTGGACGTTCGAGCGCTCCGACGAGGACGAGATCGCCATCTCGATCGCCGGTGACGACACGGATTACCACGTTGCCGTGTCGTGGCTGTCCGAGATCGAGGCGCTGCACGTGGCCTGCGCCTTCGACATCAAGGTGACCGCTGCCCGCCGAAACGAAGTGACCAAGCTGCTGGCGCTGGTCAACGAGCAACTGTGGATCGGCCATTTCGACATCTGGCAGGCCGAGGGTGTCGTCATGTACCGCAACACGCTGCTGCTGGCCGGCCAGGCCGAGGCGACGGCCGAGCAGATGGAGGCGCTGATCGAGACGGCGGTCGACACCTGTCAGCGCCACCGCCTCGCCTTCGACTTCGTGGTGCGCGGCGGCCGCACCGCCCGCGAGGCGCTCGATCTGGCGCTGATGGAGACGGTCGGCGAAGCCTGACCCCTGCCGCCATCGCATCGACACGGTCCCGGCAGTCCCTGCCGGGACCTTTCTTTAGGAACGCTGCCGCCATCGGCTGACGCTGCCATCGCTGATATGATGCCGACATGATAAAGAGGCGCCCCAACGAATCCCTAGAGGCCATGACCGACGATCCCGATCTCATCCCCGATGCCGACGACGCGCCTCCACCCGAGCTTGAGATCCCCGAGCTCGACGCCGTGGAGGAAGCGGGCGAAGAGATCGACCTGTCGACGGCCGAGACGCGGCGCGGCGTCGAGGTGGTGCAGGCGATGGTGCGGCTGTTGCCCAACAGCCCCGGCGTCTACCGCATGCTGTCGCCGACCGGCGACGTGCTCTATGTCGGCAAGGCGAAAAGCCTCAAGAAACGGGTGACCAACTACACCCGACTCGGCCAGTTGCCGACCCGCATCATCCGCATGGTGCAGGCGACGGGGGCGATGGAATTCGTCGTCACCAAGACCGAGACGGAAGCGCTGCTGCTCGAGGCCAACCTGATCAAGCAGCTCAGGCCGCGCTTCAACGTGCTGCTGCGCGACGACAAGAGCTTCCCCTACATCCTGATCACCGGCGACCATCCGGTGCCGCAACTGGTCAAGCATCGCGGCGCCCGGTCGCGCAAGGGCAGCTTCTTCGGGCCGTTCGCCTCGGCGTCGTCGGTGACGGCGACCATCAACGCCATGCAGAAGGCCTTCCTGATCCGCACCTGCTCGGACGGCGAGTTCGAGACGCGGACGCGACCCTGCATGCTCTACCAGATCAAGCGCTGCTCGGCGCCCTGCACCGGCGAGATCGACGCCGCCGGCTATGCCGAGCTGGTGGCCGAGGCCGAGGCCTTCCTGTCCGGCAAGAGCCGGCAGATCAAGGAGCATCTGGCCGTCGAGATGAACGCTGCCGCCGAGGCGCTGGATTTCGAGCGGGCGGCCGTCTGCCGCGACCGCCTCGCCGCGCTCAGCCACGTGCAGAGCCGGCAGGGCATCAATCCGCTGGGCATCGAGGAGGCCGATGTGTTCGCCGTCCATCAGGAGGGCGGGCAGACCTGCGTCGAGGTGTTCTTCTTCCGCACCGGCCAGAACTGGGGCAACCACGCCTTCTTCCCCAAGGCGGGCGGCACGGAAGCCGGCGAGGCGCTGTCCTCGTTCATCGCCCAGTTCTACGACGACAAGCCGTGCCCGTCGCTGGTGCTGGTCAGCCATGGTTTCGAGGACATGGCGCTGATGTCCGAGGCGCTGACCGAGAAGGCCGGCCGCCGCGTCGAGGTGCTGCGGCCGCAGCGCGGCGAGAAGAAGGAGGTCATCGACCAGGCGGTACAGAACGCCCGCGAGGCGCTGGCCCGCCGCATGGCCGATACCTCAAGCCAGCTGAAGCTCTTGGAAGGTGTCGGCCGGGTGTTCGGCCTTGCCGAAACGCCGAAGCGCATCGAGATCTACGACAACGCCCATATCATGGGCTCCAACCCGGTTGGCGGCATGGTCGTCGCCGGCCCCGGCGGCTTCGTCAAGAACCAGTACCGCAAGTTCAACATCCGCTCGACCGACATCACCCCCGGCGACGACTTCGGCATGATGCGCGAGGTGATGGAGCGGCGCTTCTCTCGCCTCGTCAAGGAGCACGGCAGCCGTGCCGAGGCGGCGCGCGACGAGGACGGCTTCGGGCCGTGGCCGGATCTGGTGCTGATCGACGGCGGCGCCGGCCAGTTGTCGGCGGTCAAATCGATCATCGACGAACTCGGCATCACCGACGTGCCGCTGGTCGGCGTCGCCAAGGGGCCGGACCGCGACGCCGGCCGCGAGCGCTTCTTCGTGCCCGGCCGGTCCGACTTCATGCTGCCGACCCGCGACCCGGTGCTCTATTTCATCCAGCGGCTGCGCGACGAGGCGCATCGCTTTGCCAACGGCAGCCACGCGACGCGGCGCTCCAAGCAGATTTCCGAGGGCGGCCTGCAGGAGATCCCCGGCGTCGGGCCGACGCGCAAGCGGTCGCTGCTCAACCACTTCGGCACGCTGAAGGAAATCGAGCGGGCGGCACTGACCGACCTCGAAAAGGTGGCCGGCATTTCCGCCTCGACGGCGCAGGCCATCCACGACTTTTTCCGCAAGGGATAAGGGCGAAGGCTATGGATCGCCATGTTGTTCGGGACTAGTGTTCCGTCCACCGAACAACATGGTGGATGCCTATCAAGGGGTTGGTTCTTGGTTACGACACAGACGCCGGCGATCGACAAGGCGATGGCCGTCTTCGCCTTTCTGGCCGACAGCGGCCGGGCGAGCTTTACCCAGATCCAGAAGGCGACCGGGCTGCCGAAGAGCACCTCGTCGTCGCTGCTGGCGTCGCTGCTGGCGCATGGGCTGGTCAGCCTCGAAGACGGCCGATATGCGCTCGGCCTGCGCTGGTACGAGCTTGGCAACAAGGTCGAGGAAAATCTTGATATCAGGCGCGCCGCCATGGAGCCGCTGGCCCAACTGCGCGATCAGACGCAGCTGACCTGCCATCTCGGCGTCCTTGAAGGGTCGTCGGCCATCTATGTCCTGAAGCTCGAGAGCCCGACGGCCATCGTCATCCGCAGCTGGGTCGGCCGTCGCCTGTCGCTGCACAGTTCCGGCCTCGGCAAGGCGTTGCTGGCCTGGCTGCCCGAGGCAAAGCTGAACAGCATATTGCCCGATATCGAATTTGCCAGGCGGACCGGGACGACGATCGTCGACATCGACGCGTTCCGGCAAGAACTCGTGGCGACGCGCCAGCGCGGCTGGGCTTTCGACAATGCCGAGGACAATGACGGCGTCTACTGCATCGCCGCGCCGGTGCTCAACGCGGCGGGCGAGGTGACGGCGGCCATCAGCATGTCCGGCGTGTCGTCGCAGATCAACCTCGCCAATCTCGACGAGACGGCCGCTGCGGTGGTTGCCACCGCCGACCGGATCGCCGCCGAGCATCACCGCGGCAAAATCTGAAGCCGATCCTCACGGCCATGCTCCGATGTGAAAAGGCCCGCGCGAGGCGGGCCTTCGAGTTCGGCATCGATTGCCGCTGATCACCGGATATAGGCGCCGGCCATCAGCGAGGCCGCATGCTGGGTGTACTGGCGGTAGACACCCTTGCGGTTCGAATAGTCCGGGGCCGACCAGCCGACCTTGCGCTTGGCGAAGGCGGCGGCGATGTCCTCGGCGCTGGCCGGCTTGCGGTTGAGGCCGACGACGTTGAGTTTGCGCGCCTTGACGTCGATCTCGATCAGGTCGCCGTCCTCGATGAAGGCGATCGGCCCGCCGTCGGCGGCTTCCGGCGACACGTGGCCGATGCACGGGCCATGGGTGGCGCCGGAGAAGCGACCGTCGGTGACCAGCGCCACGGTGCCGTTGAGGCGGGCGTCGAAGACGATGGCGTCGGTGGTCATCAGCATTTCCGGCGCCCCGGAGCCGCGCGGCCCTTCATAGCGGATGACCATGACGTCGCCCGGGTCGATGCGGTTGTTGATGATGGCGTCCTGCGCCGCTTCCTCGGAGGCGAACACCTTGGCCGGGCCGGTGTGCAGGTGCATCTTCGGGCTGCAGGCCGAGTATTTGATCACCGCGCCGTCGGGGGCGATGTTGCCCTTGAGAACGGCGATGGCGCCGATCTTGGACTTTTCCGGATCGCGGATCAGGTCCTGGCGTTCCAGCTTGAAGTTGGCGAGATAGCCGAGGTTGTTCTCGAAGAAGCCCGACTTCTGCAGCACCTCGAGGTTTTCGCCCAGCGTGCGGCCGGTCACCGTCATGACGTTGAGATCGAGATGGTCGCGGATCATCCACTGGACCATCGGGATGCCGCCGGCAAACCACAGGAGCTCGGTGACGTAGCGGCCGGACGGCTGGACGTTGGTGAGATAGGGGATCTCGTGGTTGATGCGGTCGAACACGTCCGGCGTCAGCTCCCAGCCGAGCGCGTGGGCGATGGCCGGCAGATGGATCAGCGCGTTGGTGCTGCCGGAGATGGCGGCGTGGACCTTGATGGCGTTCTCGAAGGCCGCCCGGGTCAGGATCTTCGACGAGGTGATGCCCTTCTCGGCCAGCACCAGCGCCTGGTGGCCGGCCATGCGGGCGTAGCGAGTGATCTCCGACATGGTGGACGGCGCCAGCGCATTGCCGGGCAGGGCCATGCCGAGGGCTTCCGACATGCACTGCATGGTGCTGGCGGTGCCCATGAACTGGCAGGCGCCGGCCGTCGGGCAGCCGCAGCGCTGCAGGTTCTGGATCTTGTCGACGCCGATCTCGCCCTTCTTGAACTGGGCGGTGGCGCCGCCGAGATCGGACGTCGTCATGTTCGGGGCCGGGCGCATGGAGCCGCCCGGCACGTGGATGAGCGGCATGTCGAGGCGGGCAGCGGCGATCAGGTGGGCCGGGATCGACTTGTCGCAGCTCGAAAGCAGCACGCCGGCGTCGTAGGGAACGACCGAGGCATGCAGCTCGACCATGTTGGCGATCATCTCGCGCGAGGCGAGGATGTAGTTCATGCCGTCGTGGCCCTGGCCCCAGCCGTCGCAGATGTCGGTGACGTGGTGGCGCACGGCGCGGCCGCCGGTTTCATGGACGCCGAGCATCGCCTCGTAGCCGAGCTTGTCGAGGTGGAAGCTGCCGGGGTGGCTCTCGCCGAAGCAGTCGTCGATCAGCACCTGGGGCTTTTCGGTGTCTTCGACCGAGTAGTTCATGCCGAGCCGGAGGGCGTCGAGCTGGGACCACAGGTCGCGGGCGAAATGACATTTCTGGGACATTTTTGTGCCGTTTCTTCTGGAATTTCCGAAACGCCGGGAGCGTCAGCGCGGGGCTTTCGACGTCACCTTCGGGAGGGTGTAGAGCAGGAGGGAGGCGATCACCAGCGCGGCGATCAGGAAGGACAGGCCGACGTCCTTGCTGAAGGCGGTGGTCAGGTAACCGACCAGGAACGGGCCGATGAAGCCGCCGAGATTGCCGAGCGCGTTGATCGTGCCGCGGACGCCGCCCACCACGTTGGAGGGGAACAGCAGCGGCGGCAGCGTCCAGAACGGACCGGCATAGGCCTGCAGGAAGAAGCCGCACAGGACGATCATCGCGTAGGACACCCACATGTTGCCTTCAAGCAGGATCGACAGGGTGAGGCAGGCGGCGAAACCGATCATCGGAATGGCGGTGTAGAGGCGCCGGTTCATCGTCTGGTCGCAGCGGTTGGCGATGAGAAACTGGCCGCCGATGCACAGGATGTAGGGCAGGGCGGTCAGGAAGCCGACCGTGGTCATGCCGGAGCCGGTGAGCTGCTTGATGATGACCGGCATCCACAGGGCGAAGCCGTAGAAGCCG
>Ga0316604_10002026_pt1 | contig 16458 bp, 15 predicted proteins | sample OWC_soil_day20_C_FD_207650 | JGI IMG/M metagenome (GOLD analysis project Ga0316604, IMG submission 207650) | Wetland soil microbial communities from Old Woman Creek delta, Ohio, United States - OWC_soil_day20_CT | ecosystem: Environmental > Terrestrial > Soil > Wetlands | place: USA: Ohio... | reverse complement strand
AAAGCCGGACACGTCCGACCTTGGCATCGGCGATGCCGACGCGACGAGATTCTACATGCGGCCGACGTCGCAGGCGTTGCTCAGTCTCGTCGGTCAGGCCATGCTGATCGTCTACATCGAATACGCCACCCTGTTCCCGCCGACCGGCACATCGCAGTTCGAGCCCACGGCAAAGGAGCATGGATAGTGCTCCTCTGGCGATTTTTCCTGTTGTTGCCGCTCCCGGTCCGCGGGCCGGTGGCATTTGGCGCGGGCGTGTCCTATCTGGCAACCCTGCTGCTTCGCCTTGGCCGCATGTGAGACGATCGCGCCGATTTTGTATTCAGTCGGGTGGGGGTCGCTTCAACAGGCGTCTTGTTTCATCGGTTGTTGCCCTGGGATGAGATCGAGGAAATAGAGCGGCGCAGTTTGTGGTCGGATGAAAGTATGTTCGCCGAGCGACGACTGGTGGCGCATAGATTCGTCTTCCGGGCCCGAGACAGGGATTTCATCCGGTTGGTGTCTCGCTTTCGCCTGTTGGCCGTCTTTGGCAGTTGGCTGTGTCGCAATCTGGTGATCAACACCGGCATGGACCAGATCTCCGTCACTGATCTTGACATGACGATAGAGAAATATGCCGGGGGAGCGGTGCGTATTTCTCACCACGACAAGTGACGGCCAGCCCGGCACAAGCTCTGCCGGCTAGATCTATACCGCGACCCGCTGCAGGAACTCGTCGATGGCCTGCTCGAGATCGCGGGTCTGGCTGAGCACCAGTTCGGCGGCCTTTTCGACGTGACGGGCGGTATCGGAGGTCTTGCCGATCGCCTCGACAACATGGCCGACGCTTTCGGACACGGTGACCGTGTTGCCGGAGGCCTCACTGACGTTGCGGCTGATCTCGTTGGTCGATGCCTCCTGCTGTTCCACCGCCGAGGCGATGCCGAGCGTGGCGCGGTTCACCTCCTCCATGGTGACGGCGATGGCGCGGATCGAGTCCACCGCCTCGGCCGTCGAAGCCTGCATTTCGGAGATCTGGGCGGCGATCTGCTCGGTGGCGCGCGAGGTCTGGTCGGACAGCCCCTTCACCTCGGCGGCGACGACGGCAAACCCCTTGCCCGCTTCACCGGCCCGGGCCGCTTCGATGGTGGCATTGAGCGCCAGAAGGTTGGTCTGCTCGGCGATAGAACGGATCAGCGTCACCACCTGTCCGACGCGGCTGGCGGCTTCGGCGAGGCCCGAGACCTGCTCGTTGGTGCGGCGGGCGCCCTCGGTGGCGCTGCCGATGACCGTCGTCGTACGGCTGACGTGGCTCACCACCTCGCTGATCGAAGAGGCGAGCTCCTCGGCGGCGCCGGCGACGACGGTGACCTTTTCCGAGGCGCCCTTTGAAGCGGTCGACGCGCTTTCGGCTTGCGTCCGGGTACGGCCGGCCTCGCCCAACAAGTCGTCGGCGGCACTCTGCATGCCGGCCATGGTGTCGGTGACGGCGCCGGTCAGTTCGCCGGCCACCGAGCGGAAGTCGCGTACGGCCGCCTCAAAGGCCTGCTGGCGGGTGAGCCGCTCCTCGGCGTCGGCGTGCTGGCCGGCCTCGAGGCGGGCCTTCTCGGCCTGATTTGCCTGGAAGACGGCCAGCGTGCGGGCCATGGCGCCGATCTCGTCGGCGCGGTCGGTGTCGGCGACGACTGCCTCCTCGCCGCGCGACAGCACCTCCATGGTGGCGCGGATGCGGCCGAGCGGGCCGGTGATCGATCGGCTGATCTGCCAGCTGATCAGACCGCCAGCCAGCAATGTCACGGGCACGATGACGAAGATGAGGCGCAGCGCAAATGCGGTGCCGTCGGTGAAGGCCTGGGTTGTCGAACCGTTGAGATCGCTGGCGGCGCGCTTGATGGCGCTGGTCAGCGGCTCGGCGAGATCGAAGGACAACGACGTCTGATCGGCCACCTTCACCCAAGCAGTGTAGACTTCGACATAGGTGGAGAAGGCTGACGAGTAGGCGGCAAGTTGCGCCTTGAGTGTGGTTTTGACCTCTGAAGCGAGCGGTGTCTTGTCGAGTTCGCGGGTGAAGCGGCCGATGGCGGCGTCGAAGGCGCCGGAACTCACCTGATCGTGGCGCAGCATGAATTCGGCGCGCGCCTGATTGAGCTGGGCGAAGGCTTGCACGACGCGCACGGTGTCGGGGTTCTGGCCACTTTTCGAGGCTTTGTTGACGTCGGTACGAAGCGCCTGAAAGGCGGTTTCCATGTCGCCGTGGATGCCGCTGCCGTCGCCGAAGCCGAGCTTTGCCTGCCCACCCTTCACTTCGGCGAACTGGCCGGCGATCTTGTCGAGCAGGGACGCGAGCTGGCCGGCTTCGGCGGTGGCCGCGCCAACCGCGCCGGCCGCCGCCCCGAGGCGTTGGATGGTGTCGCGCGTCTCACCGATCAGGCTGTCGATCTCGCCCACCCGGTCGGGCGTCGGGGCGACCATGAACAACCGTTCCCTGGCGGCGAGCTTGTTGGCCAGACTCTGGGTCTGCTCGGACAGCAGCGACAGATCGGCCGCCGCTGACGACGTTTCCTCCAGCGAGCGCATGGACACCACGGCATAGCCGCCGGTCCCCGAGACGACAGCCAGACCGGCCAGCCAGACGAGGGAAAGCGAAGCGACCTTGAGGCGGATGGACAGCCCGCCACGAGAGCGGCGCGGGCCAGCCGACTTTGAATGAAACAACATGCCAAACCCCCTGCTTGTTATGGCTCTAGTAGACTTTCGGTTGATTAATGGGGGGCTAACTTGCTCGCATAAGTCGATATGGAGTCTTTCTGGGGTTTAGCTTTGGTTAAATGGCGGCGACTGCACATGATTTCGGCATAAACTTGCCGATTCTGTTGCCACTCTCCATTATGGAAGATTGGAATCCCCCGTTGTGGGTGCTTTGTGCTGACATTCTGCCCTGGGATTGCGAAAATATGCGCCAAAATTAACATGAGCATTTTCGGTGTTGGGCACGGTTTGGCAGGCCTCAGTCGTCTTGCGGGTGTTTTCCGCCGGCAAAAGCTGGTGATCGCCATGGGGAGGCACGTTCGCTGACCGGCCATGCAGGGCGGAGCGGCTTCGAACCTGAAGGCGCTCTTCAAAAAGAGCGCGACCTTGATGGCCGCAGCCTGTAACCTGATGGTCCGTTTCCACCGGATCGCTTCGCCATGAATGTCACGCTCCGCCCAGGCCTTGCTCACTCCGCTTGCCCGCACGACTGCCCGTCGACCTGCGCACTCGACGTCGAGCTGACGCCGGATGGCCGCATCGGCCGGCTGCGCGGCTCGGAGGACAACAGCTATACGGCCGGCGTCATCTGCGCCAAGGTCGGCCGCTATGCGGAGCGGCTGTATCATCCCGACCGGCTCTTGAAGCCGCTTCTCAATGTTGGCGCCAAGGGGGAGGGCAGGTTCCAGGAAATCTCCTGGGATGAGGCGCTCGACCGCGTCGCCGACGCCTTTCTTGGCGCCGAGCGCCAGTTTGGCGCCGAAAGCGTCTGGCCCTACAAATACGCCGGCACCATGGGTCTGGTGCAGCGCGAAAGCCTCGATCGACTGAGGCACGTCAAGACATATTCGCGCAGCCACGAAACCATCTGCGTGACGCCGGCCTGGACGGGCTGGATCGCCGGCACCGGTCGCCTCGCCGGGCCGGACCCGCGCGAGATGGCCGTCTCGGACTGCATTGTTATCTGGGGCACCAACGCGGTGGCGACGCAGGTCAACGTGATGACCCACGCCATCCGCGCCCGCAAGAGCCGCGGGGCGAAGATCGTTGTCGTTGACGTCTACGAGACCGAGACGGTGCGGCAGGCCGACCTGGGGCTGGTGCTGCGGCCCGGTTCGGATGCGGCGCTCGCCTGCGCCGTCATGCATATCGCCTTTCGCGACGGCTATGCCGACCGCGCCTACATGGCACAATACGCCGATGCGCCGGCCGAACTCGAGGCGCATCTCAAATCGCGGACGCCGGAGTGGGCGGCATCGATCACCGGTCTGACGGTCGCCGAGATCGAAGCCTTCGGCAAATTGGTCGGCACGACGCCGCGTAGCTATTTCCGCCTCGGCTATGGTTTCACGCGGTCGCGCAACGGCGTCGTCTCCATGCACGCCGCGCAGTCGATCGCCACCGTGCTCGGCCTCTGGCCGCGTGAGGGGGCAGGGGCCTTCCACAACAACGGCGCCATCTACCGCCTCGACAAGACGATGATCGAGGGCGGCGACGTCGAAGACGACAGCGTCCGCCATCTCGATCATTCCCGCGTTGGTCCAGTGTTGGTCGGCGAGGCCGAGGCGCTGAAGGGCGGGCCGCCGGTCAAGGCGATGATCATCCAGAACTGCAACCCGATGGCGGTGACGCCCGAGCAGGACAAGGTGCGGCGCGGCTTTTCTCGCGACGACCTGTTCGTCTGCGTGCACGAGCAGTTCATGACCGATACGGCGAAGATGGCCGACATCGTGCTGCCGGCCACCATGTTCCTCGAGCATGACGACATCTACAAGGCCGGCGGGCAGCAGAGCATCCTGTTCGGGCCGAAGCTCGTCGAGCCGCCGGACGGACCGCGCGAGAATATCTTCGTCGTCAATGAGTTGGCGAAGCGGCTTGGCGCCGAGCATCCGGGCTTTGAGATGACGGCCCGCCAGCACGTCGACTGGATGCTGCAGCACTCGGGCCTCGGCACGCTCGCCGAACTCGAGGAGAAGCGCTTTCTTGACCTGCAACCGGACTTCGAGACCGCCCACTATGTGAATGGCTTCGCCTATCCGGACGGCAAGTTCCGCTTCAAGCCCGATTGGGCCAACGTCAAATCCTCCAACATCGGCCCGATGGGGCCGTGGCGGGACATGCCGTCGCTGCCCGACTACTGGCCCGTGGTGGAGGAGGCTGACGAGACCCACCCCTTCCGACTGGTCACGGCACCGGCGCGCAATTTCCTCAACACCTCCTTTGGCGAGACGCCGACCTCAGTGGGGCGCGAGGGGCGGCCGACGCTGAAGGTGCGGCCCGATGACGCCGCCCGGCTCGGCATTGCCGATGGCGATGCGGTGGTGATCGGCAATCATCGCGGCAGCGTCGAGTTGAACGCTGGGCTGTTCGCGGGGCTGAAGCCGGGCGTGGTGGTCGCCGAGGGTATCTGGGCGAACCGGGCGCATCGGGGTGGGGCCGGCATCAACACGCTGACCGGGTCGGACGAGATCGCACCCTATGGCGGCGTGGCCTTCCACGACACCAAGGTCTGGCTCAGAAAACTGTAACCCGTGCAAAAGGGGCTGACCGGACAGCGGTGGGGCCGGTGGAAACCGGTCGCGGGAACCGATGGCCTGCCCTGGAGTGTTCGCCGACCCGGTGGACTTATCTGGGCGATCAGCGAACGCTGCGAATTCAACCGGTGGATGCTTTGAGCCACTTTCGGCCCGGACTGAAGCTATCCTCGCTGTAAGGACACGCTCAAGGATTTGAATTTGAGGCGTTTTCTTTTCGGACAAGTGATTCCATCCGATCGCGAAATGCCTTAAGACACCGCCGTTTCGGGCTGCGCGGCGTGGCCCTGTCGATTCTTACACAACGAGGCCATAATGCGGGTTATTTCCGGTACGGTTGTCGCCGTGGTGCTTGCCGTCGGCGTGGTGGGCGCGCTGCCGGCCAGCGCCGATACGATCTCCCGCGACACGCTGTCGCGCAAGTTCCTCGACTATTGCGTCAACACCCAGTACCGGGTTGACGGTATCAATCGCAGTTCGATGATCGATCGGTGCCGCAAGGCTGCCGACGAGGCCATGTCGCAGTTCGAGGGCGACAGCTTCGACGCCCCGTCGCGCTCGAAGTTCACAGCCGAGCAAGACAAGGCGATCCGCGCCACCGTCTCCGCTGCCTTCGCGACGAAATAACCCCGCCCGATGGAAAATTGCCCCGCCGGATCCGGTCCGGCGGTTTTGCGTCGTCAGGCCATGATCGCCTTGATGCCGTCGGCCACGAACTGCACGGCGAGCGACGCCAGCAGCACGCCGAGCAGCCGCGTCAGCACGTTGCGGCCGGTGTCGCCGAGATAGCGGTCGATGCGGTCGGCGGCGAGGAAAATGCCGAAGGACAGCCCGATGATGGCGGCGATGATCAGCACCAGCGTCGCCATGGTCAGTGCGTCATGCGCGTCGGCGGCCAGGAGAATGGTGGCCGAGATGGCGCCGGGGCCGGCGAGGAAGGGAATGGCAATCGGAAACACCGCGAGGTGCCGAATGTCCTCGCCGATCGGCTGCGGGTGACCAACGGCGACATCGGCGTGACCGCCCGTGTCACCGCCGCTCGACTTGGGCTTCTCGAACACCATCTCGAAGGCGATCCAGAACAAGAGCAGGCCGCCGGCGATGCGGAAGGCCGGCATGGAGATGCCGAGGAAGGTGAGGATGCCGGCGCCGACGAAGGCGAAGGCGATCAGCACCAGGAAGGCGATGACCGAGGCACGGACGGCCACGGCGCGGCGCATGTCGGGGCGGGCACCGGCCGTCAGCGCCAGCACGAGGGGCGCCAGACCCACCGGGTCGATGGTGACGAAAAGTGTCGCGAAAGCATTGAGAATATAGTCGATCGGCATGGCCTGTCCGCCGTTTCGGAAGTTGCCCGTTGCTCTGCCAGAAAAGCGACGGCACCGAAAGGGGGCGAACGGCCGGTCGGCAGAATCAGGGAGGGAAAGACGTGGCCATCCCCGCCAACAAGATTGAGCTTCTCGATGCCATCGGCGCCAACTACCAGAAACTTCGTGCCGATCTTGACGGCGTACCGGAGGCGATCAGCGGCGAGCCGACGCTGGAGGGGCACGCCAAGGGCACGCTGATGAGCGTGCATGATCTCGTCGCCTATCTCGTCGGCTGGGGCGAACTGGTGCTCAAGTGGCACGCCGGCAGAAGCGCTGGAGAGCCGGTGGACTTTCCGGAGACCGGCTACAAGTGGAATGAGCTCGGCCGGCTGGCGCAAAAGTTCTACCTCGACCATGCCGAGGTGTCCTATCCGGCGCTGCTCGACCGCCTTGCCTCCGTCAAGGATCGCATCGTCGCCGTCATCGCTGCCACCGACAACGCCGACCTCTATGGCAAGCCCTGGTATGAAGCCTACACCTTCGGCCGCATGATCCAGTTCAACACGGCTTCGCCCTTCGATAACGCCCGCAAGCGTCTCCGGCGCTGGAAGACGGAAAAGGGACTTCGCTGATCCCGTTGCCGGCGAAAGCGCCGTTTTCCGCTGGACAAACCAGCGGTTCCGTGGTCTTTGCCCCGCCACAACAACATCAGGATCGGCCGCCGGATGGCGGCGCCTTCGCATCGGTCAGTCCGGAGCGTGGCGGCGTTCTGAAACGACGATTCAGCGCGGACGAGGTTCCGGAGCCAGCTCTGGTCAATCTCCGCCGCCCTGGGAGATAGTGGGACCATGACCGACGACCGATCCGGCGCCAAACCCGAGCCGCGCCCGGCCAACCAGCGTGGCGCCGCTCGCCTCGCCGCGGTACAGGCGCTTTACCAGCTCGAGATCGGCGGCGGCGACCTTCTGGAAGTCGTGCAGGAGTTCGAGGCCTTCCGGCTCGGCAAGGAGATCGACGGTTTCGAGTATCGGCAGGCCGACGCTGGCTGGTTCCGCGACATTGTCAGCGGTGTGGTTACCGATCAGCGGACGATCGATCCCATGGTGCACACGGCGCTGGTCGAGGACTGGCCGCTGAAGCGCGTCGATGCGACGCTCCGCGCCATCTTGCGCTGCGGCACCTACGAACTTCTGAAGCGCGGCGACGTGCCGGGCCGGGTGATCATCTCCGAATATATCGACGTCGCCCGCGCCTTCTTCGAGGATGACGAGCCGCGCCTCGTCAATGGCGTGCTCGACCGCATCGCCCACGAGAACCGTCCCGACGAGTTCCCCAAAGAGGGGGCGTGAGATGACGGCGGGCAGCATCGGTGAATTCGAGCTGATCGCCCGCGTGTTCGCGCCGCTCGCTGCCGACGGTGCCCTCGGGCTGACCGACGACGCCGCCTTCTATCGCCCGCGCCCCGGTCGCGACCTGGTGCTGACCAAGGACGAGGTGGTGAGCGGCGTTCATTTTTTCGCCGATGATCCTTGGGACGCGGTGGCCCGCAAGGCGCTGCGCGTCAACCTGTCCGATCTCGCCGCCAAGGGGGCGACGCCGATCGGCTATCTCCTGGCGCTCGGCCTGCCAAAGGATTTCACCCTTGAAGAGATCGACGCGCTGGGCGCCGGCCTTGCCGCCGATCAGGCGGCCTACGGCATCTCGCTGTACGGCGGCGACACGGTGCGCTCTCCGGCCGGTTTGACGCTGTCGGTGACGGCGATCGGCGAGGTCAAGGAGGGCGGCATGGTGCGGCGCGGCGGCGCGCGAGTCGGCGAGACCATCGTCGTCACCGGCACGATCGGCGACGCAGCGCTCGGGCTGAGGCTGCGCCTTGATCCCGGACTGTCCGACCGGCTCGGATTGTCGGACGCTCACCGCAGCCACCTTCTCGACCGGTACCTCCTGCCGCAGCCGCGCGGCGCGCTCGTGACGGCGGTGGTCGACTGCGCCTCCGGCGGCATGGATATTTCCGATGGTCTCATCGGCGACCTCGGCAAGATGGCGGCGGCCTCCGGCGTCGGCATCGATATTGACGCCGACCGCGTGCCGCTATCGGGCGCCGCCCTGGCGGCGGTCACTGCCGATCCGGACCTCTTCTCCGTGGCGTTGACCGGCGGTGACGACTACGAGTTGGCGCTGTCCATTCCAGAAGCGAGGGTTGGTGCTTTCCTGGCCACCGCGGCGGCGGCCGGTATCGGCGCTGCGCCGATCGGGCGGGTGAGAGTGGGGGAGGGTGTGGCGGTTCGCGGCGATCATCCGGCGCTCGCCAACCTCGGCTCGGGCTCTTATCGACATTTCTGAGGCATCGGTCGAAAAGTTGCCGGCTTTTTCGATCAGGCGGATGCAGAGGCCGGTGTCCGGCTTGCGTCGTCAGGGGCGAGCCGGTAGACCTCGGCAGGGCCCTGTTTTTGGGGCGACCGCCAACCGTTTTCCCCGCCAGTCTTTTTCTTTTGCATTTTCCGGAGGGCCGATGTTCCGCAAGCTCTACGATTGGACCATGTCGCTGGCCGGCAGCCGCAAGGCCGGCACCTGGCTCGCCGCCGTTTCTTTTGCGGAAAGCTCGTTCTTCCCCATTCCCCCCGACGTGATGCTGGTGCCGATGGTGCTGGCCCGGCGCGACAAGGCCTTCACCTATGCGCTGATCTGCACCATTGCCTCGGTGCTGGGCGGCATTCTTGGCTATTGCATCGGCCTGTTCCTGTTTGACAGCGTTGGCGCCTGGCTGATCCGCGTCTATGGCTATGGTCAGAGCTTTGATGACTTCCGCGCTGCCTACGCCGAATACGGCGCGTGGATTATCCTGATCAAAGGTCTGACGCCGATCCCCTTCAAGCTGGTCACCATCGCTTCGGGCTTTGCGGCCTATCACTTCCCGCTGTTCGTCGCGCTCTGCGTCATCACGCGCGGCGTTCGCTTCTTTCTTGTCGCCCTTCTGCTGCGCAAGTTTGGCGAGCCGGTGCGCACCTTCATCGAGCGGCGGCTCGATGCGGTGATGTGGGGGCTTTTGATCGTCATCGTCGGCGGCTTTGTCGCGGCGCGCTACGTCGTCTGAGGCCGCGTCGACGCCCCGGCTGCGGCGCCGGGCGAGCAGACTGGCAGCGATTTTGCCCCGAATGGGGACAAATCCATAAAATCGTCTGCTTCGGGCTTTCACGCCCTTGACGCCACCAATCGAGGCTATATCGGTAGTCCCGCCCTCGTATCTGTCCACAGAACGGGATCGCGTTCGTATGTCGGCGCGCCCTTCAAGGCGGAAGAAAAGAGGGTCGCTCCCAAGGCGAACGGGCACGGGAACCGCAAGGCTCCCAAGGGGCGTTCGCCTTCGGTTCGTGGCGCCAAGGCCGGACCCTCAAGCGTCCGGCACTGCGGAGGGATCATGTACGTTCTTTACATCGCGATCATCTGCGGACTGCTGGCCATCGCCTACGGCGTATGGGCCACCAAGTCCGTCATGGCATCGGACGCGGGCAGCGCCCGCATGCAGGAAATCTCAGGGGCTGTCGCTGAGGGTGCCAAGGCCTATCTCAAGCGCCAGTACACCACGATCGCCATCGTCGGCGTGGTGATCCTTGTCGTGATCGCGTGGCTGCTGGGTGTGACGGTCGCCATCGGCTTCCTGGTCGGTGCTGTTCTGTCGGGCCTCGCCGGCTTCATCGGCATGAATGTGTCGGTGCGCGCCAACGTTCGCACCGCCGCGGCTGCCATGCAGTCGCTGGCCGGCGGCCTCAACATCGCCTTCAAGGCTGGTGCCGTGACTGGCCTGTTTGTGGCCGGTCTGGCGCTCCTCGGCGTCGCCGTCTACTTCTGGGTGCTGACCGGGCCGCTGGGCTATGCGGTCAATGACCGCACCGTCATCGACGCTCTCGTCGCCCTCGGCTTCGGCGCTTCGCTGATCTCCATCTTCGCCCGTCTCGGCGGCGGCATCTTCACCAAGGGCGCCGACGTCGGCGCCGACCTGGTGGGCAAGGTAGAGGCCGGTATTCCCGAGGATGATCCGCGCAATCCGGCGACCATCGCCGACAACGTCGGTGACAATGTCGGCGACTGCGCCGGCATGGCGGCCGACCTGTTCGAGACCTACGCGGTGACCGTGGTTGCCACCATGGTGCTTGCCTCGATCTTCTTTGCTGCCGATCAGGTCCTTCTGGTCAAGGCGATGCTTTATCCGCTGCTGATCTGCGGCACCTGCATCATCACCTCGATCATCGGCACCTTCTTTGTGAAGCTTGGCGCCAACAATTCGATCATGGGCGCCCTCTACAAGGGGCTGTGGGCCTCGTCGCTGCTGTCGATCGTCGGCCTCGGCGCCGCCACGTCGCTGACCATCGGCTGGGGTGAGATTGGCGCCATCGACGGCATCATGCTGACCGGCACCAAGCTGTTCGTCTGCGGCATCCTCGGCCTCGTCGTCACCGGCCTGATCGTCTGGATCACCGAGTACTACACCGGCACCGGCAAGCGCCCGGTGGTGTCGATCGCCCAGGCGTCGGTTACCGGCCACGGCACCAACGTCATCCAGGGTCTGGCCGTGTCGCTCGAGTCGACCGCCCTGCCGGCGCTGGTCATCGTTGCCGGCATCATCGCGACCTACCAGCTCGGCGGCCTGTTCGGCACGGCGATCGCCGTCACCACCATGCTCGGCCTCGCCGGCATGATCGTGGCGCTCGACGCCTTCGGCCCGGTGACCGACAACGCCGGTGGCATTGCCGAGATGGCTGGCCTGCCCAAGGACGTCCGTCACACCACCGACGCGCTCGACGCCGTCGGCAACACCACCAAGGCCGTCACCAAGGGTTATGCCATCGGTTCGGCCGGCCTCGGCGCCCTGGTGCTGTTCGCCGCCTACACGAACGACATCAAGCACTTCGCTGAAAGCGGCGTGCCTTACTTCCAGGGTATCGGCAACATCGACCTGTCGCTGTCCAACCCCTACGTGGTGGCGGGCCTGATCTTCGGCGGCCTCATTCCCTACCTGTTCGGCGGCATCGCCATGACCGCCGTCGGCCGGGCTGCCGGCTCAGTGGTTGAGGAAGTGCGTCGTCAGTTCAAGGAAAAGCCGGGCATCATGGCCGGTACGGAGCGTCCGGACTACGGCCGCGCCGTCGACATGCTGACCAAGGCGGCGATCAAGGAAATGATCATCCCGTCGCTGCTGCCGGTGCTGTCGCCGCTGATCGTCTACTTCGGCGTGCTTGCCGCCTCGGGTTCGAAGGCCAACGCCTTCGCCGCCCTCGGCGCCTCGCTGCTCGGCGTGATCGTCAACGGCCTGTTCGTCGCCATCTCGATGACCTCGGGCGGTGGCGCCTGGGACAATGCCAAGAAGAGCTTTGAAGACGGCTTTGTCGACAAGGACGGCGTCAAGCACTTCAAGGGTTCCGATGCCCACAAGGCCTCGGTGACCGGCGATACCGTCGGCGATCCCTACAAGGACACCGCTGGTCCGGCCGTCAACCCGGCCATCAAGATCACCAACATCGTGGCTCTGCTGCTGCTGGCGGTTCTTGCCCACAGCTGATAGACCCAAGTCAGTATTACGACTGAACGGAGCGGCGGTCGGGCAACCGGCCGCCGCTTCGGCGTTTTCGGGTGGCGCCATCTGGTGCTGCCGGCCATTGTCCGGAACCATGCTCATGACCTCCACCCACGCCGTTGCGCCGGCCGACCCCGGCCGCTATCGCGGCTTCGCCTTCGCCTTCTCGGCCTACCTCCTGTGGGGGTTTCTGCCGTTCTACATGAAGGCCGTCGCCCACATGTCTCCCTACGAGGTGGTGGCGCACCGCGTGTTGTGGTCGGTGCCGCTCACCGCGGCGATTCTGGCGACGCTGGGCGGCTTCTCGAGTTTCCTGGCGGTGTTCCGGCAGCCGCGCATGCTCATCATGGGGCTTGTCACCGCCAGCCTCATTTCGGTGAACTGGGCGATCTATGTCTGGGCGATCGGCTCGGGGCGGGCGCTTGAGTCGGCGCTCGGCTATTTCATCAATCCTCTGGTCAACGTCGCCCTCGGCACGATCTTTCTCGGCGAGCGGCTCAGCCGCGCCCAGATGTTTGCCGTGGCGCTCGCCATCTTCGGCGTCGGGCTGATGACGGTGGAAAGCGGCGGCCTGCCGTGGGTGTCGCTGGCCCTGGCGCTGACCTTCGGTGTCTATGGCTATCTCAAGAAAACCCTGCCGATCGGGCCGACGCAGGGCTTCCTTCTGGAGGTGGTGATGATCTCGCCGCTGGCGCTCGCCTATATCGTCTGGCTGGCGGCCACCGGCAGCGGCCATTTCTGGGGCACCGGCACGACGACCACCGGTTCCGACACGCTACTGCTGGCCGCGTCTGGCCTCGTCACGGCGGTGCCGCTCATCCTGTTCGTCTATGGAGCGCGGCTTTTGCGATACTCGACCATCGGTCTCATGCAGTATATCGCGCCATCGATGGTCTTCCTGATCGCCGTCTTCGTATTCCGCGAGCCGTTCTCGGTCGGCAAGCTCATTGCCTTCCTGTTCATCTGGGCGGCGCTGGTGGTCTATACGGCGACGATGTTCTCCGGCCGCAAGGCGTAGCTTGAAATGCGGCCATGAAAAAGGGCGCGACCAAAGCCGCGCCCTGAATGCTGATCGTCGTGGCTGACTAGAGGTTGCCGAGCGGGTTGACGTTGCCGACACCCTTGATGATCTGGCTGATCAGGTTGAGGTCGGCGCCACCGGTCCGGGTCTTGCGTTGGATGAAGTCGAACACCTTGCCGTCCTGCAGACCGTAGTTGGAGATCTGCTTGACCAGACCCTTTTCATCGAAATAGACGGCGAGCACGCGCTGTTCGGTAATCGAACGACCCATGATCGGGTTTTCATCGATGGTCTGGGAAATGTAATAGAAGCTGTCCCCGGCCAGCGCCGAGGTGGTCGACGGCGAGCCGAGCACCAGCAGGACCTGCTCGCGGGACGAGCCGACCGGCACCTGCGCCAAAGCTTCCTCGGACAGCACATAGCCGTGCTGAATCGGCGGCGTACCGCAGGCCGACAAGGAGACGGCCGTCAGCAGGACGATTGCCGCGCCCTTCAGACCAAACATCATGCCCGACGGGCGTTCACTCCGGCTAAACTTCACATGAGCCTCCCGGCACTCCCAACCACACACACTTGGCAACTTGGTTACCTTGCGCTAGGTCACGAGGCAACGTCAATTCGCGCGCCCGGCGCGGTTTCCTATCGAATGCCGTGCCGGAACGTGGTCTTCGGGGAAGGAAACGGCAAAACTATGGTGTTCGGCCTCATCCGGCGAAAGGCGCCCCCTCGCGCGGCAGCGTTCTACGAGGACCTGATGCGCGCCGCGCGGCAGCCGGTGTTCTATGCTGAGCTCGGCGTTGCCGACAGCGTTGAGGGCCGGTTCGAGATGCTGATGCTGCATGTCGGTCTCGCCGTCCATCGCCTGTCCCAGGACGTCACAGGCCGGGAGATGGCGCGCGATCTCAGCGAGCTGTTCATCGAAGACATGGAACGGTCGCTGCGCGAGATCGGTTACGACGACAGCGGCCTCAAGCGCCGCCTCAAGAAGGTGGCCGGCGCCTTTTATGGCCGGATGGAAGCGATGGCGACGGCGCTCGCTTCCGATCAGCCGCAGGCGCTTGTCGACACGCTCATCCGCAACGTCCATGGCGGCACGGCCGACTCGCGACACGCTGCCCGCCTTGCCGGCTACGTTCGCGACTTGGCGGGGCGCCTTGCCGACATGCCGGTCGCCGAGCTCGCCGCCGGGGCCTTGCCTGTCGGTCCACTTTTTCTCATCCCTGCCGATCCGGATCTCACGCCATGACCGCCAAAGCCCATATCCCCCTTTCCCGCCCCTTCGCCTGGAACCGTGTACAGCCGCGTGGAACGCCCGTCGCTTTCACGGCCAGTCCCTCCGAATGTGAGGCGATGGCCGAGGCGCTCGGCATTCTCAAGGTGGCCAGCGCTTCGGCCGAGTTCGTGGTGTCACCGTTCCGCAAGACCGGTTTCAAGGTGACGGGCGAGGTCTGGGCGGAGGTCGAACAGGCCTGCGTCGTCACTCTCGAGCCGGTGCCCGAGAGCATTCACGAGATGATCGACCTGCGCTTCCTGCCGGAAAGCGAGATTGAACCGGTCGACGACGAGATCGAGGTCGCTGTTGACGCCGAGGATCCGCCGGAGCCGATTCTCGGCACCACCGTCGACCTCGGTGTGCTGACCACCGAGTTCGTCGCGGTTGGCCTTGACCCCTATCCGCGGGCGCCGGGCGCTGAATTCACGCCGTTCATCGAAGACGATGGCAGTGAGGACGAGGCGCAGTCGCCGTTCGCCAGCCTCTCTTCGCTGAAAGACAAGCGTCCCTGACGGCCGTTGCCGCGCCGCTTCCGCGGTGGCCGGCGCGCTTTTGGGTATTGTTTCCTGGGGGGGAACGGTTATCTTCCCGCCCGATCAATGGCGGCGGTCGCCGCGTATCCGAGGATTCATGGCCGAGCCACTCATCATATCTATCGACGTCATGGGCGGCGATTTTGGACCATCGGTGACGCTTGCCGGCGCCGACCTCGAGCTGACGCGGCGCCCCGATCTTCGTTATGAACTGTTCGGCGACGAGGCGGTGGTGCTGCCGGTGCTGGAGCAGTATCCGAGGGTCAAGGCTGTCTCCCGCTTCCATCATTGCGAAGTCACCGTCGCCATGGACGAAAAGCCATCGAGCGCGCTGCGCCACGGCCGCTGGAAGTCGTCCATGTGGCGCGCGATCGAGGCCGTGAAGAAGGGCGAGGCGCATTTCGCCGTTTCCGCCGGCAACACCGGCGCGCTGATGGCCATGTCGAAGGTTTGCCTTCGGATGATGGCCAACATCGAGCGGCCGGCGCTGGCGGCACTGTGGCCGAACGTCAAGTCGGAATCGATCGTCCTCGATGTCGGCGCCTCGATCGGCGCCGACGCCCAGCAACTGATCGGCTTTGCCGTGATGGGCGCCGCGATGGCCCGGGCGCTTTTTCACACCGAAGTCGCCTCGGTGGGGCTGCTCAACGTCGGCGTCGAAGAGGTCAAGGGCAACGAGGAGGTGCGGGCGGCCGGCCAGATCCTCAAGGAAACGGCGCTGGCTAATCTGAACTATGCGGGATTCGTCGAGGGGGACGATATCGGCCGCGGTCGGGTGGACGTCATCGTGACGGAAGGATTCACCGGCAACATCGCCCTCAAGACCGCCGAAGGCACGGCCAAGCAGCTGTTGGGCTATCTGCGTACGGCACTCGGCCGCACCTGGATGACACGCCTCGGCTATTTCCTGGCGCGCGGCGCCTTCCAGGGGCTCAGGGAGAAGATGGACCCGCGCAAGTACAATGGCGGCGTCTTCCTCGGCCTCAACGGCATCGTCATCAAGAGCCACGGCGGCACCGACGCCTTTGGCTTCGCGGCCGCTCTCGATCTTGGCTACGACATGGCGCGCAACGGCCTGATGAGCAAGATCGAGACTGACCTCGCCCATTATTACCGGGAGCAGGCGGCGAGCAGTCTTGCCGCCGGCGAGAAAGGAAACTGAGTGTGATCCGAAGCGTCATTCTGGGAACGGGAAGCTACCTGCCCGCCAAGGTCCTGACCAACAAAGACCTTGCCGAGCGGGTCGACACTTCAGATGAATGGATTGTTCAGCGTACCGGCATCCGCCAGCGCCATGTTGCTGCCGACGGCGAGCTGACATCCGACCTCGCTTCCGCCGCCGCCGCCAACGCGTTGGCGGCGGCTGGTGTCAACGCCGACGAGATCGACCTGGTGCTGCTCGCGACGGCGACACCCGATCGCACCTTCCCATCGTCTGCCGTCGAGGTCCAGCGCAAACTCGGCATCAGCCATGGCTTTGCCTTCGAC
>Ga0316604_10002025_pt1 | contig 16459 bp, 11 predicted proteins | sample OWC_soil_day20_C_FD_207650 | JGI IMG/M metagenome (GOLD analysis project Ga0316604, IMG submission 207650) | Wetland soil microbial communities from Old Woman Creek delta, Ohio, United States - OWC_soil_day20_CT | ecosystem: Environmental > Terrestrial > Soil > Wetlands | place: USA: Ohio... | reverse complement strand
AATCTGTTTCGACAAACCGCACTCTTTCCCGTAGTACAACCATCTTATTTCTCCTCTTTCCCGGGCAATAATTCCGCAACCCTGGCAACTGCATCCTTGATCAGGCTAACCAACGAGCGGTTTTCCAACCCGATAATTTCAAAATGGCTTTGATTCACGGGAATCAATATTTTCCTGGCATCGCAGGCAGCCACCAATTCGGCAATAGCCGGCGTAATTTCGCCCATCAGCGCATTGGGAATCACAATGCCGAGCGGCCCAACCACAACATCGACCCGCCGCAGGGAAACACGAACCGCATTTTCCCCCGTAGCGCCGCGCTTTGCACCGGCCCGAACCATGCTATTGGTTGCCAGCGCGTTCGTCCCCAATGCAATAATTTCTACCTGAGACCCTAGTTGAGCAGACATCTGTGTAACCAACTGTACGCCTAATCCTCCGCCCATTCCGTCAATTACAGCAACGATCACTCACTATCACCTCTTTACTATCTTCGATTTCACTTATCGTTAAACAAACAGGCTTTCAACGAACTTCCTGGCAATATTGAAAGCGGTTAGTTCCTCTATGCCCAACATATAAAGTTTACTACTTTTGGGTGAATTAGAAAACCCGGCGTACGCCGAGCTTTTTAGCGACAGCGAACGCCGTTGGTTGCACTTAAATCCACCAGAAAAAGTTATGCTTTCTGGCGGACCAAAAAAAGCACGCCACAGGCATGCCCGAACACTGCTCCGAATAGAGCCCATTCATTAAAGAATATATGCCTTATTTATTGTACTTTCCTTTTTCTGTTTTGTCAAAACAAGATTGCTGCCCCAAACAAAAGTGGGCATAGCTTGACCTGCGGCAGGAATATCCACTTTCGGCAGCGTAACATAAAGGAGAGAACGTTCAAGTTCTGTCAACGCCGGCGAAAACGCAGGCTGCAAGGATGAAGAAAATATACACTACGGGGGAATCAGAATGAAACGTCTATTACGATCTATTTGTATTTTGTGTTTTGCAATAATAATGTATTGTACTCCATCGGCAGAAGCGGCGGAAATCGTAACCTTACAGCAAACAAACGCCAAAGACGTTTACACGTATATTCTTACTGAAAACCTCAAGCAAGGATTTATACTGCAATCAATCTCCGATTATTGCCTGGTTTTCGAAGATATCCGGATCAAAACCTTGCCGTTCACCGTAAACTGGGGACATGACAGCAAAGTACTGCTTGTTTATAATATCGCCCCTATGGATGAAAACGCAGTTGTCAGCTGCGAATTTCAAATCATCAGCAATCCGGGAACGGAAGGGGAAAAGATCCATATCGCATCACTGGAAAACAGCAACCTCTATCCTCCCCCCTATAAGGAAGATCTGAAAGCCGGCAGCCAATTCACCAAAACGTCTCTCCGATCCATTAAAGCTGTCTTTAACGGCACGTATTTGTACGGCTTCCATTATATATTGAAGCAAAAAGAACTTCTGGTCCTGAAAGTTTGGCCGGATATGCCGGCGGAAAAAGCCGGATTATTGGCCGGCGATATCATCATAAAAATTAACGGTTTTGACCTAACTACGCTTGAAGATGACAGGATCAATAATTTATTGCTGACCGGCGAAGCAGGAGCGAAAATCCAACTGACAGTTCTTCGCAATGGGCAGGAAATCAATTTGAAAATGACCAAAAAATTTGTACCGCCAACGTTCCTAAAATAATCTTCAATCAGCCCTTTAGCACACCAAGCGGTTGAAGTTTGACCAAGGTCTTGATCAAATCCAATTCCTGCTGGATGACTTCCTCAATATCCTTATAAGCCAGAGGGCACTCGGAAACATCCAGGCGGCCTTTGCGGTCCCGGCTCCAACGCCCGAACACAACGCCAGCCATCGCTTTATTGGCTTGTTCTTCCGAAATGGTCTTGTCGGCTTCCGCCCGGCTCATTTTCCGTCCGGCACCATGGGATGCCGACATAAACGCTTCCGGATTGCCCAATCCTTCTACGATGTAGGAGGGCGTTCCCATACTTCCCGGAATAATGCCGACATCACCCTTGAACATGCGGATAGCGCCTTTGCGGTGGACAAGCACCCGCTTGCCATAGTGTTCTTCCCAGGCGGCATAATTATGGTGCGTGCAAATTTCTTCTCCTTGCTGGGCCCCGCCAACAACTTCAAACACAATTTCTTTCAACCGCTGCATCATCAGTGCCCGGTTTGCCTTGGCAAACCGCAGACAAAACTCCATGGCCCGGAGGTACTCGTTGCCTTGCGGCGTATCCACCGGTAAATAGGCTAATTCCCACTGTGCCGGTACCGGCGTTTTCCAACGGGAATTCAAACCAACTGCGATTTGATTATAATGATCACACACTTTTTTGCCGATATTCCGGCTGCCGGAATGGATCATCAGCCAAACAAACCCGTCATCCCCTTTTTGTATCTCAACGAAATGGTTCCCCGAACCCAATGTCCCAATCTGATGCCGAGCCGATTCCAACTCAATATGGATGATTTCTACGTCCGGTACAAGATCAAATACCGGATTTTCTTGTTTTTTCTTATGGTGGTTAAATCCGACGGGAATAACGGCGCGCGCTTTACCGATCACTTGTTTAATTTGCTCTTCTGCAATATCCCGTAACGTCGTTTTTACGGCAATCATCCCGCAGCCGATATCAACCCCGACCGCGTTCGGTACAATCACATTGTCCGCAGCCAGCACACCGCCGATCGGCATGCCGTAGCCGCTGTGGCAATCCGGCATGACCGCGATATGATGATAGGCAAAAGGCAATTTTGCCAAATGTTCTATTTGTTCTTTTGCGGTTGCTTCGATTTCCTTTGTCCAGGAGTATACCGGCACCAAGCTTCCTTCATATTGAAATTGAATCATGATACGGTCTCAACCTCCTTAGCGCTCAAAAAAACGACCTAAGTCAAATTTTAACTCTATCTGGTAGTAGCAATTCAGGCCGAAAATTAAACTTCCTTATCCTATTATAATGTATTTTACCGTTCATTTTTAGGCCAAAATCAGATAAAATATTATCGTGAAACCCGTTGTATGTCCATACTACAAAAACTGTCGTTTTCTGTAAAACTTAAGAAAAATGGTGTGTCGTTCTGTGTGATTTGTATACACATATATAGAAAGGCGATTGTTTGTATATTATTTATACACATAATCGCCTTTTCGGCGCAACCAACGAAACACTTCTCTTTCTTTAAAATACCGCAATAACATGCAGTTACGTCTATATTTTCACATACTCTGCGCCGTTTTCATAAGAAATAAAAAAAATGGCATTGAAATTGCATATTATGTCAGCGCAGAGTATGTGAAAAGAATATCATACTCAAAAAATAAAAAACGAGGCGATAATTCATGAGTGTGTTTTTAACGGAAGAACAAAAAGGGTTGCAAAAAATGGTACGGGACTTTGTCCAGAAGGAAGTAGTTCCTGTTGCCGCAAAATACGAGGCAGAAGGCGAAGTTCCTTGGGATTTGTTTAAAAAAATCACTGATATGGGACTCCACTGCATGGCTATGCCGGAAGAGTTTGACGGCCCTGGCTTTGGCAGCTTGGATCATGCTATAATTGCCGAAGAACTGGCCAAAGGCGATGCCGGGTTCGCTACCATGGTCGGCGTTAATAGCTTGGGCGCCTATCCGGTTCTGCTCGCCGGTACCCCTGAACAGCAGCAACTGTTCTTTGACATCGTCAGCGACGGCAAATTGGCAGCGTTCTGCTTGACAGAGCCGAATGCTGGCTCGGATGCCGGCGCAGTAGCCACAACGGCTCGCCGCGAGGGAGATGAATATGTAATCAATGGCGCGAAATGCTTCATTTCAAACGGCGGTTTGGCCAGCGTCTACACGGTTCTTGCTTCCACCGACAAGAGCAAAGGCTTAAAAGGCCTGAGTGCATTTATTGTCGAGCGGGATCGTCCTGGCGTTTCTGTTGGCAAAGAAGAAAACAAAATGGGTATCCGCACTTCCAATACCTGCGACGTCATTTTCCAAGATGTCCGTATTCCTGCCAGCCATCTGCTGGGCAAAGAAAATGAAGGCTTTAAAATCGCAATGCAAACCTTGGATATCGGCCGTCCTGTCGTTGGCGCTACTTCCGTTGGTGTAGCACAGGCAGCGTTGGATATCGCAACGAAGTATGCCAAAGAACGGATCCAGTTTGGCAAACCAATCGCTACCTTCCAGGCGATCCAATTTATGCTGGCCGACATGGCAATTGCCGTAGAAGCATCCCGGACGTTGGTCCACCAAGCGGCCCGCCTGAAAGATGCCGGCGCGCCGTTCACCAAGGAAGCCGCGATTGCCAAAACGTTCGCTTCCGATGCGGCAATGAAAGTAACCACGGATGCCGTACAAATTTTGGGCGGTTATGGTTACAGCAAAGAGTATCCGGTAGAAAAGTTAATGCGCGATGCGAAAATCATGCAGATTTTTGAAGGAACAAACCAAGTCCAGCGCATTGTTATCGCCGGCCAATTGTTAAGCAGTAAATAATTTTAGATCCTATATATAAGTGAGCCTTAGGTTCGGAGGGGTTATTGCCCCGCCGACCCTTAGAGCGAACTTAGTTCGAGTGTTACAGCCTGTTGATCCCCGACCTAAGAGGGCGGGTGTCCCTATGCCCCGAATGGGGTATTACAGGCTGTTAACGAGATAAATAATTAAAATATGATCAACGATCCGCGTTTTTCAGAAAGAAATCGGAGGTTAAAAATATGGAAATTGTTGTATGTGTTAAGCAAGTGCCTGACACAACGGAGGTAAAAATTGATCCAGTAACGAACACGCTGATTCGCCAAGGAGTTCCCAGCATTGTGAACCCGTTCGACAAGAACGCGCTTGAGGCGGCGCTGCAGTTAAGAGATCAAAATGGCGGCAAAGTTACCGTGGTATCAATGGGACCGCCGCAGGCAAAAGAAGCTCTCAAAGAGTGCATCGCTATGGGCGCCGATGAGGCGGTATTGATCAGCGACCGGGCGTTCGGCGGCGCCGATACCTTGGCTACCAGTTATACGCTGGCAGCCGCAATCCGCAAAATTGGCAACTATGACGTGATCTTCTGCGGCAAGCAGGCGATTGACGGCGATACGGCCCAAGTAGGCCCTGAATTGGCAGAACATCTCGGCATTGCCCAATTGACGTATGTTGCCAAAATGCGTGTCGAGGGTGATTGCCTGCGGGCGGAGCGGGAGCACGAAGATGGCTACGAGGTTATCGAGACGAAGTTACCGGTTATGATTTCGATCATTAAGTCCCTGCAATATGAACCTCGCTTCCCTACCGTTAAGGGAACGCGAAAAGCCAGCCGGATAGAGATCCCGATGTGGGGCGCTGCCGATATGGATTTGGACAGCAATAAAATCGGCTTAAAAGGGTCTGCAACCCAAGTACGCAAAATCTTTACACCGCCGCAACGCAAGCAAGGCGTTACAATCGCACGCGAAACAGCACGCGATGCCGTAAATGAACTATTAGCAAAACTGACGGAAGCAAAAATAGTATAAATCAGGAGGATACGAACAATGGCAGTAAAAGTAACGGAAGAATGCATTGGCTGCAGCGCTTGCGCGTCAAATTGCCCCTTCGGGGCAATTGAGATGCAAGACAGTAAAGCCTTAATCACCGATGTTTGCACGCAATGCGGCGCTTGTATCGATGTATGCCCGGTCAAAGCAATTTATCGGGAAGCGGAAGAAAAAACAACGACTGTAAACACAGCAGACTATAAAGACGTATGGGTTTATATTGAATTGTCCGATAAAAAACCGCGCAATGTCAGCCTTGAATTGCTGGGCGAAGGCCGTAAATTGGCTGACAGCATGCAACAAAAATTGGCCGCCGTTTTAATCGGCGAAAACGTGGAAAGCGTTTCCAAGGAACTCTTCGCCAGCGGAACAGACCAAGTATATTTGGTAGAAGCGCCTGAGTTGAGCCATTACAATACAGATGGCTATACCGCTGTATTCGAAGATTTGATTGGCACCTATAAACCATCGGTGATTTTATTAGGCGCAACGAATGACGGCCGGGACTTAGGGCCACGTGTTGCCTGTCGGGTGAATACCGGGCTCACAGCAGACTGCACCAATTTGGGCATCGACGAGGCTACTGGTTTAGTGGCCTGGACCCGTCCGGCTTTCGGCGGCAATATAATGGCAACCATTCTTTGCCCGGATCAACGGCCGCAAATGGGTACTGTCAGGCCGTCCGTTTTCAAACGCCCGGTACCAGACTATAGCAAAACAGGTGAAATCATCCGGGTGGCAAGCAAGGTCAAAGCAGACGACATCCGGACAAAATTAATTGAAGTGATCCGGGTTTGCACAACTTCCTGCAACCTGGAAGAAGCCGAAGTCATCGTTTCCGGCGGCCGCGGAATGGGGAAACCGGAAAATTTCTCTCTGATCGAAGACCTAGCAGATGTTCTCGGCGGCAGCGTTGGCGCTTCGCGGGCTGTTGTCGATGCCGGCTGGAAACCGCATATGCACCAAGTAGGCCAAACCGGTAAGACCGTAGGACCGAAAGTCTACATCGCCTGCGGCATCTCCGGAGCGATCCAGCACGTGGCCGGGATGTCTTCTTCAGATGTCGTCATTGCGATCAACAAAGATCCGGAAGCCAATATTTTTAAAATTGCCGATTTTGGAATTGTCGGTGACGCCTTAGAAGTACTGCCGGTATTGACGGAAGAGTTTAAAAAGATTAAAGCTTGCTAAAGCGTTTTATTAATCAGCAGACAAATGCAAGCCAATAACTCTCTAAAAACCTAATGCAAAAAAGATCCTAGTTTAAACCGCATGTGCGGAATAGACCAGGATCTTTTCATACTCTTTTATGCATGGAAAAACCACTTGTTGAATCCGTTGCCGAAAACAACAAGTGGTTTGGAAGTGGTGTACAAACCCTCGTTTGTACAAAATTAGTTCAGGTAGAAAATAAGTATTGTTCTGTGTAGAAATTAAGTAGCATTCTATATCGGAATTAAGTATTGTTCTTGAATGAGTCTTACTAAGAAAACGGTGTTATACCCACCCAGTTATTACAGCAAGTCCCATCATGAGAAACGCCATAGTTGTTTTCATTATAGTCAGTGCAAAGATATCCGGATAGGACTGTTTATGGGTAAGACCACAAATCGCCAGCAACGTAATAATCCCGCCGTTATGCGGCAATGTATCCATACCACCGGCAGCCATACAGCCGATACGGTGAAGAATTTCCGGCGACATACCAATCTGTTGAGCCCAGGCCAGCCAAGATTTACCCATCAACTCCAACGAAATTACCATACCGCCGGCAGCTGATCCGCTCATACCAGCCAGAGTGGTAATAGTTACTGCTTCTGACATCAGCGGGCTTCCGCCAAAACTTAATCCCAGCAAGAAAGTAGCAACGGATTTAAAACCAGGCAATGCAGAGATAACGTTACCATAACCAACTTCTGAAGCTACGTTCATAACAGCCAGCAAGGAACCGATAGCGCCGGCATTCAATGCTTTGGAAACACCAGTTTTACTGATATTGCCCCAGCCAATAGCCAATGCAACAATGATAGCAACCACTTCCGCGGTAGTCAAAGCCCAAACAGCAAGAATGGAGCTCAATTTTGTCGTTACCAGCGGCAGTTTCATGGCAATATATGGATCTAACATGGTAGGATCCCATTTGACCAAGACGGTTAAAGCAAAGTTAAGGCCAATAACAATCAGCAGCGGCAGAATAGCAAGGATCGGATGCGGCAACTTCATGTCTTCGCTTAATTCCGCTTCATTGATATGTCCGGTACCATAACCTTCACCCTTGGCAACTGCTTTTTTAATCCGATGGCTGATCCAGAAGATACCAAGTCCAAGGATCGCCACGCCGCCAATCGTACCAATAACCGGAGCGGCATAAACCGTAGTGCCCCAATAGAACGTTGCAATGATGTTAATATGCTGCAGCGTACCAGGAAGAGCATCCATCGTCGCTGTACCAAATCCAAGAAACATCGTCGCCGGAATAAAACGTTTCGGCCAGTTCGATTGCCGGAACAAGTTAGCAGCAATTGGATAAACCGCAAAACCAGCAACCAAACCATTCATTCCACCATAAGTAACAAAAGCGCCGGTAAGCACAATTGCAATAATCGTATATTTTTCACCGAGCTTTTCTGTAACGAATTTAGCGATGGATTTTGCCATCCCCGTATCTTCCATCACTTTTCCGAACATTGCGCCCAGTACAAATACCGGAAGAAATACTTTTACAAAGCCAACCGCTTTACCCATAAACAATTCAGTATAGGCCGGCAAGGGGGACAAACCCTGACTAACAGCTGCCAATAAGGCAAACATAGGAGCCAGGTAAATTACCGAAAACCCTTTGTACGCAAAGAACATCAACAGCAACAAACTTATAATAATTCCTAATACTTCCATTTAATACATAGCCTCCCATTCTAATCACACACAAATTTCTTACCCGGAAACCAGTCGACCGCCACTTCCACCCCCTTGTCTTTTTTAAAATTCATACTTTTAAAAACATTTAATACTAACGAGCATTAAATGCAAAATTCGTGCCAATAAACAGAAACTACGCTTAATGCAAGGAGAGTTTTCTGCCTCCGAACGGCATAAACCCTACCTGAAGTATCTGCGATCCAGCCGGTGGCAAGCCGTACTTATTTGCGTTACAGCCTGTTCAACCTGCATTTTTTCACGCACAGCTTTAAGCAACTTTACGCTACCGCGGGTAAAAAGACTGAAATTACTGTAAAAAATAGTAAATTCAGCGGTAAAATTTCTGCTAATTGTATAAATTTTATATAATCCATTCGGTTTTTTTGCTAATAAATGTATACTTTGTAGATAACGATGTTTATTTTGTATCATGCTGTTTCTTTTTTAGACATTATTTGGCACAATATACTCCACTTTTCTTTCCCAAGATTCATCTTTTCCGTTATAACGATACGATATATTGAAATACCGGAAAATCCTTCCCGCAGTTATCCCACCAACAAACAGCTGCACTTTCTGCCCGTATAACTGAAAAGATCCAGGCAAATGCCCGAATCTAAAGTATAATACCATCTATGTTTGTGGATCTCAAAAGAACGAACAACACACATCGGCAAATTATCCGCGTAAAACAGCCTTATCTCTCGCAACCTGTTTCAAATTCGCTACAACATCACAACCGTTGTTCCGAACCTGGCCAATCCGGATATCTGGTTTGCTCCTTCCATGAAAATCGCTGCCGCACGTGACAAGAATCTTCTTTTCTTGACAATAGCGGTAATAGTATTCTTCCTGTTCCTGTGTATGCCAGGTAGTAAAGGCTTCAATACCTACGAGTCCCATCTTCAGCAAGGCATCAATGATTTCTTCTTCCTCAAACCGGATTGTGGCCGCCGGATGGGCCAAAACCGGAACGCCGCCGCATCGAAGGACAAGCCGGATCACCTCTTTCACATCCGGAATATACTGGGAAACCTTGTACGGGCGCCCCGTCACCAGCCAATCCAGTGAAAAGCGGATGATATAATTCTTCTGTGACCGGTATTGCTTCAACAGCGGGTTATGGTTGTTGCGGGGATCGGCAAACAGTGCTTTCGCGTACGAAGCCGGCATGGGATAAGCGCCAGTTTCCAACACCTTGTCTTTCTCTAAATAAAAACCGGCTTCACGCAGTTTGGCAATTTGCTCATCCACAATATTCCAGCGTCCATTTTCAATTTCAGAACACCACTCTATAATCTCCGGGCGCTTATAATCGATCAAATACCCCAAAATATGCAGCCACTTCCCCATGTATATGGCAGAGAATTCACAGGCAGGAATCACTTCAATCCCCTGCTGTCCGCCCCAAAATATGGCTTCTTCGACGTTGCGAACCGTATCATGATCCGCTATGGCAATCGTCTGAAGGTTATTTTCCTTGGCCATCCAAATAATTTCTTTAGGGGAAAACTCCCCGTCTCCACTTGCGTTCGTGTGTATATGTAAATCAACCGCCATCTTTTTCCTCCTGTAGGCATTACAATACAACGTTGTTTCTATTTTAGCACATCTTAAACAAAGTTGTTTCTATATTAACAGATCTTGAACAAATAGGTCAGAACCGGCTGCCGGTTGCCCCGCATCGAATAAGTTCAATTTACAAGAATTGTGTGAAACTTTCCTTGACAAAAGTTAAACCATGGAATTATAATAGTAAAAAATTGCATATTAGAAATGACGATGATGAGGAAAAGTAATCGCACGTGAATGCCCAGAGAGCCGGTGGGTGGTGAAAACCGGACGTTGACTGCGCAGGAAATACACCTTGGAGTTGCAGGCTGAAAACGCGCTGGCGATCCACGCGACAAGTAGGCTATGCCGGGAGCCGCCGTTACAGGGATAGGATATCGAGGCTGTGCTTCCGTATCTGAAGTGGTAGAAATACAAGCTGGGTGGTAACACGGGAATACATCTCGTCCCTTTATAGGGGCGGGATTTTTTATTTTATCTGCTAAGGTTACCACTTACCCCAACAATGGCACAATAAACAATAGGAGGTTGTTGTATGAGCAAAGAACGTAAGATTGTGCAAACTACCGCATGGTCTGCAGGGGCCGGCTGCCATGGCGGCTGCGGCGTATTGGCCCATATCGAAGATGGCAAGCTGGTGAAGATCGAGGGTGATCCTGACCATCCCTGGAACCAGGGGCGGATTTGCGCCCGGTGTCTGGCAATGACGCAATACGTGTACCACCCCGACCGGATTAAACGGCCTTTAAAACGGGTCGGCGAACGGGGCGAAGGCAAATGGCAGGAAATTTCCTGGGAAGAAGCGTTTGATTATATCGAAGAAAAAATGTCGAAAATCCGTGATGAGTACGGCGCCGAAAGCGTGATCTTCTCTATGGGTACCGGCCGGGACATCGGAGCTTGGATTTGCATGCTGGCGTATGCCTACGGCAGCCCTAACGTCATGTTCGCGTTAAGCGGCTTAGCCTGCTACAGCCCCCGCATCGCAGCGGTAACTACCGTGCAGGGGGATTATTGCATCATGGATGCCTCGCAATGGTTTCCCGAACGGTACGAAGACCCCCGTTACACCAAGCCGGAGTGCATCGTAATCTGGGGCTACAATATCCCTTCTACCTGCCCGGATAACGTGTTCGGCCACTGGATTATTGACTTAATGAAACAGGGAACCAAAATCATCTGCATCGATCCCCGCCTGTCCTTTTTCGCTTCCCGGGCCGATGTCTGGCTGCGGCTCCGGCCGGGAACGGATGGCGCGATCGCCATGGGCTTCTTAAACGTGATCATTAACGAAGGCCTGTATGACCAAACATTCGTCGCAGAATGGACCAATGCCCCGCACTTGATCCGCTGCGATACCGGAAAACTCCTAAAGGCCAATGAACTTGATGCCAATGAATCAGGCGACAGTTATGTAGTCTGGGATTCTGCCGCATCACAGCCGGCTGTTTGGGATTCCGTCCAAGTCCAGTATAAAACCGTTTCCCCGGTTCGGCCAGCTCTGGAAGGGCCCTTTGAAATTACGTTGGCAAGCGGTGAAACAGTCCTGTGCCAAACGGTTTGGCATAACCTCTGCCAACGCGTGAACGAATACCCATTGGAACGGGTATCCGAAATCAGCATGGTACCGGTAAAAGAATTACGGGACGCGGCCCTTCTCTACGCCAAAAGCAAGCCGGCCGCCATCCATTGGGGCGAACCGATCGATATGACTCCGGCCATCACGCCGACAACGCAGGCCATCGCCGACCTTTGGGCGATTACAGGCAACCTGGATATCCCCGGCGGCAATGTCATTTCCCGCTATGCGTTTGACGCAGTCGCTTACGCCCTGCCTGGCGCAGAAGGAACGATTAAATTAAAATCCAAAGAGATTGATAAAAAACGGATCGGTGTTGACAAATACGGCCCTATCAGCAAATTCATCTGGCGGGCCCACACCGATTTGGTCATCGATCAAATCTTTTCCGCCGACCCGTACCCGATAAAAGGAATGTGGCTGCAAACCACCAACCCCTTGGCCGGGATCGGAATGGACCCATTGAAATGGAAGGATGCTCTGAAAAAACTTGATTTCGTGGCAGTGGTGGATTTGTTTATGACTCCAACCGCGCAACTCGCCGACATCGTCCTGCCGGCAACCTCATTTCTGGAAAAAGACAGCATTCGGTCCTGGTGGGTCCCGCTGCAGACCATCAACAAAGTCATGGAAGTCGAAGACTGCAAATCCGATGTGGAAATCAACTTTGAACTGGCCAAGCGCCTCGATCCCGAATTCAAATACAACACCGTCCATGAAGTCTTTGACGATATCCTGAAGTCCTCCGGCATGACCTTTAAAGAATTACAGGAAAAAGGCTGGGCGTTCCCGCCGGAAGGCCATCCCAGCGCCCCGTACCACCGGTTCGAAAAAGGGTTGCTGCGCAAAGACAAAAAGCCCGGTTTTCAAACTCCCTCCGGCAAATTCGAATTGTATTCGACACTGCGCGAGCAGTGGGATCTGGACCCGGTCGCCCATTATGAGGAGCCGCCGTTCACGCCGGTGAGCAGGCCGGATTTAACGAAGGAGTATCCGCTCATCTTAGGTACGGGACGCAGATCCGCTGCCTTCTTTATCTCCGAACACCGAAACATTCCCTGGCTCCGGCAGCTGGATCCGGATCCGATTGTCGAAATCAACCCGAAAACAGCGAAAAACTTAGGGATTGAAAACGGCGAATGGGTCTGGGTAGAAAACTGGTTTGGCAAATGCAAGCTCAAAGCCAAGGTTACCCTCGAAGTGCCCGATTGGATGGTTATGGCGGCGCATGGCTGGTGGTTCCCGGAAGAAGAAGGCAGTGAACCGAACCTCTACGGCACCTTCCGGTCCAACATCAACACGCTGATCCCTATGAACAGCGTCGGCAAAGACGGGTTAGGCTCCCCCATCAAACACATGTTATGCAAGGTATACAAAGTCAAAGGAGATGAAGCATAATGAGCAAAAAAAATACCGGCTACGGATTATTGATCGATTATGAATATTGTACCGGCTGCCACACCTGCGAAATTGCCTGTGCCCAGGAATACAACTGGCCGGCCGGAATGGGCGGCATGCGGGTTATCGAAACAATCCAGGCTTTGCCCAACGACAAAGCCTATCTTGCTTACCTCCCCTTTCCTACCGAGCTTTGCGTACTGTGCGCCGGGCGAACCAAACAAGGCAAAAAACCAGCCTGCGTCCAATCCTGCATGGCAGCCTGCATGGAACATGGACCAGTAGAAGAACTGGCCAAAAAAATCAACAAGCCTCGCATGGTCCTTTGGACTCCGCGATAAATCGACTGAAAACAACGCTCCGCCAGACCACCATCGGTTTGGGGGAGCGTTGTTTTCCATCATAGACCAATCTTTTGAATGATTTTTATGATCATTTCCACGCGGTTAAACGGCGTAATGAAATAAAATCCATCCACGTCCTTCCGGATGCGGTGTGCAATTTCCACGGCAATTTCAATTCCCAGGTTTTCTGCCGTTTCCCGATCCATCGAGCGGTCAAAACGGTTCATGATTTTTTCCGGCACCTGAATCCCTGGCACTTCATTATTCAGGAATTGTGCGTTCCGGTAACTGACCAGCGGCATTATGCCGCCTAATAGCTTGACATTCTCTTTCTTCTCGATCTGAGGCAATAAATCGATGGTCTGATCCGCAAAAATAGGCTGGGTTAAGAAAAATTCAGCCCCCATAGCCACCTTTTTTTGCATTCTGGCGATCTCCGCTTCCGGATTGGCTGCGTTCAAATTCAGAGCGGCGCCGATATGGATCGGGTGCTCCTCAAAAAACTCTTTGTTCAACATCGATAAAAACTCAATGAATTTAAACGAATTCAGGTTGAATACATCTTTGATATCATTTTTGTCCGCCGTCGCGACCGGATCACCGGTAACGGCCAAAATATTTCTGATTTGTTCGATGTAACCGGCCAAAACGCTCGACTTTAAGGCGTTAATGTTTCGATCCCGACAGCAAATATGCGGCATCACGTCGATACCAACTTCCCGCTTGATCTTTGCCGCCAGCATCACCGAATCGACCCTCGCCCGCCCCATGGGGGAATCGGCGAGGGTTATCACATCGACGCCGTTATCCTTGCAAATGCGCGCGCTGTTTATAATTGTATCCGCATCGGCATGAAACGGCGGATCCAGTTCCACGGCGATGACGAACTGATTATTCTTCATTTTCTTCGCAAAACAACCCGTTTCTTCTACCACGGCCGGAGCAGAGGATTTTACCACAATGTCCCGCTTTGGAACAACCACCGCCTGTTCCGGTTTAATCAGAGCGGCCATTTTACCAATATGCGCCGGGGTGGTTCCGCAGCACCCGCCAAGGATCTTGACTCCCAATTCGCCGATTTCTTTCATCCGTTCCGCAAAGTAATCGATATTATTAACATAAACTGTTCTTTCATGGATAATCTCCGGGTAGCCGGCGTTCGGCGCCACAGCAATAATATCATCATCAAATGAGATATTCTTTAAGGCATTGAACAAATGGGCCGGCCCGACGCCGCAATTAAAACCATAGGCATCGATGCTTGCGCATTTTTTTACCTGGGCAATAATCCGCCGGATACTGATGCCTTTTCTTGTAAAACCCTCCGGAGTTGTGGCAAATTGCGTGACGATAAAAGCCGAAGCATCTTTGGTTTTGATATAGTCGGTGATTTCCGGCAGATAGGTAAACTCGCTAAACGTTTCGAACAGGAATATCTTCATGTTTCTTTGCAAGAAAAGATCGACAATAAACTTGTATTCCTCAACAATCACCGTTTGGTCGACATCGGTCTTGTCCATCATATCCGGTATCGGTCCAATGCTTGCGGCCACAAATACGTTTTTATTTTCCGCCGCCCGGTTCGCGATCTCCAATCCGGCTGCAATGAGTTTCTCTACTTCCGGCCTTGGAAGGTCCAATGTCATGCTGTTTGCGGAAAACGTATTAGTTTTTATCAGCTTTGCCCCGGCCGCAATGTATTCCTGGTGGATCCTTGCGATCGTTTCAGGGGCGTTGATATTGGCCATTTCAGGAACCGTATTATAATTGCCGGTAATTTCAGCATAATAAGTCCCCATGGCGCCATCGGTTATCAGGATATTATTCTTCAAATATTCTTTGATCATAAGGCTTCACCCCTGCAAATAGTTTCCCATTGGCAATGCGCTTGCAACACCACTTTACATCATCGTAAAAACATCTTCCTGGCTTAATATGGATTTGAGAACGCGCAAACCTTTTCCCAACTCTTCCAAATCTTGAGGGGCAGCGATCGAAATCCGAACAGCTGCCGGCACCGGAGAATTGCCGATGACAAAACGCTCCGCGCAATATACTTGGACTCCCGCGTTCTTCGCACAGGTCTCAAAACTTTTCCCGCCCCAACCGTCGGGCAGCAACAGCCAGCGAAAATTACAATATGGATCACCGGCCAAACAGTAGTCCCCCAGAATCGAGTCGGTCAACGTATTGCGTTCCAATGTCATCTCTTTCCGTTCGGCAAGGATTTGATCCGCGACACCCGATTCAATCAGTTGCCGGATCACCTCTGCATTGAACGGCGAAACGATCATATTAATATTATACAGGGCCATTTCCAACGGCTCGCGATAGGCAAAAGGCGCCACTATGAAAGAAATGCGCAGTCCGGCGCAGAGTGCTTTTGACGCGCTGGATATATAGATTGTCCGTTCCGGCGCCAACATCGCAATCGGAACATGCGGTGTTTTGCAAAACAGACTGTTGATTGCGTCTTCGATCACAACGATGTTATATTCATTGGCAATCGCTGCGATTTCTTCCCTGGTACGAAGAGACATGGAATGGGTGGTTGGATTTTGAAAATCAGGAATTAAATAGATTCCTTTCAAACCTTCATTTTTACAATAATTCCGCAGAGCGGCCGGTGACATTTCCCCGCCTTCTTGTGGAAGAGGAACCAATTGGATGCCCAACATTTTCGCCAAAGTCTTCACGCCGGAATAGATTAATGGATCCGTGCCGATCCGGTCGCCGGATTGAAAAAGGGACGATAACACAGCGCATAACGCATTTTGCCCGCCCGTCGCAAGCATGACGTGGTCTTCCGTCGTATGCAAATGCACCTTTTTCAGCCATTTTACCGCAGCCGATTTTTGCGAAAAGGTTCCGCCGGGAGAAGAATATTGCAGAAACTCGGCCGCATTAGCCTGATTTAATATATTTTTCATAAACTTAATAACATGGTCATTTTGATTGTATACCGGATAAGCAGCGCCCATTTCAATGATGCCCCGTGTTTTTGAAGGAGCGATCAGCGTACTGTTAACATGCACATCCGACGATATGTAAGTGCCTTTCCCAATTTTCCCGCTGATCAACCCTTTTTGCTCACAGA
>Ga0316604_10002023_pt1 | contig 16466 bp, 14 predicted proteins | sample OWC_soil_day20_C_FD_207650 | JGI IMG/M metagenome (GOLD analysis project Ga0316604, IMG submission 207650) | Wetland soil microbial communities from Old Woman Creek delta, Ohio, United States - OWC_soil_day20_CT | ecosystem: Environmental > Terrestrial > Soil > Wetlands | place: USA: Ohio... | reverse complement strand
GGCTCGCCTGCAGTGTTGAGCCCATGACCGCTTCCCAGCCATATCCTTTGGCGGCGGAGCAAAGAGTCCTTTCCAGGCGGGAGGCGCCAAGTTTATAAAACAAGGCATGCCCTGCATTACGCTGCAGTAGGCCCATCGTTCCGGCATAAGATGCCGGCAGAATCGATTCGCCGCCATATTCGCTGATCTGTTGTCGCCAGCGATCGGCGATGCGGCCCACCGCATCATCCCAGGAAATTTCACGGAACTCTCCCGCACCCTTGGCTCCGACCCGCAGTAACGGGTTGGTCAACCGCAGGGGCGAATGAATACTACGCTCGTAATGCGTCATTTTGGGGCACAGAACTCCCCGCGTGTAAGGATGGGCGGGATCACCACGGACGCCGCTCACCTGATCTCCTTCGACCTCAAGCAGCAGGCCGCAGGCATCCGGGCAATCAAACGGGCAGACAGAGCGTTTTACAATTGTGCTCATGTTACCTCACCATTCCTGTCGTAAAATCGTTGACGTACTATTCTACCGTGAATATTTTGCCGGGATTTAGGATCAGATTCGGGTCAAGCGCTTTTTTTATCGTCCGCATCATATCCAGCTCATCAGGATTCGTGTATTCCTCCATCAAATGTCTTCTTTTATAACCGATTCCATGCTCACCGGAAAGTTTGCCGCCCAATTTATAAACCAGCGTGTAAATTTCTTTCTGGAACGCCTTCAATGTGGTATCCCATACATCGTCGGCAAGTTGCCCTTTGAGCACATGGAAATGAACGTTTCCGTCGCCGGCATGACTGGCAATGCGCGCAGCCAGACCGTATTTTTCGCTGATTCGAGCTGCTTCATGCATCAGGTTGGCAATTTGGTTGACTGGAACCACCATATCCTCTTTCGACTGGATCAGGCTCTCTTCACGGGCAGCTTCCAGGAAGGATTTACGAGCGTGCCAAATCTTGGCGGGGTCGGCAACCAAAACTTCCAGGGCGCCATTGGCCATACATAGTTCATCCAGGAGAACACTCTTGTCTTCGAGATCTTCGTCGCTCTGTCCCTCCACCTGAATGATGATATAGTTTCCCACATCACTGTGCGGCTGCTTCGCCTTCAGGAAGTGCTCGACGCTTTTGACTGTCGCATTGTCCATAAATTCCACGCAAGTCGGCGTGATGCCAGCCTTGATGACTTTCGTCACGATCGCGATCGCCTGATCAACGGTTGGGAAAATGGCCAGGAGATCAATGACATTATGCGGCATCGGTTTGAGCCGCAAGGTGATCTCCGTTATGATCCCGAGGGTCCCCTCGGCGCCCATCACCAGATGATCCAAAGAATATCCGGTAGTCGATTTTTCCAGGCGGCCTCCAAGGTGCAAAATTTTTCCGAGAGGTGTCACAACTTCGAATCCGTACACTTGATTGCGGGTTGTACCATACTTGATCGCCCGATTGCCGCCAGCATTGGTCGCCACGTTCCCGCCGATGACGCAACTGTCGCCGCTGCAGGGATCGCCCGCATAGAAGAGGCCTTTTTCTTTGGCAGCCTTTTGCACGTCATCCGTCCGCACTCCCGGCTGCACCACCATATACATGGCATCCTCATTGATTTCCAACACCTGATTCATGTGCTCGGTACTGATGACAATTCCGCCAAAAAGCGGAACCGCAGCAGCCGCCAGCCCTGTTCCGCCGCCACGCGCCACTACCGGCACCAGTTCCCGGTTCGCCAGCATCATGACCTCTGCGATCTGCCGGGCATTATCTGGGAAAACCACGGCCTCCGGCATATGCTGATAGCGGGGATCGGTTTCTTCATCATGGGAATAGGTTGCCATTTTTTCCGGATCCACCGTCACGTTTTTCGCACCAACTATGTTTTCCAGTTCCGTAATCAAAGCCGGCGTCAGTGGATTGTATTTTGTCACAATAATTCCTCCTTTAGTCTAAGACTATCCGATAAACTCACGCAAAATAGACGTCAGCGGCACCTGTTCGTCAGGCGCTTGCCGAAAATGCCGCAAAAACCCCGTCAATCGCCGAGCTTCCAGATACTCTGGAAATTCTGGCGTGATTTTGGCCAGCAGGGGTTCCGCATACTTCCGCAAAACAGACACCTCATAGATCAAGGCCGAATTGAACATCACATCCGCCTGCTCCTGAAACGGAAAGATGTTTACCTCCTCGCCGCTGCGCACAGAAGGCCACATCCTCAATGTCATAAGTGCATCATGGCTGCGGAATTGATTGTCCCGGACGATTCGGCGGATCAGTCGGGTATCGGTAGTGGGAATTCGGTTGTGGTGATCAATCGCCAGCTGCGTCAAAGCGCTGATGTAGATCGACAGTTTGTGATCGCGGCTCACGGAGGCCGTTAACTGGGGATTCAGTCCATGGATTCCCTCTACCAGCAAGACATGATCCGGCCCAACCTGCAGTTTTTTTCCGTGGTATTCCCGCCGGCCGGTTTTAAAATTGTAGCGAGGCGGTTCAACGGCCTCCCCTGCCAGCAATCTGACCAGATGGTCGTTAAACAAAGGCAAGTCCAGAGCCTGAATCGACTCAAAATCATAGTCGCCGTTCGCAGCTTTCGGCGACTGTTCCCGTTCCAAAAAATAATCATCCAGGGAAATGGGCACGGGCCTGATTCCATGAACCCGCAATTGAACCCCCAGTCGCTGGGCAAAGGTTGTTTTCCCGGAAGAAGAGGGACCGGCAATCAGCACGATTTTAACCGTCTTACGCTGTTTGTCCACCATGTCGGCAATTGCGGCCACTTTTTTTTCGTGCAGAGCTTCAGCCACCCGCATAATTTCCAGAAAGCCGCCAGTTGCTAACTCCTCATTCAGTTGAGCTACTGTGGGGCACCCCAGAAGTTCCCCCCACTGTTCCGCTTCTAAAAAGATCTGTGCCAATTTGGGGTTGTCTACAAAGGGGGGCACGAATTCCGGGTTCGTTTTATCAGGCAAGCGCAAAATGAAACCCGGCGCATAATACTTCAAACTAAAGTGTTTCAAATAGCCGGTTTCAGGAACCATCGGTCCATAAAAATAATCCATAACTCCACCACATGTATAAAGGCTGACGGTATCTCTTTCGATCTGACGCAGCAAACAAACCTTTTCGGGATTGCCCGTCCTTTCAAATTTCTCAATGGCTTCGCTGAGCGGCTGATTGTGTCGCACCACCGGTAAGTTTTCGGCAATAACAACAGCCATTTCCTGCTGCAGTAATTCTACGTCCTTTTCTGTCACCTGGCGTCCCAACAACCACTCGAAATAAACGCCGTTACCCAGAGAATGTTCGACCACGATATCTTTACCCGGAAATAGCCGCTGCGCCGCTACGATCAAAACGAAGGTCAGACTGCGTTCATAAACTTTTATCCCCTGCCCCGAAGCAAGATCAAAAAAATCCACTTCGGCATCAGTTTGCTGACTGACTTGCAAATCCGTCAATGCATTATTTACCCGTGCCGCCACGATCTGAGCTCGATAGTGAGTCTGGCGTTCACGGGCCATCGCCAATAGAGTCGTGCCAACCGCGTATGTGTTTGCTGAACCGTCGGCAAAACGAACCCGGATTTCCCCGTTCATGATTTCGTCTCCTCTTTCAACCGGTAGTAACTAAGAAGGACGGACCGCAAGCGATCCGCCCTCCGCTTCAAAGACGCAGATTTTTATTTTACTGCATCCATGGCTGCTTTAAATTTGGCGGCCATGCCTTTGATTTTCTCGGTCGGTACGGCGCACACCGCGATCCGAATTCCTTTGCCGAGCGCAACGGCAAAGATGTTTTCCGCATTTAGTTTTTCTACAACCGCATCAGGGCTATCCGTTGGAACCGAAAGAAAATACCCGGCGCTGTATGGCAGCATGGTGAGATTGACCGCAGCCGCTTCCTGCGTGAAAATATCCGCCCGCTGTTTGATCAACTGGTAATAACCTTCGCGTTCCTTTTCCACTTGCGCATAGAGCTCCTTGTCGGCGTAGATCATTGCCATCATACGCATCACACCACGGTTGATATTGGACCAGGTGGCCCGATTGCTGTACTGGTTGATGTCCTCGAATTCCTTGGCCACATCGGCATCGGAGGTCACACCGATCATGGCGCCGACACGCTGTCCATACATCGTATAGGATTTGGACATACTGAATCCCACAATGAACAACAAATTGGCCGGCATCTTGCCCAGCTTGGAAAAGAACTTGCGGCAGGCATTCCGTTCGCCCGAAAAATCAAGATACGCAATGTCGATCACGACCGTGATTTTCTTTACAGGATTTTTAGCTGCAGCTTTCAAAATATCGATAATCCCGTCCCATTCGGCATCCGTCACCGTATAACCTGTGGGATTGTGGGCCGGAGTATTCAGAATGACAAGCAGGTTGTTTTGTTTTTCCAGCAATGCCTTGATTTTGGATTCGAACGACGGCGCATTGAACTGCATTTTCTCATTGAACAGCGAAAACGTGTCAAGTTTGCGCAGTACTTCTTCGCAGAGGACTTTGTAAGGGCCCCAGTACCAGTCCGTTGTCAGTACGGTGTCATGAAGCTCAGTATAATTCCAGATAGCATGGTGCAGCACACCGGATCCGCCGGAAGTGGCAACAGCTTTAGTGAAAGCATCCGGCCGACTTTCCCCGAAAACATGATCCATCGCTGCATTCAAAAAATCAGGCAAGCCAGCGATCGGGGCATAATTAATGACTTCAGTAATCGGCACGCTACGATAGACTTTCTCCACCGTAGGCAGACAAACCAATTGCTCGTTATCATCGAGCAGAGCGCCAATCGTGGCGTTGGTCACTTTATCCTTGCCAAATTGAGCTACGGCCTTGACCGCCAAAGCATTGGCCCCGAAAATTTTATCGGTGGCGACCTTTCCTATCGAGTGAGACGCTGCAACTGTGTGACCCATTATGAATTCCTCCTATCGCTTCTGAGTTAACTCTTTGACTGTGTTAATTGTAATATATCAGCACACTTCATTTCCACCCCTGCGTGGAAATGATCAGGGATACATTTTATGCAACATTCTCGGAAAAGGAATTGATTCCCTGATATGATCCAGTCCGCAAATCCAAGCCACCGTTCGCTCGATGCCCAAGCCAAAACCCGAATGCGGTACCGAGCCATAGCGCCTCAGATCCAGATACCATTCAAACGCTTCGCGCGGCAACTGGTGCTCGGCAATTCTTTTTTCCAGCAGCGCCAGATCATCAATACGCTGCCCGCCGCCAATCATTTCGCCGTATCCTTCAGGCGCCAGCAAATCTGCTCCCAACACCACCTGGTCATTTTCCGGATCGGGTTTCATGTAGAAGGCCTTGATTGCAGTAGGATATCTGTGAACAAATACAGGGGAGTCAAAATGATTGCCGATGATCGTTTCGTGAGGCGCACCGAAGTCATCGCCCCATTCGAATGCCTCCCCCGCATTTTTCAGCAACTCGACAGCCTCGGTATAGCTGATGCGCGGGAATGGTTTTTTCACGGCCTGCAGTTTGGCAACATCACGTTCGAGCAGTTTCAGTTCATTCATACAGCGGTCAAGCACACGCTCAACCACAAAAACGACCATGTCTTCCTGCAACCGCATATTGTCATCCACGTCAAAAAATGCGGCTTCCGCCTCGATCATCCAGAACTCCAGCAAATGCCTGCGGGTCTTGGACTTTTCCGCCCGGAACGTCGGGCCAAAACAATAGATCCGGCCCAGCGCTGCCGCCGTCGCCTCATTGTAAAGCTGCCCGCTTTGTGACAGATATGCTTTTTCGCCATGGTAGTCAATTTCAAACAAGTTGGTCGTGCCTTCGCAGGCGGCCGGCGTGATGATCGGAGCATCCGCCAGCAAAAAGTCGTTCCGGTAGAAAAACTCACGCAACGCGAACTCAATTTCGGCCCGGACCCGCAGAATGGCCGCCTGTTTGGGCGTCCGGATCCAGAGATGTCGGCGTTCCGCCAAAAAATCTACTCCATGCTCCTTCAGGCTGATGGGGTATTCCTCAGCAATACTGACGACCTCCAGCCCTGTCACGTCCAGCTCATAGCCGCCTACTGCACGGGGTTCCGCCCGGACGGTTCCCCGCAAGCGAAGCGAACTCTCCTGCGTCAACGTTTCCGCGATCGCAAACGCCTCTGCGTTGCTTTTTAGCAAAACGCCCTGCACCGTACCGGACCCGTCGCGCATAATCAGAAATGCGATTTTCCCGGACGAGCGTTTATTATAGAGCCACCCGCAGATTTCAACTTCTTGCCCGACATGCTCGGACAGGTGTTTAATCAATGTGGAAGTCAAACAATCCACCCCTTCGTTAGTTCGTTTCAGACCCGATTCTTGTCGTCGCGGAAAAACGCCTCGTGAATTGCGTTAACAGCATCCTTTGCCCGTTCTTCCCTGATCAGGCAAGACAGGCTGATTTCCGAGGTGCTGATGACTTCTATATTGATGCCGGCGCTCGATAGTGCGCCGAACATCCGGGCTGCCATACCGGGGCTTCCGAGCATGCCGGCGCCGACGATCGACACCTTTGCCACAGCCTCATCAACCACCACGCCCAGCACTCCCAAATTGGCGCCGACTTTTTCCATGATGGCCCGGGTCTGGGCGGCATCTCCCTTGGTCACGGTGAAGACGATGTCATTGATCTTCTTGTCTGCATTTCGGATGCTCTGTACGATCATATCCACATCGATATTGGCTTCGGCCAACGCAGAGAAAACCTTGAAAGCGATTCCCGGCTTGTCAGGCACACCCAATACTGCTACTTTGGCGACATTCATATCGTGGGTGACCCCACGCACCACAAAATCTTTTTCCTCCATCGTGTACCCCTCCCTGATTATCGTCCCCTGCTCTGTGGTAAAAGTGGAACGGACATGAATCGGAACCCCATAACGTGAGCCGAGTTCAACCGAACGGGGCTGCATGACGCCAGCGCCCAGCCGGGCCATCTCCAGCATCTCATTGTAGGTGATTTCCTTCATTTTTCGCGCTGTTTTCACTACGCGCGGATCTGCAGAGTAGACACCATCCACGTCGGTATAGATTTCGCACACCTTCGCGTCAAGCGCCCCTGCCAACGCCACTGCCGTCGTATCCGACCCGCCCCGGCCCAGCGTCATGATATCACCATTGGGCGATACACCCTGAAATCCTGCAACCACCACGATATTGCCGCGGGATAGTTCTTCGAAGACCCGGTCCGGATTTATTTCCGTAATCCGCCCCTTCATGTGCACCGAATTAGTCCGAATTCCTGCCTGCGGCCCTGTCAGGGAAACCGCCGGACAACCCAGATCAGCAAAAGCCATAGCCAATAGAGCAATCGTAACCTGTTCACCAGTTGCCAGGAGCATGTCCATTTCCCGACTACGCGTCGCATTGGTCACATTTTTCGCCAAAGTGATTAAATCGTCGGTAGTGTCGCCCATTGCGGACACCGTCACCACGATTTGGTCATCCGGGCCTTTTTCCCGTACCACCCGGGCTGCAACCGCCTTGATTTTTTCAGGCGTAGCCACCGAACTGCCGCCAAATTTCTTTACCACGATTCCCATGCTTACATCCCCCTGTTCAGCCAGATAAACAATTTATTTATTCGCCACGAAATGACAAAACCCTGCCGCCAAGAGACACTCCGCAAAAAAAGGCCCCGGAAATCCGGAGCCTTTCACGTGCGCCAAGAATTACGCCTCGACTTTAATGGCCTGCGAGCTTTCCCACAGTCCGTGGATATTACAATAGGCGACCGCCAAAAGGGTTCCCGATCCCATCAATTTCAGCACCGCATGGGCCGTTGGCTCGGTCAGGGCCGCTCCTTTGTTGGGTCCATCGGCTGATTCAGCATGGGCGCTGAACTCAAAGCTCCCCACTTCATAAACGAATTTTCCCGCATCAGGCTTAAAGTAAAGCCGAATCGACCGGATATGATGTTCCGTTGTGTTCGGATGGGCAATCTCCTTGCCAACGGATAACTCCACCACAAATTTTTCACCGGCTTTAACGCTTTCAGGGGCCACAATTACCGGAACATGTTTTTCAGCTTTCCAGTCCGCCGTTTGAATAACTTCTGCCATTTTCATTCCGACATCCTCCTATCATTTTTCATTGATGCTTCACGCTGAAGCTTCTCTAATTTCATTTCCCGATTGATTGGCAAATTCCTGCCGAAAATCAATTCTCGTCCACTGTTCTATTTCTCATTCCTGGCGCAATCCCCTGATAAATTTTCACCTGCATATTTCTGATATTCCTAAGATCGATATCTTGCCATTCTGTAGGAAACAAAGGCTCGACCGGCAATAATTTCAAATACTCATCACAGTCATAAACAGCGGATAATCCCTGCAATGCAACCAGTGCCGTCGAAGAAAGTGAAACGGCTTCCATTTGAGAACGGTCCATTACCATCGTGATGATGCATTCTTCCCGACCGCTATCTTTGTTCATTCCCGCAACATACGCTTTCCCGAGGGCAGGAATTTTGGCAAACAAGACTGCACTGAGCTGCATTAATATGGCAGCGCACAATTCCGCGTATTGCTTGTTGATCTGGATGGACTCCTTCTTTTCATATTGGATTTTCCCTGATTCGCTAAGCGATGTCCGCTCCGTCGGAATGATCATTTTTGCCGGCAGCCACGCTTTCATCCGAATGATGCTGCCTTGCAGATCCAGATCCACGTCCATGGGAAATGGCAGGACCAGCTTGGGCAGATACTCATCGATCGTCATGATGGCAGCGGAGAGATCTCCATTGAGCAACCGAACGTAAAACTCAATCCGTTCTTCTTCCGCTTCTTCATGAATTCGTCGCTGTTGAGTGATAAGCTCTTCCTGGGCGCGCACCTTACACTCGATTTCCAAGCGGGTGTCCTTTTCAATTTTCGCCAGAGTGGATTGCAGCTTGCGAATCGTTCTGAATTGCAAAAAGCCGAGGGTCGCTACCATGATAACGACCAATATGAATGTGACAGTGCCCGGAAATAATGCAACACTGAGGATCAATGCAGCAATGAGGCCCCAGCGGATATTGATGGGACGACGGAACGCACGCTCGGCTATGAGCAGCCGTTCCGGCAACAACGACTGAAACTCCTGGCGCACTGGCTCTTTGAAAGGTTCCTTGACCAGGAAACGAACATAATCTTCACGTTCATATCGCAGCTTACTGATATCCATCAATGCCTTTTCAACGGCTTCATGCCGCTGGTGTTCAGCCAACCATCTTTGCTGTTGGGCATTTTGACGGTAGTAACGATCGCTGGCGTATTCTTTCACCAGGCCGCTGCGCAAAGCATACTGTTCCCGTTTGGGTTCGTCTATAGTTGCTTTCTTCGTCAACGAATAACCTCCCCAGCTCATAAACAAGTCACTAAATTACACTGTAGTTTTTGATGAATTGCTTATCCTTACTATACCATCATTTCTTCTGAGAAAACACCTGTCGGAAACATCCGCGAAGCACTTGTGATATAATAAATCTCGGAATAGAGTAATAATACTTTGGGAGGGATAGACTATGCCATTGGTTACTTCAAAAGAAATGTTCAAAAAAGCGTACGAAGGAAATTACGCAGTCGGAGCTTTCAATGTGAACAACATGGAAATTATCCAAGGTATCGTGGATGCGGCCAAAGAGGAAAACGCCCCCCTGATCCTGCAGGTTTCTGCCGGCGCCCGCAAGTATGCAAAACACATTTATTTGATGAAACTCGTGGAAGCAGCCGTCGAAGACTCCGGCCTGCCCATTTGCCTGCATCTCGATCATGGTGATGATTTTGAAATTTGCAAATCCTGCGTAGACGGCGGGTTCACCTCCGTCATGATTGACGGCTCCAAACATCCGTTTGAAGAAAATATCGCATTGACCAAGAAGGTCGTCGAATATGCCCACGCCCACGGCGTTGTTGTGGAAGCTGAACTCGGACGCCTCGCAGGCGTTGAAGACGCGGTTAAAGTCAATACTAAAGATGCTTCCTACACCGATCCTGATCAGGCAGTCGAGTTCGTACAAAAAACCGGCGTCGACTCTTTGGCAATCGCCATCGGTACCAGTCATGGCGCTTACAAGTTCAAAGGTGACCCGTCTCTCGATTTTGCCCGCCTCGAAAAGATCTCCCAATTGCTGCCCAATTTTCCATTGGTGCTTCATGGGGCTTCCACCGTCCTGCCGGAATTCGTTGCCAAGTGCAACAAATACGGCGGTAAAATTGACGGCGCTCAGGGAGTGCCTGAGGATATGTTGCTCCGGGCTGGCAAGCTTGGCGTGTGCAAAATCAATATCGATACCGATCTGCGTCTGGCATTGACAGCAGCGATTCGAGAACATTTCGCACTCAATCCTGGAGACTTTGATCCCCGCCAGTATCTGAAACCGGCGCGCGAAGCCATTAAAGGCATGGTTCAGCACAAAATTAAAAACGTCCTGAATTGCAGCGGCAAAGTGTAATCATAAAACAACTTGTCTTTACAGTTTAAAAAAATGACCGGAACGGAGAATATCCGCATCCGGTCATTTTTGTTGCACTTATTGAACTGTTTATCCCTTATTCATCAACGATTTTAACGTTTTCACATGATGACCGATATGCTTGATCAAGACATCCGCATAAGCATCTTCGTTTTCATCCCACAATTGATAAAGGCGTTCGCGGAACAAAGGAGCTCCTTGCGCATCCTTGTCGGTCAGAATGTATCCATAGGTGATATGCAGAAGCTGTCTGGCGTCCTCTTCATTTAACATCCTTTCCAGAGCGGCATCAGGCAAGGTTTCGGCATCGGGAATCTTCTTCAAATCCGTTGTCACGTGATAGAACTTCGCAGCATCAGGGAAACGCATTCTTGAATGGGCGCAGATCTTACGGAAGAAGCCGGGGTCAACGCGGCAAACCACTCTCAGCGCTTCCAGCCAGTTGGTACCCGCAGTTTTTACATGCACTCTGCCGCCAGTGTATTTCCCGATTATGGGAAACACCTTGAACTTGTCGCTGCCGGAGTGGATGCTCAGGCGATATCCAAAGTGGTCGGCAATTGCCGAGTGAACAACAAATTCAGCCTCAAACTGCGCCAAATCTCCGATATAGTCGATCGCTTTTTGAAATTCGCCGCAAAAACGCGGTGCGACACTTGTCAGCTCGATTCCTGCTTTCTTCATCTCCGCCGCCATAAAGTAATGCGCTTCCGCCGTGGTGGGAGTTTCAGTTTCGTCAATGGAAAGCTCAAAATCAATTTCGGCCGCCCGAGGAGCGATAAAGGTCGTATGAATTTCTTTGATAAAAGCCAGGGTGGCGCCGTAGGTCAACACAGTTCTTTGTAATGACTCTGCGTCAAAAGTGATTGGAATTTTTCCCACAAGGAATGTTTTGCCCAGATATTCAGATTCCATCTCCTGTTTCAGCGCCGGCGCCAACTTGGCATATTGCTGCGCCACTTCTGAGGCACTCAGGGCATTCACGGTATTGTCGATCTTCTCGGAGCAATCAAGTGTTATCATCGAATACCCCAAGTCCAATGCCATTTTAACTTCCTCGGGCTTTTTCAGATGGTCGCCGTCAGCACCAAAGCCTTCGTGAAAGCCTTCCTGCAAAACCGCCCACGACGCTGCATCCAATACGTCTTTGTACGTTCTCTCAGTCAATGTGAGTTCGCGGATTGATTGCTGCGCCAATACCGGTCGAATTTGCGTACCTTTCAGGCACCGCAAATGTCCAGGCGATGCGATCCCCAGGCGATCACCCAACCCCATGCTGAAACTCTCCCGGCCAAAAGGAACCGGTTTCATAAACGGGAAATAATTCCGCATTGTTACCGCATTAGGGTGAGAAAGTGCAGCGACTTTATAAGGAACGTCGAGAATGTTTCCTGTTTCCTCTGCAACAATATCGGTAAAAAGTGAACTTTCTTTCCGACCCAAAACAATGAGTTTTTTCCCACTTTGGGTGCGTGTCAAAAATAATGCTGCCTCAGCATTCACGACTAACGAATCCTGATAAACCCCTTCTTGCTTTTCGGCCGAACAAGCGTACCCGCTCCCAATTAATTGGGTTGCAAAAGGCTCCCACGCATTTTTCACTAAACATTCCTCCCCATTTCGATCTTTTGGCTTTTCAGTTAGATTCGTGGTTTGTTGCCCAAAAACCTGCGTCACAAATATTTATGCAAAATTCTTTCAACATGGCAGGATTTATGGGTTCGCTGTGTAAATATATAAATTAGGTTCGTTTAGGTTCGCTAACCACTCGAACCCCTTTGTATCAAATTGTGAAAGGAGTATCTGTTTTGGTAGGTCTAAAAAAGTTCTTCCTGGCCATTGATTCTTTTGTGGAATCGTTTTGCCTGCTGAGCATGCTGACGATGGTCATCATCGTATCTGTTCAGGTTGTCACCCGCAAATTGTTCAACTTTGTCTTTTTCTGGTCGGAGGAAGTTACCTTGCTGCTACTCGCCTGGTTCGCCTTCATGGGCATCGCCATTGGCGTCCGCGAACACCTTCATCTCGCAATGGATGTGCTGGAAAGCTTCGCTTCCGAAAAAGCATTAAAAATGTTGGATAAATTGATCGAGGTTTTCACTCTTATATTTGGTATTTACCTCATCATTTATGGTTGGCAATTTACAGCGCTGATGGGCGAATCGACTCTCCCGGCCACAAAACTACCCAACAGCGCGCTTTATGTTGTAATGCCGCTTACAGGAGTGATGATCTGTGCCTATTCAATCCTCCAATTAATGGGCATCGATACCACACGTCATAAAAACCTTGGAGGAGGATTGGACTAATGCCGGATCAAACAACTGCAAGCTGGATTCTGGTTTCCAGTTTTGTCATTCTACTAGTTCTGCGTTTTCCTGTCGCACTAACGCTCGTCGGTTCGACAGTGATCACGCTCTGGTATCTCGACCTCCCGATCATCGTTGCATCCCAGCAGATGATCCAGGGTATTACCAACTATTCGCTGCTAGCTATCCCCTTCTTCATCCTCACTGGTCAGATCCTCCAAGAAGGTGGACTGGCGCATCGCATAGTTAAAATGACTAATATTTTCGTTGGCCGCATCCGTGGCGGTCTGGCTCTGGCCAATAGTGTGGCCTGCATGATCTTCGGCGGAATGTCCGGTTCGGCTGTCGCCGATGCCTCGGCCGTAGGCGCCGTCATGATTCCGATGATGGTTGATAAAGGGTATGATGCAGACTACGCGGTAGGTGTTACCATCTCTTCCGCTATTCAGGGCGTCGTCGTTCCGCCGAGCCACAACATGGTCCTCTATTCGATCGTGGCTGGAGGCGTTTCCGTCGGCAGCATGTTCCTTGCAGGGATGATCCCCGGTCTGATTTTACTTTCTTCCTTGATGATCACTGGTTACCTGATCGGGCTGAAACGCGGCTACGGTTATGGAGAAGCTGTTATCAGGAGTCAAATCCCTTCTATCATGATTCACGGTCTTCTTTCTTTCACTCCCGCAGTCATCATCGTTAGCGCCATCATCTCCGGTTGGGCCACCGCGACCGAAGCGGGAGCCATTGCCGCTGTATATGCGTTCGTTCTGGCATTCCTTGCCTATCGTGAAGCACCGTTGAAAAATATGTGGGGAGTCCTGATCCGGACGTTCCGCACCGTATTGATGGTTTTTTTCCTCATTGCTGCGTCCCAGGCTTTTGGATGGGTTATGGCTTATCTTCATCTGCCTGATATCATTACCGACTGGTTTTTGGGTGTTTCCAACCAACCGTGGGTTATTCTGCTCATGATCAATGTTCTCCTATTGCTACTTGGCGGACCAATGGATATGGCTCCAATGATCCTGATTTTGACCCCGATCTTATTGCCGGTGTGTGTTAAGCTCGGGATGGATCCGATACAATTTGGCATTATCATGATCTTTAACTCTGGAATGGGCTTACTTACGCCTCCGGTTGGAACTGTTCTATTCGTGGGCTGCGCTATCGGCAAAGTCTCGGTTGAGGCGGGAACTAAGGCGATGTTACCTTTCTTCTACGCTATGATTGTCGTCCTCATGGCGATTACTTATATCCCTGCAATTACCATGTGGCTGCCAAAAATGTTCATGTAGTTGCCAATCCAGCTGGGAGTTTTTCCTCTTTAAGAGGAATTGTTGCTTCACACAAAACTTAAGGAGGTCCGATTCATGCGTAAACACCATCTCATCGCCCTATTCGTCGTTGCCCTGTTCTCTCTATCCATTCTGGCCGCAGGCTGCGGCGGAGACAAAAAACCAGCAGCTCCTGCCGCTGCTCCTGCCGCTGCTACCATGGTTCTCAAATTGGGTGAAACCCATCCCCCAGATTACCCCACCACGATGGGCGACAAAAAATTCGCCGAACTGGTGACCGAACGTACCAAAGGCCGTATTAAAGTCGAAGTATATCCGTCCTCACAACTGGGTGAAGAAAAAGCAGTCATCGAGCAACTTCAGCTCGGCGCCGTTGCTTTCACCCGCGTAAGCTCGGCCCCGCTGGCTGAGTTCCACAAACCGCTGGGCGTATTCTCGCTCCCCTATATCTTTGACTCGTCTGCTCATATGTGGAAATTCCTTGATAGCGCTGACGGCATGAAATTGCTGGACGGACTACAATCCTCCCGTTTCGTGGGCCTGTGTTACTACGATCCAGGCGCCCGCAGCTTCTACTCCACGAAACCCCTCAAGTCGTTAGCTGATCTTAAGGGAATGAAAATCCGGGTTCAACAGAACAAAATCAACATGGACATGATCGCAGCGCTGGGTGCCAGTGCTACCCCCATGCCTTATGGCCAGGTTTTCAGCGCCCTGCAGACCGGCGTTATCGATGGCGCGGAAAACAACTTCCCGAGCTACCTGACCGCCAGTCATTCCCAAGTTGCCAAATACTATCTGCGTGACGGACATCAAATGGTTCCTGAAGTCCTGATCATGAGCAAAGTTGTCTGGGACAAGCTGACTCCTGAAGATCAAAAGATCGTCAAACAGGCCGCTTTGGACTCCGTGAAAACCCAACGCGAACTCTGGAACAAATTCGAAAAAGAAGCAGAAGCCAAAGTTAAGGCTGATGGTTCCACCGTAACCGAAATTACCGATGTAAAAGTTTGGCAAGCCGCTGTCAAACCCGTTATTGACAAATACGGCCCTGAATACAAAGAAGTTCTCGATCAAATTGGCAAAGCTCGCTAGACGAAACTGGATTCAGAGAATCCTCACCTCATAAGAAAAGACCTGGAATAAGCCAAGTCCGAAGGACGGGATATTTTCGCCATAATCAGCGCGGAAATATCCCGTTTTTGCTTTAACTTCAGACATGATGGCATTTTGCAGGAATTATCGGAATCTGCAAGAATTAATTATAAAGAACACAAAATAGCGTAGCGAAATTGAATCGACAAGAAAGAAGGTCAAGCATGAAACAAAACCCACTAATTGTATGCCTCATCACTCTAGTTTTGCTATCCGGCGCCGCGACCGTTGACGCTGCTGCCAATCCTATCCCTTCGGCTTCGACACCTTCAACAGCCGCCGTTCCTGCGGGGTCTCCGCCTGCTGCTTACGTACAGGCTCTTAAAACTTTGCAGGAAAATAAGTATGGGGAGAATGAGCTCAAGAGTTTCGTCTACCAGGTATTTTCTCTATTTGACCGCCACGCGGAAATCAGTCAATTGCTGCTAATCTTTGCAGATGAAGACCTATACATGAGTGTACCGGAAGGAAAAATCGATTCCCATAGGGAGTTCGAAAAATGGTATGCCGGCGTTGGCGCGAAATATCAGTCCAACATCCACACGCTCGAGCGAATTGATGTGCAAATTCCCAAAAAAGGCGACTACCGTGTCGATCTGATTGTAAATTGGCAGGCTCTGGATCGAGAAGGGAAATTCACCTCCGCGCGAATGCACCAAAAGTGGCAAATCGTTGATGGCGGCGGCTACTGGCCCCGCATCGTCAGCTATGTCGTTGAACCGATTCTATAGATATTTATTTTGCTTCATAGCCCCCAACTTAAAGGTGCTGTCTCAAAACAGGCTTTTCATCCTGTTTGCGACAGCACCTTTTCCACATTGGCATAAAGCAAGAAGGGCCGGATTCCGACCAGCCCTTTCATATTCTGACACAGGGTAAAATCAATCAATTCTCAGTTGATTCGCATTCGATTTTTCTGGTCCATAAACTGTTGAAACTCATCCAATAATTTATTATGGCCCAAAAACTCGAACAAATATTTAGTCATTGTCCGTGCTTCCAACAAATGTCCTTCAATCTCATCGAGGCTTTGACTGATCGCCTCGCATTCCTGGCTGGCCTGAACGAAACTTTGCATCGCCATCGGGAACAGTTGCCGCACCACATCCTCGGCGTTCAATTCACCCCGGTTCATTCGGCGGACGATCGCATCCATCTTTTCAGACAGTTCATGTGTCTTGCTGGTCGTTCGGCTCATGGCGCCTCCTTCCCTCATCGGCTGAGTGATGGGTGATTTTTGG
>Ga0316604_10002022_pt1 | contig 16489 bp, 14 predicted proteins | sample OWC_soil_day20_C_FD_207650 | JGI IMG/M metagenome (GOLD analysis project Ga0316604, IMG submission 207650) | Wetland soil microbial communities from Old Woman Creek delta, Ohio, United States - OWC_soil_day20_CT | ecosystem: Environmental > Terrestrial > Soil > Wetlands | place: USA: Ohio... | reverse complement strand
TTTGCCGCTCAATTTCTGGCCGTTGGCAAAGAACTAGGACTACCAAAAGAAAAAGTCAACGTCAATGGCGGCGCCATAGCTTTAGGACACCCTATCGGCGCCAGCGGAGCCCGCATCCTTGTTACCCTCCTCCATACCATGCAGCAGCGCGAGGCCAAACGCGGTTTAGCAACATTATGCATTGGTGGTGGTCAGGGCATTGCCACTATCGTAGAACAAATCTAATAAATTTATGAGGTGACTAAATCATGGAAAAAACAATTATAACTGTTGCAACAACTGGCGCTTGGCCAACGAAAGAGCACAACCCCAATATTCCTATGACTCCGCATGAAATTGCAAACGATGTATACATGTGCTGGCAAGCCGGAGCCGCGGTTGCTCACCTGCACATGCGTGATGATGAAGGCAACGGCACTATGTGCACAGAAAAATTCCAGGAAACTGTTGCACTTATTCGTAGCAAATGCAATATCATCCTCAATTTGACTACCTCTGGTGATCTAAACGCCACCGAAGAAACCAGACTGGCACATTTGATTGCCCTTAAACCGGATATGGCATCCTATGATGCCGGTTCTATGAACTGGATGCATAACAGCCTGTTCCTTAATCCGCCGCAATTCCTTGAAAAGCTTGGCAAAACCATGATCGAAAACGGCGTAAAACCGGAAATTGAGATTTTTGATGCCGGCATGATCTACAACTCACTCTACTATATGAAAAAAGGCGTTATCGCCCAGCCAGCTCATTATCAATTAGTGTTAGGAGCCGCCGGCGGTACAGCAGCAACAATTGAGAATTTGGTATATCTTAAAGGATTACTACCGCAAGGTTCTACCTGGTCGGCTTTGGGTATTGGTAATGGCCATGTTCCTATTATGTTTACAACTATTGCTCTTGGCGGCCATGTCCGTGTAGGCATGGAAGACAACGTCTTCTACGCTAAAAACCAATTGGCAAAATCAAACAGCGAATTTGTTGACAGAGCAGTCCGCTTAATCAAAGAAGCAAATCGATCAGTAGCTTCACCAGCCGAAGCCAGAGAAATCTTAGGTCTTGCAAAGAAATAATTAGGAGACGAACTATGATTAAGAATATAGGTGTTATCGGTGCAGGCACTATGGGACACGGCATTGCCCTATCCTTTGCCCTGTACGGGTATGATGTAACTTTGTATGATGCCTACGAAAATCAGTTGAAAAAGGCAATGACAGAGATCGCTGCTGAACTCGCCCTCTTAGCTGAAGAACAATTCATTGAGCCTCAGTCCATTGCAGCCACTCTTGAGCGAATTAAGGCTTTTAGTGATTTACAGCAGGCTGTTCAAGACAGAGATTATGTTATTGAAGCCACTCCGGAAATTCTGGAACTCAAACAGAATTTATTCAAACAATTAGATGAACTCTGTCCTCATCATACCATCCTGGCAAGCAATACGTCCAGTCTCAAGCTAGATGGCATGATGACCCTGATTTCGGACGAGCGTAAACAGCGTATGATCGTTGACCACTGGTACAATCCCGCCCACCTAATGCCGATTGTAGAACTCTCTTGTTTTGGCAATATGCCTTTAGAGCTTTATACCGAGGTCGAGCAGTTACACGCTTCCATTAAAAAGCAAACAGTCAAAGTCCTTAAAGACGTACCCGGACTGGTAGCCAACCGCATTCAACAGGGTGTTGCCAGAGAAGTCTTCTCCCTCATTGAAATGGGTGTCGCCGAACCTGCCGACATTGACAAGGCGCTTAAATTCGGCCCCGCCTTCCGCTACGCCACAACCGGCCAGTTAGAAGTTGCCGATTTCGGGGGCCTTGATATTTGGAGCATTGTCGGCGACAATCTGTTAAAAGAAATGGATAATCGCCTGGGTGCCAACGACCTCTTAAAGCAAAAGGTAGCCGAAGGCAAGCTTGGTATTAAAACCGGCGAAGGTTTCTACAAGTATGCCGAGGACGAAATCCCTGACATTAAGAAAAAGTTTATGAAAAAATTAATCCATCAATTGAAGGCTTCAGAGTATTACACACAGGGATAAACCAATATCCGAAAAACACAGATGCCTGCTCATTAGCTGGCATCTGTGTTTTATTCATCCATCAGTTCATTATTTAGTAAAAATTGCTCAAGAACAATGCATACGATTATGCCATCCACCATACCGTTAAGCAGCATATAGCGAAACAACGGCGGCAAATTATTGTTTATCAATTTGTACTTTCTTTTGAAACATTAACCAATCTGGGAGCTGTCTCCTGTAAGAAGAAGCTGAAGATGATAACTGCGATTAAAGGAACTGCGGAACAAAGCATAGCGGTGCCTAAACCTGATTTATCGGCGATCATGCCCAGGAGTGGCGGAGCTATAACTATGCCTGCCAACTCACCGATACATGTTACCACACCAATACCTGTACCGCACAACTTAGCTGGAACAGCTTCACTCGGAATAACCGACAAAAAGATCGGTGCTAATCCCCAGGTTGAAAAGGCAGTTATAAACATAGTTCCTGCCAATAGACCGAAAGAGGAAGCTGGAATGTTTAGAATGGCTAATGTTCCCAAAAAACCGATAATCGGGCCGACAATAATCGGCAGTTTACGACCGACTTTATCGGATAATGCAGGAAGCAGAAAGCAGCCAAGGAAACCGCCAAGACCAAGTGCCGCCATCAGCATTCCAGCGGTGGCCGAGTCAAAGCCTTTAACACTTACCAGGAAGCTCATGCCAAAGCTTAACCAACTCCACAGCCATATCATCCAAAAAATCGCTATTAGTGAGCCCACGAGAATATTCTTTTGCGTGATAATTTCTTTCCAAGAGCTAGTCTCCTTGCATTCGGGTGCTGCCGAAGTTTCAAAACGTTTTGATTCCTTAATACCAAACCAGATAATTGCAGCCAAAATAATACCAGGAATAATTGTTAAATAACAGGCCATTCTCCAGCCCCAGGCAGCAGCGGCCTGGGTAGCATAAAGTGGCGCCACTAAACTTGCAAACAGTGGAAAGGCCGAGGTATATAAGCCAACATACAGACCGCGCTTTTCCGGCGGAGATTCTTCGGCAATTTGGGCGGTGGCCGACATATTGAAGGCACCTTCCGCGGCTCCGATAATCGACCGAATACCAATTAATTGAGCAAACGAACCGACTGCACCGGTAATTGCCGAGCCAATTGAGAACAAAAATACCGAAGGCAATATAACCTTTTTGCGGCCGAACTTATCCGACAGAACTCCGCCGACGAAGGCGAACACCAGATAGGACAGCGCCATGGCCGCCATAAGCAGGCCTCCTTCCGCAAAACCCAAGCCAAACTCAGGTAGCACAAGGGGAAACAGCATGGCAATCAACAATCTGTCCAGACCGGCAAAGCCCCATGCCAAAAAGTAAGTTCCGACCATCAGCTTGAAGGAATGTCCGGACCCTTTATGTTGTTCCAAGAAAATCACCTCCTGTTTATATTTTAATGGTAAAATGCGGTAATAGCGCCTTACTATATTGGCGAGTAAACGCTACTACTTGCGGAAATCTTCAAGCCGATCAACAATATGAGCGTTCTGGACATATACTTTTGGTAAAATGGCGGCCAGGTTATGATATTCTTTCGGGCAATGATAGGCCAGACCTTTACACAAACCGGCAATTACTTCGGCAGGAACGCCTTGGTCAACACGAACCGGGATTTTGTCAACAATATTCCAACCAATCCAAAAACGGCTTCTAAGTTCAATGCCGCCTGGTATCTCGCGAGCTACATGGCTAAAGCAGACCAATCTTGATTTAGGTTCATGGGGGCCAAGATTCGCACTGATAGCGGTGGTAGCTCCTTTGTTGAAAGAGTCCATGTCATAACCGAAATCTTCTGGAGAGATAAATGAAATATCTAGTACCATACTGCCTGTACCGACATCCTCAGTAACTATATCAGTAGTATTCCAATTGCGCTCACGCAGGCTTAATTTAGGATTTAACCGACGCTCAAGATCCTCTGGGGCAACATGAATATCATAATGGTCATCGGTATCCCAAATAGCATATCTCAATCCTTCTAGACCATGCCAGGCAAACCACCAGTCAATCATCTCGGATGTAACGCCTGGCATCTTGGTTAGACCGGCGACAAAGCCCGTTCCGTCCGGCATAATACAATAACCTCTCTCGGTGGGTAGATAACCGGGTTCCAGAAGCTCATTACGTTGGTCAATTGGTAAGGCATCGGCCGGGTTAATAGGCCCTTTATCCAATAAATCAAAAACTTCCTGGGGTGCAGGGGTTAATGGTATATCGTAAAACGATGCAAAGGGTTTTGCTTTTTCAGCAGCAGTTAAAACACGTTTAGTTGTCATTGTTAATCGCTCTCCTTTTAAAATATTTGAACTTACTTAGCATCCTTCCTTTGCGGCTGCTATTATTGCTTTGATATTTTCGGGCTTTGAGTCAGGCGGCATGCAACAGCCAGGGCCGAGCATGAGCCCGTAGCCGAACAGCTTCTGCAGATTTTTACAATATGTATATACATCGTCCGGCGTACCAAGTGTCATCATCGCTGGTGGCACATCGCCGGCAAAACAGATCTTGCCTGCAATTTTTTCTGCAACCTTTTCCTTGTCCATCATTCCATCGCAAAAGAGAATACATTTCTTATGTGGTAATTGAAGAATGTGATCCATATTCATAAGATAGTCCCCGTCAATGTGGAATTCCAAATAACTGCCCGCTGAAGTTACGAGATCGGCGTATTGCAGCATGGTTTTCCACGCAAACCGCTCAAACTTGGGCAGGCTGAGCATGTCTGCACCACTTCTTACCATAAACGTATTGAAGAACAGCGGCCTATCTGTGCTTGCCAGCACCGGTTTGGTGCTCTCGATGACCGAATCGGTGATTATGTTGATTACTTTCTCCAGCTTGTCGGGTATTTTGAACATGTCCCGGGTGAAATTGACGAACTTGCGTCCACCACTAAGCATATTGAATGGGCTAGGCAGTGTTCCTGGAGCAGGAATTGCATGAATATTAGGGTACTCGGTATTCTCCAATCGTTTTGCCTGCATTGCAAGCAGCTCTGCCATTTTCCCAAACTGTTCGAACACATTATGCTTAAAGCGCGTCGTGCAAATCATACCGAAAAACGCATCCCAGCCGTTTTCAATTATAAAATCGTAGTCTTCAAGAGTAATTATTCCGCGCTCATCCATTTGCCAATATGAATTCATAGGAAGATCACGTCCTGGCATTTCCAATTCGGCAATGCCCACCCCAGACATCATAGGCGGATACTCTGTGGAGAATACGTCAGCGCCGCCAACCGCATCCACACCGGCAATTACTGCATCGACCATTTCTTCCGGACGGGTATAGAAATCGCCTGGCACGATTCGCGGGTCAGCGCAGCGAGCAAGCGCCACAGCGCCCAATAAGAATACCGGCGTTTGATCTGTCTTTTCGATTTTTATCGCGTTTTCGACCCGTGTTCTTCTCAAGGCTTTCTTTTCTTCAAGGTTCAAATTAACAACCTCCTACTTAATAATAATTTGAATTACATAGGCAATTTAACGTTACTTTTATTATAGCGAATTTTCTATATTTTTAGAAACAATTTAATACAGTAACGTGAAAGGCAATTTTTGTTACTAAATCTTAATAACATGTAAAAGTTTTACATAAATTTTATATGTTTTAGTTGAATTACCTGGGCATTATTTTAATTATTATGAAAACAATATAAAAATAAGTAATATATTGTTTCAGGCAAAAAAATTGGGAGGTCCCATGAATATCAATATCCGGCAACTACATTTTTTTATTGCAGTAGCAACTCATTTAAATTTTACGGAGGCAGCTAAGCATCTGTTTGTTACTCAGCAAACAGTAAGTCAGCAAATTGCTGATTTGGAACATGATATTGGTGTTAAATTGTTTGTTCGCGATAAGCGGACGGTAAGTCTGACCTCGGCTGGACACGTATTACTTAAAGGTGCCAATGTCTTGATAGATAAAACTGATGAACTTATTGAGCAAACGCGCAAAGCTGCTACCGGAATAACGGGTACGTTGAAAATTGGCCTAATACCCTCAGCCGTAAAAGCCTTTCTACCGCGAACTATTACTGGGTTTCGCCAGAAGTATCCTAGTATTGATTTAGATTTAAAGCAATATACCATGGGGCCAATGCACGAAGCTCTAGAACATGGCGATTTGGACATTGGCTTTACGATGTCCTTTGATCTACGAAATACCTCTGTAATCACGTGGAAGATACTCTATCACGATGTGCTAGCAGTTGTGATGCATAAAGATCATACCCTCGCCAGAACTAACTTAGATTTTAGCGCCTTGGCAAACGAACCCTTTGTTATGCTTGCGCGCGATCAATCTCCTCGTTTCGCGGATCTTGTCACTCGCATATGCATGAAGAGATATTTTATTCCTAACGTCACCAACACGCCTAATCTTATGGAAACAGTGTTGATGTTGGTCGAAAATGGAATCGGGATCTCAATTGTACCCCGTCATGCACAAAATTACGTTTTTCCCAGTTTACGGTTTTATGACATTGATGGTGATGACGCTTGTTTCGACGTGGTCGTTGCCTGGAATAAACAAAGGCCCAATCCCTCAATTGCTTTATTCATTAATGAACTGGACATTACAACAAAATAAAAACTATCCCTCACAAGGAATAGTCTTTTAACAATATAGGTATATTTTAAATGGTAAATTCCCGAATAGCCACTTGTAATTCTTCTGCTAGTTTTGCTAATGCCTTACTCGAATAAGTAATCTCCTCTATAGAGGCGGATTGCTCCTCAGTAGCAGCAGATACCGTCTCGGATTGCGCTGCCGTATCCTGACTACACATGTCAATTTCTTTCACGTCTGAGACGATTTGCTGACTGCTAGCCGCCAGTTGCTGAATTGCACCGGAAATTCCCTGTACTTGACCGGATACCTTATTTATCAGGATTTGAATTTCGCTGAATGCTTCTCCTGCTGCGTTTACAACTTCAGTTCCCTGTCTAACCTCCCGGTTACCAGAAGCCATGGCTGAAACAGCTCTATCAGTATCACTCTGGATTTGACCAATCAACACTGCTATCTTCTTTGCCGCATCCTGAGACTGCTCAGCAAGTTTCCGTACTTCTTCGGCTACAACGGCAAATCCACGTCCTTGTTCACCAGCGCGCGCGGCTTCAATAGCAGCGTTGAGCGCCAGTAGGTTGGTCTGACCGGCAATTCCCGAAATAGTATCTACGATCTGCCCAATTTCTTTTGATCGTTCCCCTAGCGTAACCACTACCTTTGCAGATTCGCCGACTACGCTCTCCACGCTCGACATCTGGCTTATCGCTGTGTCAATGGCTTTACCGCCTACTGTTGCAGCATTGGAGGTCTCTTCTGCCACCGAGGCAACCCCCCCAGCATTTGTAGCTATTTGCTGAATATTAGTCGCCATGCTCTCTACTACATTGTTGGCCGCATGAACGGCACGTACTTGAGCCGACGCCCCGGCAGCAACCTCCGTGATTGCACATGCTACCTGGTTCGCGGCCTGAGCCGATTGTTCGGCACTGGCTGCCAGTTCTTCAGACGCTGATGCCATGTGTTCTGATGCCAAACTTATATGTTGAACCAACCCACTCAAATTTTTAACCATCACATCGAATTCTGTTGACAACCGACCGATTTCATCCTTCGTATCTAACCCAAGTTTTCTTCCAGCAAGGTTCCCAGCCGCAATTTCTTTTGTCCGAGCAACAAGTAGTCTTAATGGACCAATAAAAACTCTAGCGGTACACCAGGCAGTAAAAGCCGATAAGATGAGTGTACTAATTAAAATTATGACCAGTGAAATATATGAGACATTCCTAGTTTGGGTGGAATTATCCAGCGTCTTATCAGCCTCTTGCGCGGCGTATTCTGCCAATCCAAGAAAGATCGAATTAATTTTATCGAATCGCCCTGCTACACTCTGAATAAACTCACTATAGGCTTCCTGCCTTTTTCCGTCTGCTGCTAACTGCATTGTCTTTGAAACCGCTGGAAACGCTCCTTGAATCTCATTTACTAAAGCTCCTAGCCCCTCTCTCTCAGCCGGGCTCAGCGACTGTTTATTAAGCTTGCCAATAATCTCATCATTTTCCTGTAATATTTGACCAAGTTTCCGAAAATCTTCTCGAGCTTTGGCCTGATCGAGCGTAGTCGTCAGATCCAGCATCAAGGCAGTTACTTGCTGCCCACGAAACGCAAGATCGTTAGCTACTACAGCCTTACCCATCTGCCGATGGATTTCATCTGTGTCTTGGGAAATCTTCGCGATGAAATAAACAGCAACTGATCCTGATACCAGTTGACAGAATACTACTACTACTACTAATAAAATAAATTTTGCTTTTACTGTTAAATTCTGAAACCAGGTCATTAAATCTCCCCCTAACAACGTTATACTTTCTCTAATATATGAAATCATCCCGTGTTCATCGCGATCACGGGATAATTTCATTAATTAATATGCACCCAAATTTTATTTTCTGGTAGAGCCGTGGAAACGAGATAATTATTTAAACCCATTAGAAGATATAGGTAACCTGAGCTGAAAAGAAGCTTTGATCAGCATTAGTGGCTAACGACCCTGACGAAGCCTTCACCCAGTCCAATTTATCGTAATGCACGCTAAAAAGGGTACGCTTGGCAATGGTAGTCTCAAAACCGTATTCAAAGCCTTTAAGGTTGTCCGCGATACCGCCCAAAGCCACAGTGGTATAGTTCAAAGGCGCATTCCAAGAAAATGGCGAAGCAAACGCTAGGGCATCAAAACCGGGATCTGCGTACTTATACTGGATAGAATATCCGGTTGAACCCACCACGAACGGGTTGGCACCTTTGTATTTGGCCCTGACAAAGTACGCTTTGGGTACATCGCCACCGTTGGCTGATTTTGCAAAGCTAGCCGCATTCCTACCCCACTCACCATCCAGTACGACATTAGAAATGCCTTTGTATTTCAGGCCAATCGCCGTCGAATTGTAGATTTCGTGGTGTTTGTCGCTATTGAACGTCAGTGCCATGTCCGTATTCTGACCCAGACTGAATTTTACGTCGCCGAGATTATACGTCCGGTGGGGGAATATGCCGCTAGGATTGGAAACAGTTACCTCCGAACGATCCCCTAACTTGGCAGAATAGAAGTTTACTTTGACAGCGTTGCCAAAGGAGAGCTTCACGCCGTCCATGTAGGGAGCGCCTTTAATCGTGCCAAAACCTAGGTCGGGCCAGAACCGACCCAGGCCCACTTCAGCATTGGCACCGATTTTTTTATTAAAGTTCGCTTCCCAGGCCTGCAATGAGGTAAGCGCGTTTCTGCCGCCCAGGGTTTCCACGCCAAGAACGCCATGGAAGTAGGTGTTGCCGTCAAACTGGTTAGCAACATTTAACCAGAGCAAGGTACGGGAAGCGCTTTTATCATCCGCTCTGCCTGAAGCGGAAGGAGCCGCCAGGCCTACATCCTCCGCTATCAGCCGGGGATTCTTAGTATATTCATAACGATACCTCGCAAAGCCGTCAATGGTAAGCGGGCCTTGTTTTTTCTCCACTGCGTCGACACGTTTGCCAAGAGCATTAAGTTCATCAGAAAACTCGACTGTCAGTTTGCCGATGAGCGCTTTGTTCTCCGCAGTAGCCTTATCCGTTTTGGTCATTGCGTTCGCTACGATCTCAGCCATTTGATACCGGGTAAGTGTCCGGTCGCCGTGGAATGAGCCATCATAACCACTGACAATACCCGCTTGCGCCAACTTACTCACAGCATCGTAAGCCCAATGTTTTGCTGGAACATCACTAAATTGATCACCCGCGGCCATCGCCACATTTGCACACCCGAGAGTTGTCGCTACCAATACTGCAATTAAACTTTTTTTCATTTACTCTCCCACCCTTTACATTTTCTTAATATATAGGTAATTAATCTATCAAATATCTGCTTGGACAATTATTTCCCAGTTGCAGCAGAAATCATCGCTGCTACGTTTTCCGGTTTAGCATTGAAAGGAATATCACAACCGGAAGATAAGATAAACCCGGTCGGCCCAATTTCATTGATTAGTTTAGTACTATATTTATAAACTTCATCTGGGGTACCTAATGTAAACATAGAGGCATGAACGTCACCCATGATTGCCATGTGATCACCAAGCACTTTTTTAACCTTATAGATGTCGGTGGATCCATCAGGAGATATGATACATCTGCCTTTGGGAAACTCACGGAAAAATTCAAGATCGCGCTCCCAATTGGAGTCTAAGTGGAATACTGGAATTACCCCCTCTTCCAGGAAGACCTCAGTAATTTGTTTCATGTATGGCCACACAAAACGCTGCCAAGTTTTTGGTGACAGAAACTCACTTGCTGAACGCCAGCCGCCCACCCAGGCTCCGATTGGCTTTAAGCCGCGGGAAAGCTGTCTTAATCCTTCGAGGATATCCGGCATAGCAGCATCCATAGCAGCCTGCACTTTATCCGGCATTCTAAATAAATCTCTGGTGAATTTAGGCATTGTGCGTCCGCCGCAGAAGTATTCATAGGGCATAATTCCCATTGCAGGCGAAAGCGTTACAACACCAGCTTCCTTAAATCGCTCACTAGCAACTGGGGTGTAGGCAAGCGAAGGACCTAATTTCTGCATTAAGTTGTCTAGTCTAGAAGCTTGAAACTCACCGAAGAAAGCATTGTACCCCTTATTGATAATCGTATCATAGTCTTCAACAGTCATAAGTTCCGCTTCAGCAACTTGCCAAGGAGCATCCTCCGGCAATTGAATACCTGGTATCTTAACTTTTGATAACCATGCCATACTCAGAAGATTTACGTCAAACGTTGGCTGCTGTACGGCATCAATTTCGCCGAGGGAAGTAAATGACTTGAGCATTACATCAGTTAACTTTTCCGCGTTCTGTGCAACCTCAGACACTTTTACCCCCAGGTGATTTGCACAAAAGGAAGTCCCTAGTGGTATAACCGGCACCCGATCAGGTTTCTCAAGCGCCACCACTTTTTTAATCCTATTAAGTTTTTCGTTATAAAGCTCTTGGGTTGTTTTCATATAAGCTACCACCTTTTTTGTTTAATAACCTTACTATTCTTTGGTTTCTGTTCTCTTACTATTAGAAATCTTAATACCGCAAATTACACCAAGCGCAACCATTAATCCTACGATTGACGCCATCCAATTAGTTTCTAGCACCGGACCTGCAGCCATTGTTTGTACCCGCCTTTCATCTGTTATATTAATATTCTTTCTTGCATTCTTCATCGCGACACATACTGTTCTGTATCACGAGAATAATCTGCCCTACAAGACAAGCCGCAAACATAAACCCAACAGATGCTATAAAAATGTCTTCAAAGAGCATACAGTTTTTCCTCCCTTATATCTGATACTTTGCAAAAATTCTAATAATATCAACTACGCAGATTTTGCTATGCAAGACTGATTCTCTTTAGCGAAATAGGCTTGCTTTCCATCCATAATACTTGTGAGAACAATACCCACCACTAAGGAAATCAGTAGCACGGGATATACGTTGGAAAACTTGAAGGCTTCCAGGCCGAGCATACCGGCCACATCGGTGAAAGACCAGATGATATTAACAGCCCAACCAGCCAAGAAAGTAATAACAGCAACAGTTTCATTGCGTTTCCAAAATAGACCGATCAAGATCATGACCACCATTGGTGCATACCAAGAGAACAACCAGTTAAGCGCCAGGACAATCGGCGGCATAGCGGTAGCCACAATAGCAGCAATGATAACCAGGATAATGATCGCCATTCTGGCTACTTTCTTTTCTTCAGCAGGTGACACTGGACCATTGGCCAAATAAGAGTGGATATCCTTGGTGTATAACGTAGCAGATGCCAGAATTGTTGCAGAAAAACTGGACAGCATCGAGCCAAAGATAGCACATAACAGCAGGGCGATAGCAAAGCCTGGTAAATATTCTAGCAGCATGGTGATCGCTGCCATCTTAGGTCCTAAAGCACTGAACTGGGGAACACTCTTAGCAGCCATACCAAAGGTAACTGAAAAGATAGCAAGCAAACCGTTAATAAATACAGCAGGCCATAAACACTTACGTAGTGTACCGACGTCTTTTGCTCCCATAGCCGGCTGACATAGCTGTTGACCCAGACTATGCACAATTAATATGGCAACAACGGTGCCCATAGCAAATGACCAAAACAGTTCCGGCGTTCCCCAGATACTAAGCATCCAGGGCTGATCTTGATCAATATAATACTGGCTTACTCCTGCCCAGCCGTGCGGCAATTTCATGGTTACAAATACTGCGGCTACTACCAGTCCGAGATATTTAACAGCCGCGTTAACAACATTCAGCCAGGCAACCTCTTGCAAACCAGCCATTGAAACATATAAAATGCCTAAGAAACCGCCCAGTATAGAGGCATGCTCGATCGACATACCAGTTAAAAGCGAAAAAGTAATACCCATCCCCTGCAATTCACAGGTAGTTATGCCCCAAATTGCCGGAATCATAACACAGACCATAAGCAGCCTTGTTTTTTTACCAAAAAGAATATACAACATTTCCGGAACAGATGAGACATTAAGTTTTCTTACCCAGGGCCCTGTCCATATACACAAGACAATGAGTACTAAAGTACAAGCAAAGGAAAACCACATCGATACGGCTCCCATAAAGTAGGACATTTCAAAAAGTCCGAAAATATGCGGTGTTCCCAGAATGGATAAAGCCAAAGTAATGGATAATACTTGCCAGTTAAGACTGCGGGATGCTAGAAGAAAACTATCATCGCTTTTTTGTTTTTTGGAAACAAGCCAACCAATCCCGATAATACTGATAAAAAAATAGGCTAGAACCACGGCTAACAAACCTGTTTGCATGTAACCCCTTCTTTCTTTTGAATGTTGTGAATATTCTATAAAAGATGGATGCAGTTCTTAACACTATGATCTATCCTTGTTTAAGCTGCATCTATTCATCTTACTACTGCCTGATGGGTAAAACTTATTGAACCTCCCCCTTTTATTTACCAGTAGCAGCAGACAACATAGCAGCTACGTTTTCCGGCTTAGCATTAAACGGTATATCACAACCCGAAGATAGGATATAACCGGATGGGCCAATTTCATTAATTAATTTTGTGCAATACTTATATACATCATCAGGCGTACCCAAGGTAAATAGAGAAGCTGGAACATCGCCCATAATACACATGTGATCGCCCAATACATCTTTAATCTTAAAGATGTTTGTAGAACTATCTGGCGAGATAATGCATCTCCCTTTAGGCATTTCACGGAAAAATTCCAGATCACGCTCCCAGTTGGAATCTAGATGAAAAATAGGAATAACACCTTCTTCCAGGAGTACGTTAGTTAATTGCTTCATGTAAGGCCAAACGAAGCGCTGCCAGGTTTTCGGCGACAAGAACTCACTAGCTGACCGCCAGCCGCCAACCCAGGCACCAACTTGGTTGGTGCCATGATATGCACCTCTCAAGGCGGCAATAAGATCAGGCATAGCAGCATCCATGGCCGCTTGAACCTTATCGGGTGTTTTGAATAAATCTCGCATGAACTTAGGCATAGTACGCCCACCGCAGAATATCTCATAAGGAATGACCGCCTGCGCTCCTGGTGAAAGGGCAACTACACCAATGTCGTTGAACCGCTTAATGGCTTCCGGCAGATACTCGACAAATGGTTGGACTTTCTCTAGCAAATTATCTAACTTTTTGGCCTGAAACTCCCCAAAAAAAGCATTGTACCCTTTATTGATGATGGTATCATAGTCCTCTGGAGTCATTAGCTCATTTTCTGCTACCTGCCAAGAAACAGTCTCCGGCAAATCAATACCGGGAATTTTAACTTTTGACAGCCAGGCCACCGACAGCAAATGGACTGAGAAGGTTACCTGTTGAATCGCATCAAATTCACCAAGCTGGGTAAAAGATTTGATAAGAGTCTCATTTAACAATTTAGGATTATTAGCTATTTCGGATATTTTAACACCTAAGTGATTGGCACTAAATGAAGTTGCCAAGGGAACGACCGGTACCCTGTCAGGTTTTCCCAGTGCCACTGCAGTTTTAATCCGATTTAGCCGTTCATTATAAAGTTCTTGCGCCGACTTCATGTTAATTACCTCCGTTTATATTTTTCATGTACACTGAACACCTACTCACTTATGCTCTTAGAATTACTTCGACCACCTCCAAGTAATAGGGAATTTCAGGCTAAGCTTATTGGTCTGAAGCTTACCCTAAGCTTATTTGATTCTGCAATATTAAAAAAACCAATAAGCACTATTCGTGTTTTTACTTACAATCCAATATTCAGCAAGATTCATGCCAATGCTTTTATGTCGAATTTTTCTGAACTATTTAGCATGCTACACTTTTTCCGATGATGTTTTTCATCGTTTCAATAAGCAATAAACGCTATTCCCCTTGAAGCCACTACGAACAACGTCCGATGAAAAATTTCATCAGTATAGATGCTTGCTTTCATCAATTTGCCAAAAAACCTCCTCCGTAAGTGGCCGCCAAAAAATATAGAGATATGTTTATTTGTCTGTTTAAATTTTCTTGCAATTCTATGTTAACTCAGGAAGGTCTCTGTTGTGAAATTAGAATTTTTTCTAACACTTATTTAAAAATATAATAACCGTCTAATCATTCTCTGCAATACACAGTAAAATAGTAGAGATTCTAAGTAACACCAGGATTTTGGGCATTTATCAATTATAATCAAGATGAACGTTTGATACACTAACTAGCACATGATATACTAACTAGCTCTTTTCAAAATTATAAGAGTCACCTATAATATTTAGTAGTCTCCTGTCAACTTTTTAATACTCATCGTTTCTAGTATTTGAACTGTCCAGAAGGTAGGAGGAAATATGGATATCCGTCAATTGCAATGTTTTACTTGTGTAGCTGAACGTTTAAGTTTTACCGAGGCAGCAAAACATCTCTATTTAACCCAATCAACAGTAAGTCAGCAAATTGCAGATCTTGAGAAGCAACTCAAGGTAAAGCTTTTCACCCGCAATACACACTCGGTCCAACTCACGACAGCCGGCCTAGTATTTTTAGAAGAAGCTCATGCAATTATTTCCAAATATGATGAAGCTGTTAGGCGGACTCGGCAGACAGCTTCAGGGCACGAAGGCAGCCTAAAAATTGCGTACGTAGAATTAACTACCCAAAACTTTCTTCCACCAGTAATAAAAATCTTTCGTAACAAATATCCAAACATTAATTTGAAGTTAGACATCCTCCATTGGGAAGAAATTAACAGAGCAATCATCCAAGGGGATATTGATGTTGGATTCACCGTATCCTTTGCACTCCAAAACTGGACTGGCATAATGACAGAAATAATATATACTGATACTCTTTGTGCGGTGTTGCCTGCCGAACACCCCTTGGCTAACGAGACTAAAATTGATCTTCGCTTAGTGGCTGATGAGCCTTTCATCACACTTTCACCTCAATCAGCCTCTATGGCAGTCTATCGAACATCAGAAATATGTGCCAATCGTGGATTTATGCCAAATATCATCAGCCAACCACGTGTCCATGAAGGCATATTTTTAATGATTGAAGCAGGCATGGGAATCGCAATTTTACCTCACCACCTAAAATATTATGCCAGTCCGGGTCTTCGTTTTGTTGATTTTGACGGTGATGATCACTCGCTCAATATTGTAGCTGCCTGGAAAAAATCAAATACTAACCTGTCACTGCCGCTATTGTTGAATAAATTGCCAAATCAAGTTCAAACCGCCGTTCCGGATTAGCAGACAAATTTTAAGACCCCCGTATACTCGAGGCCACTGAAGAACTTGTGGTTTTGACGGAGAAAAGCTCAAAGAGTACGAAACAAAAGACGACCCTCATCCCAAATTTTGGGATGAGGGTCGTCTTTTACCATCTAGGAAACCGGTATCACTTGTCTCTTACTTTATCAGTTTCAATATTCTCTTTATATTCACAGTAAAGATCGCCATCGCCCCCTGTAACTCCATGCCAACAAGACCCGAAGATGACGCTACGTCATACCCGTGTCTGTGTTTGAGTTCACTATTCTTTGCTTCAATCTTGTAGCGCTCCTTTGCCTTTTCCTTGAAGTACTCGCTTTCCTGGAACGCCATTTGTTCGGTATGTTCGCTAGATTTAATACTCACCGAATAAGTTTTGAGTTTTGCTCCCTCTTTGTAACACCCTTCTTTGAAAGGGCATCGCTTGCAAAGCTCAATATCGAAATAGTATGTATCAGTTTGGTTTTTCCCAATGCCTTTCCTTCCTTGCCGCGCTTTCCGGGTTGCCATGTGGCCAGCCTTGCATACATACATGCCTGCATCCTTATTGAATTGGAATTCGTCTTCTTTTTTTCGGCGCCCTTGTGTAATGAGAGGATTTAGCTTAGCAATGAGTT
>Ga0316604_10002021_pt1 | contig 16492 bp, 15 predicted proteins | sample OWC_soil_day20_C_FD_207650 | JGI IMG/M metagenome (GOLD analysis project Ga0316604, IMG submission 207650) | Wetland soil microbial communities from Old Woman Creek delta, Ohio, United States - OWC_soil_day20_CT | ecosystem: Environmental > Terrestrial > Soil > Wetlands | place: USA: Ohio... | reverse complement strand
TATTAGACGAGCGCCGCTTTACCCCTGTCAATGCGGTGGTAATGATCTGTTTTGATGTGTTTTGATTTGTTTCTGGAATTTGTCTCTTCCCGCCCCTTGTTTTTCAAGGGAAATGCGGGAAGGGGAGGGGGGGGTCAGGGCAGGTTTTCGCGAAACACGACGCTGATGCGCAGCGCCTCGACGCCCGCGAGCGGGTCGCGCTTGTCGCGCAGGTTGCAGAAGATGCGCACGCTGTTCATCACCACGCTGAGCGGCGGCTGCGTGAGCACGGCGTCCATCGCGCCGTCGATGAGCAGTGAGCGCGTGTCGGGGGTCAGGCCGTGTCCGACGAGCACGACCTTCTGGTCGCGTCCAACATCCTTGAGCGCCAGAGCCACGCCGTCGGCACCGCCGCCGATGTTGTAAATGCCCACCAGGTCGGGGAACTGTTCCAGCAGTTGCCGGGTTTCGCGGCGATTCTTGTCGGCTTCGTCCTGTCCTTCACGCAATCCGACCATGCGCATGGCCGGAAACATTTCGCTGATCAGGCTGATGAAACCGACTTCACGCTCCTCGTGGCCGCGATAGCTGCGGCTGCCGGCGATCAGCGCGACCGAGCCGCGTCCTCCGGCAAAGCGCCCGACAATCAGGCCCGCGGTGCGTCCGGCAGCGCGGTTGTCCAGTCCGACATATGCCACGCGGCGCGAATGGGTCAGGTCCGAAACCAGGGTGACCACGGGAATGCCTTCGTCGGCCAACGTCGCCACTGCTTCGCGAACACGCGGATGCTCCAGTGCCATGAAGGCCACGCCATCGGAACGCCGGCCGTGGTACAGCAGGCGTTCGGCGAGTACGTCCGGATTGAATCCTTCGATGAAGTAGCTGCGGCAGCGAACATTGAAGGGCGCCAGGTGTTCCTCCGACGAGGCCACCATGTCGCCCAGCATGCGCAGGTAGCGATTGGTTCCCGATGGCAGGAGGAAGGCGAGTCGCAAGGGCTTGGGTCGCAGGGACTCGAACAGGCCGGCTTCCGGCAGGTAGTCCAGTTTGCCGGCTACCTTGAGGACGCGCTGTACCGTGCTTTCGCGCACACCCGCGCGGCGGTTGAGTACGCGATCGACCGTGGCCGAAGAGACGCCGGCTTCGCGGGCGATGTCGGTGATGCGAGCACGAGAGCTGGATGTATTTGAAGGCATTTTGGACAAACATCAAAAACAATCAAAAATAATGTTTGACCGCGACAAGATCCTGCGCTTAAGGTTCCCGTGTCACAGGGTCAAATCATCAATATTCTTCAATTAGATATCAGGAGACATCATGGTTGCAAGCCGCTTGTTCTCTCGTCGCGTTTTTTTGGGGCTGGTATCGGCTGTTTGTCTGGGGGCTACGCCGTTCGCTCATGCACAAAAAGTCATGGAATGGCGCTATGGGCACATGAATCCGCCCTCCAGTGCTGCCGGAATCCAGGCCACCTGGCTCGCCGAGGCGGTGGAAAAGCACACCAAGGGTCAGATCAAGATCAAGGTCTATCCGGCATCTGCGCTGGGAAAATTGCAGGAACTGGCGGAAGCAGTCTCGACAGGGTCCATCGCGCTTTCGCATAACACCGCCGCCGGTATCGGTTCACTCTATGAGCCTTTCGCCGCGCTCGATACGCCGTACCTTTACCGCGATGTCGATCATCTGATGAAGACGGTGGATGTCGAGTCACCGGTCATGAAGAAGCTCAATGATGGACTGATCAAGTCCGCTGGCGTCCGCGTGCTCTATGCCTACTATTTCGGCACCCGGCAACTCACGGCGAACAAGGCGGTGACGCAGCCTTCCGAGCTTTCAGGAATGAAAATTCGCGCGATTCCGTTCCCCATCTACATGACGACCGTGCAGGGGCTGGGCGCCATTCCGGTACCGGTTGACTGGTCGGAAGTGCCGACGGCGCTGGCTACCGGTGTGGTCAACGGGCAGGAAAACCCGGTCAACGTAGTGTTGTCGAGCAAGCTGTATGAAGCGCAGTCGCACATGATGCTGACCAGCCACATCATGAATGCCCAGGTCATCATCATCAACGAAAAGACCTGGCAAGGATTGACTCCCGAGCTGCGCGATGCCGTGGCCAAGGCCGCCCTGGAAGTGCGCCAGCGCGCTACCGAGACTGTGCGGGCCCAGGAGTCCGAGGAACTGGCCAAACTCAAGAGCCTGAAGATGACCGTGATCGGGCCGGAAAACGGCCTCAAGCTCGATGCCTTCAAGGCTTCGGTCAGCAAGCTGGTCACCGAGAAGTTCGCGGCGAAATACGGCGATCTGTACAAGGAAATCGGCGCCATCCGTTGATGCAACACCTGTGACACCGGCCCCGTGCCAATCGGGGCCGTACAAGAATACACAAGAATAACCAAGACAGAGGGACTCAAACGCCATGCAACAGGATTCACCACCGACCGAGGTCGGAATCCTCTTCCGGGCATGCCAGCTTTTCGAGCGTATTTCCATGGTATTGCTCGGAGTGATGACCTTCCTGGTACTTATACAGATAGCCGGCCGTGATCTTTTCGGGTCCGGATGGCCGTGGGCCGATGAACTGGCGCGCTATTCCGGCCTGGGACTCGTCTACCTGATGATTCCGCTGCTGCTCCTGCGCGACGGACACGTGAAGGTCGACATGCTGTCCAGCCGGTTCACCGGCAAGGCGGCGTACGTGCTGCACGTCTTCAACGAACTCCTGGTCGTGCTGTTTTGCGGCTTGTTCTTGTGGGGAGGCTGGTCGTTCATGCAGCGGGCGTCGAAGTTCTCGACCCCGTCGCTGGGCATTCCCAACTGGCTCTATTACCTGCCCGCAGCGATCGGCATGCTGTTCTTCGGCCTGGTGGCGCTACGTCGTTTGATGCGGGCGCTGAAGGGTTTGCCGGTAGCCTCTGCGACGGGAGGGCATGCATCATGATGAGCCTTTCGGTTTTGGTGATCTTTGTCGTCACCATGATGCTGGGTCTGCCGATTGCCGTATCGATGGGGTTGTCTGCCGGCATTGTCATCTGGTTCGCCGACATGCCGCTATCGGTTCTCGCCCAGCGCACGATCAACGCGCTTGATTCCGTCCCGTTGCTGGCCGTGCCGATGTTCATCTTCGCCGCTGCGCTGTTCGGGGCTTCGGGCATCACCCGCCACCTGTTCGCGGTGATCCAGATGCTGGTCGGGCGGATTCGCGGCGGGATGGGGCATGTGACCGTGCTGGCCAACCTGATCTTTTCCGGTATCTCGGGTGCTGCGCTGGCCGACATTGGCGCGCTTGGTGGCACGCAGATCCGTGAAATGCGTGAGCGGGGCTACAGCGACGAATTTGCCGTGGGCATCACCATGGCGGCGGCGACGATCGGCCCGATCTTCCCGCCCAGCATCCCGCTGATCATTTTCGCGGCAGCCGCCGAGGTTTCTGCGGTCAAACTGTTGCTGGCAGGGGCGCTTCCGGCGATCGTGATCTCCATCTTCCTGATGGTCCAGGTCAGCGTCATGGCTCGGCGGCAGAATCTTCCGGCCGATACCAATCCGTTCGACTGGGCGGCTTTCGGCAAGTGCTTCGTGGTCGCATTGCCGGCACTTCTGGCCCCGATCATCCTCGTTGGCGGCCTGGTCAGCGGCTGGTTCGGCCCGACCGAGGTGGCCGGTGTGACGGTGATCTACGCCTTGTTGCTCGGTACGCTGGTTTATCGGGAACTGACCTGGAAAGGCGTGGTTGCCGCCGCGCGGGAAACGGTGCACTCAACGGCCAGCGTGCTGTTCATCGTCGGTTCGGCTGCGCTGTTCGCATGGGTGCTGACGGTCGACGAGGTGCCCATGCGGGCCAGCGAATTCCTGCTCGGGCTGTCCAAGAATCCGTACATGCTGCTGTTGCTGGTCAACATCCTGTTGCTGATTGTCGGGATGGTGATGGAGTCCATCGCCGCGATCCTGATTCTGGCGCCGATTCTCACGCCGGCACTGGCCGCCGCAGGGGTCGATCCGGTTCAGCTTGGCGTGGTGGTGGTGCTCAATCTGATGATCGGCCTGCTTACTCCGCCGGTTGGCATGAGCTTGTACATGGTGTCGTCGATTGCCCGCATGCCGCTGCAGCGGGTTGTTGCAGGGGCGTTGCCGTGGCTGATGCCTCTGGTTCTTGCGCTGTGCGTGGTGACATTCGTGCCAACCGTTTCGACGTGGCTACCCAACTTGATAATGAAGTGATCCCATGAGCAGATTTCTAGGTCAAATAAGACAACTGGGCTATGTCGTACCCGATATCGAAGCGGCCATGGATTACTGGTCGACTACGCTGGGCGTGGGCCCCTGGTATTACAACCCGAAGGTGCCGATCAAGAACTACCGGTACAAGGGCGAAGCCTACGAACCTTACAACTCGGTGGCGCTGGCCAATTCCGGGTTCATCCAGGTGGAGCTGATCCAGACGCGCAACGACGTTCCCTCCATGTATCGGGATTTCCTGCAGACCAGCAAGAGCGGGCTGCAGCACGTCGCGTTCTGGACGGAAGACTACGACCGCGACCTCAACAAGCTGATCGCCTTGGGGTGGAAGCCGACCATGCAGGGCGAGGTTGGCGCGAACGGTCGCTTCATCTATTTCGATACCGAATACCATCCGGGAACCGTGGTTGAGCTCTCCGAAGTTGCGGGCCCCAAGGGCAAGCTTTTCAACCTGATCCGCGAAGCCAGCGAAAGCTGGGATGGCACCAACCCGGTACGTCCTTTCCCCGACTTGTCGACGCTGTAGTTCTGACTCCTCTTGTCGTCAAGTTGCCCGGCCCGTCTGTGCCGGGCTTTTTTTCGCCTTGTTGACCTTCCGCCCCTGGATCGGGAAGTATCCGCCGTGTCGGTGGACTACTATGGATTAACGTCTGCTTGCGTCTGTTGAAAGACGGGGAGAGGCCCCATGCCCGAGGACGGCAATCGTGTCCGTGTGCTGGCCCTGCTCAAATGCGGGGCCGGGGTGTTTATTGTGCTGTCCGCTGTGCTTTCCGCGATTGCCTATCCGATTGTGCGATCGTACGAGCAGAATCGACTAGAGATCATCAAGACGCGTGAAGCCGGTTACCTGTATTCGGCGGATCAGCAGATCAAGCGGGATTTTTTCGAAGTAGTCGCCGATCTGGGTGTAGCCGGCCGCATTCCGGCTCTCAGACAGTATTTCGCCCAGGGGCAGCGCGACTATTTGGCAAGTGTGGCCGAGACTTTGAAGGAAATCTCCGTGCAATATGGGCGCTACGACAGCGTTCTCATGCTCGATACGGAAGGGAGGGAAATAGTCCGCATCCGTCGGCACGGCGATCAGACAGTTATCGCTTCCCACAATGAACTGGAAGACCGTTCGAGTTGCGCTTGTTTCCGCGAGGCTGTGGCATTGGGCGCGGATCGCGTTTACGTATCGCGCGTCGTTCTGATTCGTGACGCCAACGATGAACATGAAGGAGGGGTGAGACCGATCATCCATTTCTCCAGAGCCGTCGCTGGTGAGGACGGTCAGCTGAAAGGTGTCATCGTCTTCAATTACAACGCCAACGAAATGCTCGACGAGTTGCATCGGATTGCCGGAGAGGACAGCAACCAGCATGTCAGCATGGTCATCAACAAGGAGGGAAAATGGTTGAGCAACAGCAGCTGGCCGAGAACGTCGTTGGGACCGGATGTCGATCGGGACGCTAACGGCTTCGCAAGTCAGTTTGCGCTGGAATGGGCAACGATCGGCGGTTCCTCTCGTGGCGAGTTGCTTACCGACAATGGGCTTTTCCTGTTTTCTACCGTCTATCCGTTCTCCCGTGACTGGTATGTGGGCAAGAGTCGTCTGGCTGCGCAACAGGCGCTATTTCCCAACGAACAGATTGAAGACTACTACGCGAAGATTGTGCTCTGGATTCCCGAATCATCGCTGTCGGCGAGTTCGTTTTTTGGCCAGCCCGGCGGGCAATCGATGATTGCATTTGTGTACGCCTTGCTCGCCGTGCTCAGCGGCGGCTTTGCGTACATACACCAGAGACGGCATCAGGAGGAGGCGGTGCGCCGGCGAGCCGATGAGATGGAGCGCCAGGCGTACACCGACAGCCTGACCGCCGTCTGGAATCGCCGCTATTTCAGCGAGGTCGCGGAGCGGGAGCTGGTTCGCAGCAAGCGGACTTACGATCCGCTGGTTTTGCTTATGCTCGATATCGACTACTTCAAGCGCGTCAATGACACCTACGGCCACAAGGCCGGCGATCTGGTGCTGCAGGAATTCTGCCGGATCTGCCTGCACACGCTGCGGGAAATCGACATTTTTGCGCGCCTGGGGGGCGAAGAGTTTGTGGCGCTGCTGCCAAACACCACCGCGGACAAGGCTGAGAGCGCGGCGAACCGGTTGCGCGAGGCCGTGGCCGAGGCAAAGGTGCTGCTCCATGACGGTGAGGTCATTTCATTTACCGTATCCATCGGCGTGAGTTGTCTGCCCGTGATTTCGTCGAACCTGGACGAGATACTCAGGGACGCCGACCACGCACTGTACGAGGCCAAGCGAACCGGACGAAACAAGGTCTGCATGTCGTCCACCTGCGCCATCGCTCATGACCGTGCGCCGGTGCCGGTGGATGACGATTGAGCGAACTTTTTCACGGCGAAAGGAATCGTATGGCGCCGTGGCTATTTTGATCGACGCGTGTTCCCATGACAGATTTCCTGCTGCCCAAAGCCCCCGCCCTTGACGAACCGCTGGAGATGCTGGAAGCGTGCCACGACCGCATTGAGGCGCAACTGACAACCCTGGAACGGCTGCTGGCCTATCTGCCGGAACACGGCGCGGATCAGCAGGCCACAAAAGCGGCGCAGGCCATCCTGCACTATTTCAATACCGCCGGCCCCAATCACCACGAGGACGAGGAACAGGATCTGTTTCCCAAGCTCCTTGCCCGGGCGGGGAACGATGAGGCCGACGCGGTCCGGAGCCTGGTCCAGGAGTTGCTCGCCGACCATGCGCAGATGGCCGCGGCGCTGGACGTTGTGCGCCGGCAGTTGCAACCGGTGGCCGCAGGAACCGCATCAACCCTGGAAGCCGCGCCGGTCCAGTTGTGCGCATCGCTGTACCGGCAGCACATCGAAAAGGAGAACGGCCGCCTGTTGCCGCTTGCCCGGAGGCTGCTCGGCGCTGAGGATATCGGAACCCTGAGCCGCGCCATGACGGCCCGCCGTCGCCGGCCGTGATTCGGCCCGCCGCCGGGGCGGGGTTCCCGCTCCGGTCGGCGTGATGAAAAACAGGAGAAAAGCGAGCGAAAGGCGAAAGAAAAGCGCGAGCTTTCCCCGATCAGCGGTAGGCCTTCTCGAAGATTTCCACGGTTTCATCGAACGAGAGCTTGTGGCGATCGACTTCGAACAGGCCGCCCATTGTGTCGCGGGCGTTCTGCGCGAGCGCGGGGATTTCCTCGCGGCGCACGCCGTAATCCGACATCTTCAACCCCTCCAGACCGCTCGCGGCGATCAGCTTCTTCAGCGCCGTGATGAAGGCAGCCGGGCGCTGGCTGGCCGGTAGTGCTGCGACGTCCTCGCCCATCGCGCGGGCCATGGACTCGAACAGGTGGCCGGGGATCTTGTCGAGGAAGAAGCTGAAATAGGAGACCGAGAGGATCGTCAACCCGGCGCCGTGCGGCAGTTCCGGATGGAAGGCGCTCAGCGCGTGCTCCAGCGAATGCTCGGACGTGCATGACGACGTCGACTCGACGAATCCGGAAAGCATGTTGGCGAAGGCCATCTGCGCGCGCGCTTCCTTGTTCGCTCCGTCCTTCACGGCTACCGGCAACCAGCGGGCGATGGTTTCGATGCTCTTCAGTGCGTACATGTCGCTCATCGGCGAGGCGCAGGTGGCGATGACGCCCTCGGCGGCGTGGAAGAAGGCATCCATGCCCTGGTACGCCGTCAGGTGCGGCGGCACGGAGAGCATCAGATCGGGATCGACGATGGAGATCAGCGGGAAGGTATGGTCGTTGCCGAAGCCGATCTTCTCGTTGGTATCTTCCTTGGTGATGACCGTCCACGGGTCCGCCTCGGTTCCCGTTCCGGCCGTGGTGGTGATGGCGATGATCGGCAGGGCGCCGTTGAGAACCGGCTGCGCCTTGCCGGAGCCGCCGCCGATGTAGTCCCAGTAGTCGCCGGGGTTTTTGGCCATCATGGCGATGCTCTTCGCCGAATCGATGCTGCTGCCGCCGCCGAGACCGATCACGAAGTCGCAACCGTTCTTCCGCGCGATTTCAGCTGCTTCCATCACGTGCGATTTGATCGGGTTGGGCTGAATCTTGTCGAAGACGACACTCTCGGCGCCGTTCTTCTTGAGCAGGGCGATCAGGCGATCGAGGTAGCCGTTCTGGCGCATCGATTTGCCGGCCGAAATGACGATCAGCGCTTTCTTGCCGGGCAACGCAGCCTTTCCGAGTTGATCGAGCGATCCGGCGCCGAAGAAGATCCGCGAGGGCATGTAGTGATTGAATTGCATGGTGTTTGTCCTTTCTTGAAATGGTGTTTTTTTGTTGGAACCGAACGTGATTCATCATAGGCGGTGGGTGTGACGATACCAATACACATTTCTGTTCCATGTTTGCCTTTTTCTCCAGAACGGTGCGTTTTACGCAAAATATGAGGCAGAATGTTTGCCTGATTTTTCGATGCGGAGTGGTTTATGCAACATTTTGAACCGAACGGGCGCATCGCCGAACTGCTCGGCGAACTGGCCAGGGAGGAGGGCCACACGCCGTCGCGGCTCGACGCGGTGAACTTCGTTCGCGTCAATGTCGCCAAGCCGCGTGAGCCGATCGTTTACGAGCCGAGCATCATCATCATCGGCCAGGGGCGAAAACGTGTTTTCCTCGGCGACCAGACCTATGTCTACGACCCGAACAACTACCTCGTCCTCTCCGTGCCGCTGCCGCTGGAGTGCGAGACGGAGGCGTTGCCGGGCAAGCCGTTGCTGGGCCTGTGCATCCGTGTCGACCCGGTGGGGCTGGGCGAGTTGCTGATGGAGATGGAAGACGGCCACCCGCCGCCGGATATGGTGCGCGGCCTGTATTCGACGCCGCTGACCGAGGACCTCGACTGCGCGGCGATTCGCCTGCTCGAATGCCTGCAATCGCCGATGGATGCGCGCATCCTCGGGCCGGGCATCGTGCGCGAGATCACCTATCACGTGCTGCGTGGCGAGCAGGGCGGGGCGCTGCGTGCTGTTGCCGCGCGGCACAGCCGCTTCGGCCAGATCGCGCGGGTGCTGCGGCGCGTGCATCAGGAGTACCACAAGGAACTCGACGTCGAATCGCTGGCGCGCGAGGCGAACATGAGCGTCTCCAGCTTTCATCACAACTTCAAGGCGGTGACTTCCACCTCGCCGGTGCAGTATCTCAAGAGCATCCGTCTGCACAAGGCGCGGGCGCTGATGCTGCAGGGCGACCATAACGCCAGCACGGCGGCGAACCGCGTCGGCTATTCCAGCCTGTCGCAGTTCAGCCGCGAATTCAAACGCTATTTCGGCAACAGCCCGAGCAACGACGCCGCACAAACCCGCTTGCAGGAGCAATAAGCAAATGACCCGACAGATCACCAAGGACACCACGCTGTGCATGTCCCTCGCGGCGCGGCCGAGCAACTTCGGCACGCGCTTCCACAACTACCTCTACGAAGCGCTGGGGCTCGACTATCTCTACAAGGCCTTCACCACCACCGACCTTCCCGCAGCAATCGGCGGCGTTCGCGCGCTCGGCATCCGCGGCTGCGCGATCTCGATGCCGTTCAAGGAAGCGGTGATTCCGCTCGTCGATGAAATGGATGCATCGGCGCAAGCCATCGACTCGGTCAACACCGTTGTCAATACCGCCGGCCACCTCAAGGCCTACAACACCGACTACATCGCCATCAGCACCTTGCTGCGCGAGCATCGCGTGTCGCCGGAACTGACGTTCGCGCTACGCGGCAGCGGCGGCATGGCCAAGGCCGTGGCCTGCGCGCTGAAGGACGCCGGCTTCCGGAAGGGCGTGATCGTGGCCCGGAACGAAGCAGCCGGCAGGGCGCTGGCCGATTTGTACGGCTTCGCGTGGCAGCCCGGGCTGGACGGCATCGTGGCCGACATGTTGATCAACGTTACGCCGATCGGCATGGCAGGCGGGGCAGATGCAGAGGTTTTATCGTTCGGCGAACCCGCCATCGACAAGGCCGGCGTGGTCTTCGACGTCGTCGCCTTGCCTCCCGAAACGCCGCTGATCCGCGACGCAAAGGCGCGTGGAAAGCAGGTTATCACCGGCGCGGACGTCTTCGCCATCCAGGCCGTCGAGCAGTTCGTCCTGTATACCGGAGTCCGGCCGGATGATGAATTGTTCCGTCAGGCAGCGGCGTTTGCGCGCGGGTGAGCTGCCGAAATGTCAGTTGGGGAATCTCAGTGTCTTGGTTGTTTTCGACTTTGAGCCGACCTTCAGACTTTTGGAAAGCAGACGTTCAACGTAGAAGTGAGGGGCAGCCGGAGCGCGGAGGGAACCCAAAAGCGCAGCTTTTGGGCTGTCCCTCTCGACTGCCGGGTTAGCGAAGAAATCGGGCCGCGGCCGAAAATCGTCCCGAGGAAACACCTCTTCTTCGTGTGCCGGATGCGTCATTGTGAAAAATTGACCGTTATATAAATCAATCGCTTAAAAGGTGTTTCTTGAGAGCCATTGACGAAGCTACGGACTCTGGGCTTTTCGTTCCATTATCGTGTCTTGTTGTAAACGCCCAAGCAAAACAGCTCGCGGTAACCAGCGCTTGTTTCGATGCGGAGCTTTGACCACTGGGCATTTTTGCCGACGACGGAGACGGACAAGATAGCAGGGGAACCTTGAAATGGACCTTCGAATTCCTTGTAGCCGTATGCGTCCTCGAAGATGATGATTTGCTCGGCGAAGGTGTTTGATCTCGCCCCCTCCGGTAACAGGAGACGCATCTCGATAAGGTCTCGTTTCGGCGTGATACGAACACTCAAAATCAGTGAGTCGTGCCAGAAGATGTCGTCGATATTCACGATGGGTGCCCGTGATGGCTAACGTTCAAGGTAAGGGACGCTGCGTGGTTTTATCGCGTAGCGTCCCCTGCGCCGCCTGGTTAGCTCCAGTCACTGTGAGATAAGTCGCCATGCAGCCTTGTTGCCCTTCAGTTCGGGAATCATCTCAATGAGACCGGCTTCTTTCAATTTGTAGAATTCGGACTTCACCGCGTTCTCGCTCTTGATTCCCGTTATGTCGCGAGCCTGTCTGTTCGTAATCGTGCCTTGCTTTTTCAGGAACTCCATGATTGCCTCCTGAGGTGTAGCAAGGGGGCTATGAGGAATGACGACGCGAACATAGTTGCCTTCATCAATGATCTCGGGGTTGCGTAGGCGCCATTCCTTCATTTTCTGGAATGCAGTGTTTAGGCCTTCGCCAATGTCTTTGTTGGGAGGCGATTTGTACCGCGAGAGCATCCCAACGATGCGTGGATTTCGCGCGTAGCGCACGTCGAGAATGTTCTCCTTGGTTACAAATGCGGGTAGGCGACCCAGGCTCAGGACTTCAATCCGATTGTCGAAAATTAGAACCTGTACGTCATCGGACATTGAGTAGTCGCGGTGGATGATGGCATTCACGATAATTTCCCATAGTGTTTCGGGGGGGTACGCCATTGCCTTTGGCCCATCGGTCGTCCAGACGTTGATCGATGACATGATCTCAGTGACTCGCTCTACCGTCTTATGTATCACTGCATAAAGCGATCCCTCAACCGGCTCAATTGGGCCGAGATGGTCTCGTTCAGGGTCTTCTTCCTTGGTTTCATACCGAATGATGCGGACCGAGCATTTCTTTGGCATCAGACTCGCTGGCTCAGTGGAAAAAAGCAGGACTCCAGCCACCTTTGGCTTAAATGATTTTCGATCTATCAGATTCTTGTTTAAGGAAAGTTCGAGAGGGTCTGTGCTAGGGGAATAGTCCGCCAGAAACTCACTCAAACGAGGAGAGTCAACAACATCTTCCGCCATTGCATTGTCTAGTGAATAGTCCTCGTAGGAAACTGCGCCCTTTGCAAACGAGAGGGCTGTTATGCGCGATGGATCAGTAACCGGAAGAGACTGTGCTCCTTTGCGTTCATAAACGGTGCCATCGGATGCCTTGTGGACTGCTTGACTCTTCTCTATCTGGATCCGCAGAACGTACCCGTGTTTCCCTTCCGCCTTAAGGAAAGTCAAGTCCATCGGTAGGGCCGGCTGGACCTCCGTGAGCGCCTGTATGTGCTGGTTGTAATCTTCGATGTTCGGCGCGCCGATCCACCGTTTTGCGGGATCAGGTTCATCCTTTTCGTCGGCAACGCCTACATAGGCTTCACCTCCATCTGCATTTGCAAAGGCCACCGCGATCTTTTGTAGCTTGGCGCCCTTAATCGCAGCCGCCTTTCTGTCAAAGAAGTGGTCTTCCTGCTTCGTCGAGAGCAACAAAGCGTCGGCGGCAGTTATCGTCTTAGTTTCCATTCGGCATGATCCGATCGAAGGGGCTAACGTTGGAAATCACCGGACGGTAAAAAACGCAGCTTTTTTCCGGTCCGGTGGATTGGAAGGGTTGGGCGTCATACAGCCTTGGCCCTACGGAGACGAAGAATAACGTGCGAGAGAATAAACGCTGCCCCTCCAGATGCGAAGAACCAGCCTCTTGATTGAAATGAGATTGGGACTCCAGCCTGATCGCACGCCCAGACCTGATGAAGACCACTTAGCATGCCTCCGACCCCAAACAGCAATAGAGGCCTTAAACGAACCAAAAATGACTCCAGGAACCCGACGCCAACACGACGATCAATAAACGCGGCGAGACTCTGAGCATAGAAAGGCGAATGAGGCGCACGAAAAGCTGCAATTCCGAAGACGACAAGGGGAAGCGTGATACCGAGAAGCGCGAAATCCAATGGATATTCTGGCTTGCACGGATGCAAGGGAATTAGTTCGAAGAAATGGATCTCTGCGGAGGCCAGTGCCGCAACCCAGATACAGGCTATGACGAACGAAGATCGGCTCACGATTCTGACGCCCATCAGTTATTCAGACGCAAAAACGTCCAAGTTATTACTAATAATACGGACACGGTTCAATCACTCATAAAGTTTTGAATTGCCGCAGCATTGTCGAACACTGGTCTCCTTATTCGTCTCCAATTATACGGACGGAGATCAACGTCCACTTATGAGAATCTCCCTGAACGGCAGCAGTTGTTTAGCGTTGTTCGACGCCTGCCCGACCGCGAGGACGTAAGCATACACCGCCAAGGTCAGCGGGCAGGCGTTGGACAAAGCCCAAGGGAGGAAACCGCGGAATGCTGCGAGGCGTTTAGAGAGTGCGATGTGCTATGGGGATTTGACTGGCGCGAGCTCGTCTCGAAGCGTTGAAGTCGGGAAGCAGGCGTCGTGGATCGGCAAGGTCGGTTCTGGCCGTTGCGCGACGGGGGGCAATGTCTGCGGTTCTCGGATCGAAACAACCGTATCGCCGGAAGTTTCCAGCGATAAGCGCAAGTCGTCCGCTCGCGGCTTGGCAATTCCGAAAGCCGACAGGACAGGTGGATCTGGAAGGACCTGCGTCGTCATGGGACGCCTCGCAGTCCGGGTGGCGCGCGGATCGACGCGCCACGCGTCAAAGCCTCCACCACGATCATCGCCGCCCCGCAACACGGACACACGAAGACCGGCCCGGACGAACCGAGGGCTGTCGCATCTTCGACGGGGCTGCCACGGTCGGGGTGGGAATCGGGCGCCAGAATTTGCCGGACGCGCGTCAGGTTCTCGCGGCGCCCGACATTGGCCAGCAGACCGTAATGGCGGATGCGGTGAAACCCGGCCGGCAGTACGTGCAGCAGGAAGCGCCGCATGAACTCCTCAGGCGAGAGTGTCATCGTCTTGTGGCACATCCGCCCGTTGGCGCGGTAATCCTTCCAGCGAAACGACACCCCGCATTCATCCAGTGAGACCAACCGACGATTCGAGATCGCCACCCGATGCGTGTAGCGCGACAGATATGTGAGGACCGCTTCGGGCCCGGCGAACGGCCGTTTCGCATAAACCACCCACTCGCAGCCCCTGAGCGGCGTCAGCCAACGGGCAAAAGCCTTGGGATCACTCAGGCTCACGAAATCCCCGAAGAACTTCAACTGACCGGCGTGGTAAGCCTTCGCCAGTTCTTCGAGGAAACGTCGGCGGAACAGCCGCGACAGAACGCGCACTGGCAGGAAGAACCCGCGCTGACAAGCGACCCAACGCTCCCTGTCGGGCGACAGACCGCCGCCCGGCACGATGCCGTGCACATGGGGATGGTGCGTCATCGCTGAACCCCAGGTATGTAGAACCAGCGTGACGCCGATCTGGGCGCCTAAGTGCTTCGGATCGGCAGCGATTGTCGTGAGCGTCTCCGCCGCCACCTCGAACAGCAGCCGGTAGATCACCGTCTTGTTGGTGTAGGCCAGATCGGCGATCGGTGCCGGCAGGGTGAACACGACGTGGTAATACTCGACCGGCACGAGATCGGCCTTCCGGGCCTCCAGCCAGCGTTGCGCGGCTTTCGCTTGGCACTTCGGGCAATGCCTGTTGCGGCACGAGTTGTAGCTAATTTCCTGGTGACCGCAGGAATCGCAGCGCAGCACGTGGCCGCCCAGCGCCGCGCTGCGGCACTGTTCGATGGCCGACATGACCTTGAGTTGTTGAAGACTCAAGTGGCCGTGCTGCGCTTCACGCCAAGCTGGGCCAAAGGTACGGAAGACGTCGGCAACCTCCAGGGCGGGACGCCCCATGGCCGATCTACGTCGAGCCCAAGATCTCCAGCGGACTGATCACTTCGCGCAGGATGTCGGTCGCGACTTGCGTGTAGATGGCGGTGGTGTCCAGCTTCTTGTGGCCGAGCAGGACCTGGATCACCCGAATGTCGACCTTCTGTTCGAGCAAGTGTGTCGCGAAGCTGTGGCGTAGCGTGTGCATCGAGACTCGCTTGTCGATCCCGGCCGCCCGGGCGGCGACGTGGATGGCACGGTTGAGTTGCCGGGTACTCAGCGACTCAAGCGGGTCGAGCCCGGGAAACAACCAGCCGCCGTCGAGCATCTTGCCCTGCGCCCGGGCGACCTTCCACCAGAACCGCAGGCGTTCCAGAAGGATCGGCGAGAGCATGGCGTTGCGGTCCTTGCGCCCTTTGCCCTGTTCGACGCGAAGGATCATGCGTTCGCTGTCGATGTCGCCAACTTTGAGCGCGGACACTTCGGACGCGCGCAGGCCAGTGCCGTAAGCAAGCGCGAGGGCAGTCTGGTGCTTCAAGTTGCTGCATGCCGCGATGAGCCGAGCCACCTCCCCACGACTCAGGACGACCGGAAGCTTCTGCGGCACACGGAGCGATTGCATCCGTGCCATGAGTTCTGCGTGGTTCAGCGTGATGTCGAAGAAGAACTTGAGGCCGGTGATGGCGGCGTTTACTGACATCGGCGATGTGCCGGTATCGACCAGGTGCAGTTGGTAGTTGCGCAGATCCTCGACGGTGGCGGTGTCGGGTGAGCGTCCAAGGTGCTGCGTGAAGTTCCGGACCGCACGAATGTAGCCGGTTTGCGTCTTGGGATTGAGTTTACGCATCCGCATGTCGTCGATCATGCGTTGCCGCAGTGGGCTGATGCCCGAGGGGGATGCTTCCATGGCTTGCTCCTGTCGAAGAAGAGGCGGATTGCCTCGTCTTCAACTTCGGCAGAAACAACGCCGTTGCCAACCTGAAGCTGGGTTTAATCTACGGGCCGTCGTGGCGGCTACCGCGCGAGCGGTTTAGTCCCTTGGCCGACAACAGCCAAATCCTGAATCATGCCGTCGGGCTGGTCAACAGACGCGAAATACCCCATCAGTAGCCACGCTCCCGGTCGACGAGACCGGGGACCGGCTGGCCGCTGGCGAGGGCGTGCAGGTTGGCGGCGATTTGCGTGACGGCGTCTTCGGGAATCGTGTCGGCGGCTACGTGCGGCGTGATCAGCACGCGGGGATGTTGCCAGAAGGGATGGCTTGCCGGCAGGGGTTCTTCGGCGAATACGTCGAGCAGCGCAAAGCGCAGACGCTCCTGATCCAGCCGGGCCAGCAGCGCCTTTTCGTCGATCAACGAGCCGCGTCCGGCGTTGATGATCGCCGCATCCTCGGGGAGCAGCGCCAGCCGCTCGGCATCGAGCAGGTGCCGGGTCTCCGGTGTGGCGGGCAGCACGCAGAACAACACGTCGGTTTCCGGGAGCATTTTCCGCAGCCCCTTCTCGCCGTGCAGGCAGCGGATGCCGTCGATCTGCCGGGGCTGGCGGCTCCAGCCGCATACCTGATACCCGCGTCCGGCCAGCTCTTGGGCGACCCGACTGCCCAGTTCTCCGAGTCCGAGGACGCTCACCCGAACATCGCGGGCCAGCCGCGTATCCAGTTGCAACCAGCGTTCGGCCCGCTGTTGTCGGGCGTAGCGATCCATCTGCCGCTGGTAGTGCAGCACGCCGTA
>Ga0316604_10002019_pt1 | contig 16497 bp, 13 predicted proteins | sample OWC_soil_day20_C_FD_207650 | JGI IMG/M metagenome (GOLD analysis project Ga0316604, IMG submission 207650) | Wetland soil microbial communities from Old Woman Creek delta, Ohio, United States - OWC_soil_day20_CT | ecosystem: Environmental > Terrestrial > Soil > Wetlands | place: USA: Ohio... | reverse complement strand
CCCAGAGCTGCGCGGGCGCGTTGGCGTCGGCGTCGGCCGGGCGACAGAAGCGCTTCTCGAAGTGGCTGAAGGCGGGCAGCGTGTTCTTGCCGTAGTGCCGCACGGGCTTCATGGCTGCGACGCTGGGGCCGACCATGTCGGTCATGCGCAGTTCGCGAAAGCCGGCGACCGCCTCGTAGAGCCGGCGCTGTTCGGCGCGGCCCGCGGAGCGGACCGCGGTGACGCGTTCGGCGTGGCTCATGTCGTCGAGCACGCGCGCCACCTCGATCGGTTTCACGACGGCTTCACGCAGAAGACCTAGAAACGCGCGAGTCGGATCGGAATCGTGGTTGCCGGCCATGGGGCACCTCCGCTCGCGCGAAGGTAACGTCGGCCCTCACGGGGCGGAAGCCCGCGCCGGCCCAGGCATGGCCGGATCGTCCTGGCGATTCGGCGACTTCGATTGGGCGACCTGGATTTCGCGAGTTCGATTTGGCGAGTTGGGGAGGAGTCGCGCTGCACGCTGCGCCCGCCAGTCCCTGGGTCCGAGCCGTCCTGTTCGCGGGGACGGCGCTGCTGCTGCTCGCGCGCCTCGACGGCACGGGCCTGTGGGCGCCCGACGAACCGCGTTACGGCCACGTCGCCGAGACGGTGCGGTCGATGGAGTTCGGCGCGAGCGGCCTCGTGTTGTTGCACCTGAACGGCGAACCCTACACGCAGAAGCCTCCCCTCTACTACTGGCTGGCGGCGGCGGCGGGCGCCCCGTTCGGTCGCGTGAGTGAGACTGCGGCGCGTTTGCCGTCGGCGCTTGCCGGGATCGCGCTGATCGGACTCACGCTGGTGTTCGGTACGCGTCTGCTCGGCGGCGCGACCGCCACGCTCGGCGCCGCGTTGCTGCTCACCACCTTCGAGTTCGCGGACAACGCGCGACGCGCGCAACTCGACGTGCTCCTCGCACTCTTCGAGACGCTCGCGCTCGTCGCGTTCTGGCACATCGACCGCGGCATCGGTCGCCGTTGGCTCGCGCAGCTCGTGCTGCACGCGTCGCTGGGGCTCGCCGTGCTCACCAAGGGACCCGTCGGGATCCTCGTGCCGGTCCTGGTGATGGCGTGCTTCCTGATCTGGGAGCGGCGCCTTGGCGCGCTGCGCCGCGCGTTTCCGTGGTGGGGATTCCTGCTCTCGTTCGGACCGGGGCTCGCGTGGGTCGCGGTGGCGATCGCGCTGGCGCCACCCGGCTTCTTCGGCGAAGCCGTCGTCGAGAATCTCTTCGGGCGTTTCTTCGCGGGCAGCTCCCACGATCGCCCGTTCTATTACTACCTCTACCAGTTCCCGGCCGAGAGCCTCCCCTGGTTCCTGCTCGCGCCGGTCGTGTGGTGGGCGGCACGACGCTGTGTATTCATCGCGGGCGCCAACGACGAGGACCGCCGCGCGTGGCGCTTCCTGCTCGCATGGGTCGCGGCGACGCTCGTCTTCTTCACGCTCTCCACCGGCAAGCGCGGGCTCTACCTGGTGCCGCTGCTGCCGGCCGTCGCGCTGCTGCTCGCGGACGCGCTCGGGCGCTGGGTCGAAGCGGCGCACCGGATTCCGGTCGCGTTCCACGCGGCGACGGGCCTGATCGGAGCCGCCATGGTCGGCGGCGGCGTGTGGCTCGCGCTTCGCGATCCGCTGCGCAATGAGACGGCGTCGCTGCTGGCCGGCACAGCGGTGGCGATGATCGTGGCTGCGGCGGGGATCGCACAACTCGCGCTGTGGCGTGCGCGTGCGCGCCTGCGGTTGCGGCTCGCGATTCCCGTCGGCGCGGTGTGGGCGCTGCTGCTCGTGGTCTTCACGGTGGTCTATCCGGCGCTCGATCCCGGCAAGTCGCCGCGTCCGATCGCCGAGGCGGCGGCGGCGCTCACTCCCGAAACTGGATCGATCGGACTGGTCGGCGACGTCCAGATGGCGGGGGGACTCGTCTACTACGGCCATCGCCACGTCGAGGCGCTCGACGAGGCCGAGAGCATCGAGCGATTCGTCGCGGCCGGGGGCCGCGCGATCGTGGTCGAGGAGAGGAAACGCGAGCGCGTCGATGCGGTGACGCCGGTCGACGTGCAGTTCCGCGCCCGCGAAGGAAGCCGCGCCGTGCTCGTCGTGACGCCGCGCAGCACAACTCGATGACGCGCGCGTGTCGAGCACGGAACGGAAACGTCGGGAGGCCGACTCTCGAGTCGGCCTCTGCGCGCCGGGGCGTAGCCGAACGAGGACCATCGGCTAGGTTCCAATCTCGCAAACCGCGACTGCGTGAAAACGCATCGGCCGGTCTGCCGACCGGCCCACGAAGGGAGGCCCGCAAATGCCCACGCCCATCGACAGCGCCGAACTGCGTATCGGCGACAAGACGATCACCCTGCCCATCCTGGTTGGCAGCGAAGGCGAGCGCGCGATCGACGTCCGCAAGCTCCGCGACCAGACGGGATACATCACCTTCGATCCCGGCTATGCCAACACGGGTGCGTGTCGCTCGGCCATAACCTTCATCGACGGCGACGCCGGCATCCTGCGCTATCGCGGCTACGCGATCGAAGATCTCGCCGAGAAGTCGAGCTTCCTCGAGGTCTCGCATCTGTTGATCTACGGCGAACTGCCGACCGAAGCCCAACTGCGCTCCTTCAGCGATTCGATCCGCCACCACACCATGCTCCACGAGGACTTCAAGCGCTTCTACGGCGCGTTGCCGAAGGACGCACACCCGATGGCGGCGTCCTCGGCGGCGGTGGGAGCGCTCGCGACGTTCTACCCCGATGCGCTCGACCCGCGCGACCCGCGCCAGATCGAGATCTCCGTACACCGGCTGATCGCGAAACTCCCAACGATGGCCGCCTACGCCTACAAGCACTCGATCGGCCAGCCTTTCATCTACCCCGACAACAAGCTCCGCTACGTCGGAAACTTCCTGCACCTGATGTTCGCGACGCCCTGCGAGCCGTATCACGTCGACCCGGTGATCGAAAAGGCGATCGACCTGCTGCTGATCCTGCACGCCGACCACGAGCAGAACTGCTCGACGTCGACGGTGCGCCTCGGCGGCTCGTCGATGGTGAATCTGTTCGGCGCGATCTCTGCGGGCATCAACGCGCTCTGGGGCCCGCTCCACGGCGGCGCCAACCAGCAGGTGATCGAGATGCTCCACAAGATCCGCGACGAGGGCATTTCGGCGCGCGAGTTCGTCGAGCGCGCCAAGAGCAAGAACGACACCTCGCGCCTGATGGGCTTCGGCCACCGGGTCTACAAGAACTTCGACCCGCGCATGAAGATCATCAAGAAGGCATGCGACGGCGTCCTCGAGAAGCTGGGCGTCAACTCGAAGATGCTGGAGATCGCCAAGGAGCTGGAGGAAATCGCGCTCAAGGACGAATACTTCATCGAGCGCAAGCTCTACCCGAACGTCGACTTCTACTCGGGCGTGATCTACAACGCGATCGGAACGCCCGAAAACATGTTCACGGCGATGTTCGCGATCGGCCGGCTGCCTGGCTGGATCGCCCAGTGGGCCGAAATGCACCGCGATCCGGACTTCAAGATCGGGCGCCCGCGCCAGATCTACACCGGAGAGAAACAGCGCTCGTTTGTGCCGATCGACCAGAGGAAGTGACGAGCGACGCTGGATGCTTCACGACCGCCCGCGCGATGGGCGGTCGTGTCTGGCAGGCCCACCGCCACGCCGAGCGCCTGCTACGCGACGCGCAACTGCTCGGTCTCGGCCAACTCGATCTCGCTACCTGCCTGCACGAACTCGCCGAACTGGCAGCAGCGACGCGCGACGGCAGCCGCGCCGTCTTGCGTCTCGAAGTGCGCCGCGAGTGGGACGGCTTGCCGCGCCTCGTCGGTTCGCTGCGCGCGTGGGGCGACGACCCGCCCGTCTGGCGAGCGGTGACGTCGCCACTCGCGCATCCCGGGCCAACGCCCACGTCGCGGGCGAAGTCGACCGAGCGATCGGTCTACCTGACCGCCCTCGACGCCGCGCGCGCTGCAGGAGCCGACGATGCGCTGCTCTTCGACGGCGCCGGCTTCCTCGTCGAAGCTGCGCGCACCCATCTCATCGTCGCGAGCCCCGATGGATCACTGCGGACGCCGCCGCTAACGCGCGGCGGCGTCGCCGGCATCGCGCGCGCCGTCCTCCTCGATCGCGAAGCGGCGCTGCGCGAAACCGATCTGTCGGCCGCAGACGTCGCCGCCGCACGCGAGCTGATTGCGGTCAACGCCGTGCGCGGCGCCCGCGCGATCACGCAGCTCGACGGATGCCCGATCGGCGACGCGCGCCCGGGCCCGTGGTCGCAGCGCTTGGCCCGCGCGCTGGAAGCGGATTGCTAAGCTCGCCAGCTCTCGAGAACGGCGGAGGAAGCGCATGCAGATCCAGGGCATCGGAGCGATCGTCACGGGCGGCGGATCGGGTCTCGGCGAGGCGACCGCGCGGGCGCTCGCGTCGCGCGGCGCGCGCGTCGCGATCCTCGATCTCGGGCGCTCGAAGGCCGCCGACGTGGCGAAGTCGATCGGCGACGCCGCGATCTTCTGCGAAGCCGATGTTGCAAATGAGGAGCAGGTGACGGCAGCACTGGATCGTGCCGTCCAACAATTTGGTGGCATCCAGGTCGCGGTGAACTGCGCGGGCATCGGCACCGCCGGCCGCACCGTCGACAAGGCGGGCAAGCCCTTCGACCTGAAGCTCTTCGAGCTGACGCTGCGCGTGAACCTGGTCGGCACCTTCAACGTGGTGCGGCTCGCCGCGGCGCGCATGAGCAAGAACCAGCCGAACGACGAGAACGAACGCGGCGTGATCGTGAACACCGCGTCGGCCGCCGCCTTCGAGGGCCAGATCGGCCAGTGCGCCTACTCGGCGTCAAAGGGCGGCGTGGTGGGCATGACGCTGCCGATCGCGCGCGACCTCTCGGCGGTCGGGATCCGCGTCAACACGATCGCACCGGGCCTGTTCGCAACGCCGATGTTGATGATGCTGCCCCAGGAGGCGCGCGACTATCTGGCGTCGCAGATTCCGTTCCCGCGCCGGCTCGGCAAGCCGCCGGAGTTCGCGGCGCTCGCCTGTCACATCGTCGAGAACCCGATGCTGAACGGCGAGACGATCCGGCTCGACGGCGCGATCCGCATGCAGCCTAAGTAAATGAACCTCGCCGCTCGCCGTAGGCTCGCTACGCGGGAACTCATGAATCTCGCCGCTCGCCTTGGGCTCGCTACGCGGGAAACGGGAAGAGCCCTTCGAAGTTGCTCGGAGATTCATTGTCGAACGTGAAGCTCGGGCGTCTCGCGATCACGCTGCCGGTGCCGGGGATGGACGCGCGCGCCTGCGTCGAACTGGCGCGCAGGGCCGAGCGCGAGTGGGGCTACGACGCGATCTGGCTGGCCGAGACCAACGGTCCCGATTCGTTCGCACTGGCCGGCGCTCTCGCGCTCGCGACCGAACGCGCGACGATCGGCACCGCGATCGTTCCGGTCTACAACCGCACGCCCGCGGTGCTCGCAATGTCGGCCGCCACCGTGCAGCAACTCTCGGGCGGTCGCTTCGTGCTGGGACTCGGCTCGTCGAGCCACGCGATCATCGGCGACTGGAACGGCGTCGCTTTCGAGCGTCCGCTCGCACACGTGCGCGAGAGCGTCGCGATCCTGCGTCAGGCGCTGGCGGGCAAGAAGACCGACTTCGACGGCGAGGTGTTCCGCTCGAAGGGCTTCCGGCTCGGCAACGTGCCGGCGCAGCCTGTCCCGATCTACCTGGCGGGGCTGCGCGAGCAGATGCTGCGCATGGCGGGCGCCGTCGGCGACGGGCTGATCGTGAACCTGTTCCCGGTGACGGCGCTCCCGAAAATCCTCGCCGCCTACCGCGCGGGCGCCGCCGAAGCGAGTCGCGACGCGACGCGCGACGAAGTCGTGTGCCGTTTCCAGGTGCTCGTCACCGATGACGTCGCCGGCGCGCGCAAGCTGGTGCGGATCGCGTTCGGCGGCTACGCCGCAGCGCCGGTCTACAACAAGTTCTTCGCCTGGTGCGGTTTCGAAGCCGAAGCGCGCGAGATCGCCGCTGCCTGGGCGCGCCGCGACCGCGCCGGCGTCGCGGCGGCGATGCACGACGGCTTCGTCGACCGCATCAGCATCCTGGGATCCGCGGAAGCGTGCCGCGCGCAGGTCGCCGAGTTCGTCGCGGCGGGCGTGACGACGCCCGTGATCTCGCCGCTCGCGATCGACCCGCGCGCGATCGAGGCGACCTTCGAAGCCTTCGCGCCCGCCAGGAGTGCCGCATGAGCGAGCAGCCCCAGACCGTCCTCATCACCGGCGCGACCGGTCTCGTCGGCAAGCGACTGGTGCGCGCGCTGCTCGCCGATCGCTGCGCGGTCCGCGCAGCGACGCGCACGCCCGCGAACGCGCGCTTACCCGCCGGTGTCGAGGCCGTCGCCTGGGACGGCGTGATGATCCCGAGCGCACGCATCGCCGGTTGCGACGCACTCGTGCACCTGGCCGGCGAGGCGGTCTTCGGCGGCTTGCTCACCAAGAGCCGTCGCGATCGCATCTACGCCAGCCGCATCGACTCGACACGCGCGCTCGTCGAGTCGATCGGGCGCCTCCCGGCCGCCGAGCGGCCCAAGGTCTTCGTGTGCGCGTCGGCCGTCGGCTACTACGGCGATCGCGGCGACGAACAGCTCCCCGAGTCGGCGGCGCCCGGCAGCGGCTTCCTCGCCGACCTCTGCGTCGCGTGGGAAGAGGAAGCGCGAGCCGCTGCCGCGCTCGGTGTGCGCACGGTGTCGCTGCGCATCGGCATCGTGCTGGCACACGAAGGCGGCGCGCTCGCGACGCTCGCACGGCTGTTCCGCCTCGGTCTCGGCGGCCGCGTCGGCAGCGGCGCGCAGTGGGTGCCGTGGATCCACGTCGACGACCTGGTCGCGATGATCATCGCGGCGCTGCGCGACGAGCGCTGGAGCGGCGCCGTAAACGCGGTTGCGCCGAACCCGGCGACGAACGCCGACCTCACCCGCGAACTCGCGCGCGCCGTGCGCCGTCCCGCGCTGCTCCCCGCCCCCGCCTTCGCCGTGCGCGCCGCGCTCGGCGACATCGCCACCGAAATCCTCGGCAGCCGCCGCGTCATCCCCGCACGCGCAACCGAACTCGGTTTCCGCTTCCGCATCGAGTCGCTCGAGCGCGCCCTCGAAGCGGAGCTGCGGTAGCGGAACTCGGAGTCGCTGGCGCGTTCCCGGGTCGGGCGTGGGGTGGTTCTTCCGGCGCACGGGCAAACCGCATGCGCGCCGCACGGTTACGGAGACCATCAGGATTCTCTGCGAGATTCACTCGAGCAAGGCGCCGCGTTGTGGGCCTATGCAGGACCCGGATGAGAAGCAGCATCTCGTTGATCTGTTCCAGGGAAATGCGTGAAGGCATGGGAGAAACGAAGCTGCGAACTGTCTTTGAATTGAAACCGGGGCACCACCGCGCTTTCGTGTGATCTTGAGCGTCGACGCAAGCGGGTCAGGTCAACTTTCAGCGAACCAAGTCTGTTCTCGATCGGACGTGCCTATCCGATTCCCTCTCGGAGTTTTCGACTGATTCAGAGTGACTCACTATCGCCTTTAGCGTTGGCACGGCCACCGGTTCGGTGATAGGCACCATCAAGCACCCAGCACCCTGACATGCCCGCTCCCGTCGCTGTTCTGTGCTGTCGGGAAGACCTCCGGTCCTGTAGCAAACCGGCGCGTCCCCGCACGCCGGGGAGGTCGTGCGATGACCCGATGGAACCGATGGATCCCCGCGCTCGTGGCCTCGTCCGAGGGTGCGCGGACCGCCTCCCAGTCGAGCGCGGCTGTCGTCGCCTGTCGCGGGACGCGGGAGCCAACGGCGATGTCTACGTATTGCCGCTCTGATTGCGACCGGACTCATCGTACGAGCAGCCCTCGCCCTCCCGGGGCTCCCCGCCCCACACCCCCGGTTACACTTTCTGGAGGAGACCCGGGCGTTGTTCTTGGACTCATGGTGTAGAGCAGGGCAGACAAACCGGCATTCGACCGAGCCGCTTCCTCTTTAGTGGGAATTCTCTTCCTACGGCGTTCGAGCTTCTCGGCGGGGCCTGCGCCAAGTGCCCAATCCGACGCAGGATCTTGATTCTCATGCGAAACCATTTTGCGGAACGCTTCTTGCTTGCCCGTCGGACTTGGGAAGGGGACAGATTCGTATGTCCTCGCCGAGGTCACCCCATTCCCACTGGTTCACGCCGTTCATGGGAAGGGGAAACATGTACCGAGCCCTCTCGATCACGCTGCTCGCCATCGCATTCCTCGCGCCGCCCGCGGCCAAGGCCGCCTTCATCACCACCCACGAGACCGAGCTCGAGTCGCTCTTCGCGTACAACGGCCTGACCCTCGACGTCCGCTACCTGCCGGGAACCGTGCTGTCCGATTCGTCGTTCCTGACGCTGGACAGCGCCGCTGAGTTCGCTGCGCTGCTGGCGCTGACACCGGCGGCATCCTCACCCACCATCAATCTGCTCTTCACCGACAGCTTGAGCTGGTGCGGCGTGCCCGGGGCCTTCATCGGCTGTGCAGAGCTTCCCGGCTACAGGGGCGTCGTGGAGTCGGTCTTCGCTTCGACCTCGACCGGCGACGAGCTGGTAGCCCATGAGATCGGCCACATGTTTGGCCTCTCACACATCGCGGACGTCACCCGCCTCATGAACCCGATTCTTTACGGGGGCATCGTCCTCGGCGCCACGGAGATCGCCACGATCTTGGCGAGCCCGCTGATCCAGAACGACGGCGTCGACTTCATCGAGATCCTGCCGATTACCGTAATCCCGGAGCCCGGCACGGTCGCGCTGTTGGCGATCGGCATCGGAGGGCTCGCGGCCCGCCGCCGTAGAATCGTCGCGCGGCAGTAGTCCGCAGCGGGGCGTCACGCATCCGCGGCAAAGAATTGAGCCCGACCGTCCCCTCCCGACAATTCAGCAGAACCGGGGTCGCCCAGGCCTCACCGAAGGCGCTCGTCGAACCGGAGGGAGCGGAGGATCCGCACCGCCCGCTTTTGGTCATCCTCTGAGCTACCCCGCGCGACGAGGGTAAGTTCCACCGTTCCTCGACCGAGGTCTGGAACATGAAGAGCAGCCACGTACGGAAGGCCGATCGATGTGACCGCATCGCGGTATGTCACCAGGAGTGCGGTCCACCCGTCGGCCCCGATGGCGCGGCGGACAAGGCCCTCGCCCTCGGCGCCAGTGAGAGAGTCCCCGTACCATCCGTAGTCGATCGAGAGCTAGAGCGATTCGCTCAGGTACTCGCGAACCACCGAGTCGGCTCCGGCGGTCCCAACGGGCACGAGCCCGGCGGGGAGTGCAACACTGATCCCTTCAACGATCGCCACGCGAGACCAGCCCGCTTGGCCCTCGGGTAAGTCGCGAGCCTGGCACGCCATTTCGCATACTCCACCGAAGAGGGCACGTATCAGGCCGAGGGACGCCACACAACGCCCGACATCGACGAAAGGATGGGTATGCGCCATGACGACTCCCTCCCGCCGCGATTCCGTGGACACCATGACTATGCAGCCTGCGCCGCCGTGGTGTCCATCGACAGGTGTCGGAGAATGAGTGGGCATGGCAGCTCCCGGCTGAACGCGGGAGCCAACGGCTGCATCTCATCTTCTATCGGCCCACCGACTCCGGCATCGAGGTCATGCGAGTGCTCGATGCGGCGCGCGACGTGACTGCGATTCCGCAACGCGAATGGCGGCCACGGACCGATCAGCCCTGGTCGCCTTCGCGGGTCTTCAGGAACGTCCCACTTCGAACGGAATCGCTCGCATCAGCCGGCGCCAGCGGCCTCGATGCCCACACCGTGAGTTCGTGCTCCGATTCCGAGCTCTCGGTCCGCCGGTTCCCGAAGCGCACCTCGTCGACGTGAGCACGGACGCCTCGAGCGCGCATCGGCGGTATCAGCGGGAGCTTCGGGTCGATGGAGATCGTCATGCCAACTCCCGGCGGAACGCAAGAGCGAACGGGAGTCAACGGGCCAACGGTCGGCGACGGCGGGGCGGCTAGCATTCCGCCGCCAGTGTGACCGAGCGAGGTAATGCCCGGAATGCAGAGCGACCAGCCCGCAACGGCCGGGATCGGCCCGCGCCTCCGAGCAGTCCTCAGGAGCCCGCTCCTGTACCTGCTGCTCTTCGTCGGCATCGCCAACTCGCTCACGATGCCGAGGTTCTTCTACCTCGGCGATTCCTTCGCCGTCCGGGCCGAGACGGCGTACCTGTTGACGGAAGGGGAGCTCGGAATTCCGTATGCGGAACGGCAACGCCTTGCGGCGTTCGTCGCCCACCGCGGTCAGTATTTTTTCGAGAACGATCGCAGCCGGCGCTTCGCTTCGAAATACGGGTTCGGCAACACCTTGTTCTACATCCCGCCGATGTTGGCGGAGAAGTGGTATCGGGGCAGCCTCGATCTGCTTCACCAGTCGGAGTCGCTGCTGCTATTTCTCAACATCCAGAACGTCCTACTCACTTTGATCGTCGCTCTCTACTTGTACAAGTCGGTGTCTTTCTACACCTCTCGCAGCTCGCTGCGGGTAGGCTTCGTCCTGGCGTGCTTGTACTGCAGCTTCGTCTGGCACTATCTCCGAGCGCCTACACTCGAGGTGTTTCTGCTCTTCGGTGTGTCCGGGTTCACGTTCCACATGCTGGCCTTTCTCCGTTCCGTGGACGATCCCGTGCCCGGCACGCGTCGCCCATGGATTCACCTGAGCCTCGCGACGACCTACGCGGGGCTGATGGTGCTGATGAAACTGTTCTCTGTTCTGTTCCTGGTCGCGGCGTGGCTGTTCGCATTGTGCTCTCGTCCGGCGTCCCTCTCGTTCTCCCGGCGCCTGAAGCACAACCTGACGCGAGACCTCAGGCCGCAGCTCGCTCACCTGCTCCTGCCTAGCGTGATCGCTGTCGCGCTGGTGCTCTCGCTCAATCAGCATCGTTTCGGATCCGCGCTCGAGGCAGGCTACAGCCAGTGGGTCACGGACGTTGGTGACGCGGACTGGGCCGAGCCGGGTTTCCGCCCGGGCCGGTTCTCACCGGCGTTTCTCGGTCACGCCATGCCGGAGTTCCTGTTTCAGAGAGGGAATACGAACATCTTCCTCCACCAGCCGCTGTTGTTGCTCGCTCTCGTGGGTGTCCCGGCGTTCTGGAGGAAGCACCGATTGGATTGCGCATTCCTGGCGTTCGTCTTCTCGACGAACCTCGTGGCGTTGTTCTTCTTCGCGAGTTGGAGGGGTGAGTGGTGCTATGGCCCGCGTTACCTGGTCCCGGTGCTGATGGTCGGGGTGCTGCCAGCGGTGGAGGTCGCGGGATGGCTGCGCGGATCGGCCCGGAGTGCGGTCGGGATCGTGGGCCTGTCGCTGCTGGGCCTCATCCTCGCGGTGTCACTGAGGCTGCAGGTCTGCGTGAACTCCTTACCGTTTTTTGCGTACAATCAGATCCGGCCGGCGTTCCAGGCGTTCCGGGACGCCCGGGTGGTCCAGTACTGGGACGCGCCGGTGCACCGCGGGTGCATCTATTGCGACCTCCTGGCGCACCGCAACGGCGAGAGGATTCTCTACCCCCTGGTCGTCCTGGAGGAGATCCTGCCGGAGCGGAGCCGCGAGCGGCTCGGCCGGGTGAGCCAGGTCGTGGAGGAGCACTCGAAATCGAACTACTTCTTCTTCCGCTGAGCAACCTCGTGGAGGCGACCCGAGGAGGCCAGGCCGCTGGCCCCAGAGCGAATTCACGGGCGCCGGAGCGCCACCAACGCGAGCTTGCCGAAGCGGATGGTGCGGCGCTCGGTTTCGAAGAGGTCGTTCAGAGCGCGCAGTACGAGCTCGGGATTGGCGAGCCAGGCTTCGTAGGTGGGACGCTCGCTCTCGATCATCTCGGCGAGAGCGTCCAGGCGGCGCGACACTGCCCGGGCCCGGGGCAGTGCGCAGATCGCATGGACCAGCGACAAGAACGGGGTGAGCCAGGGCTCGACGACCACCAGGCGGCCGCCCGGGCGCAGCACCCGATGCACCTCCTCGAGCGTACGCTGTAGATCCTCCTCGAGATGCTCCAGGTGGTGGAGCCCTCCGTGGACGATGGCTACGTCGCGTGACGCGTCTTCGAACGGCAATGCGCGGCAGTCGGCCACGTGGACTCGTGCACGCCCGCAGTAGGCGCGGGCGAGCGTCGGCGAGAGATCGACGCCCTCGAGGTTCGCAAAGCCGAGCGCTTCGAGCGCCTGCAATCCGTTCCCGCGTCCACAGAAGAGCTCGACGATGGCGGCGTCGCGCCGCCACAGTGCCGCGCACCCGCGGCGCCCAGCCGCCGAGCGAACTTCCGACGCTCCTGGGCGGGCGTCTCGAAGCGGAGGTACGCATCCTCCCACGACCTGCGAGCCTTCGCGAGCAAGCGCTTGGAACCCGACCCACTCATCGCCTCAGGGTTCCCGGGCCGGCGGCGGCCGGTACCAGTCGCGCCAGGAAGTGCAGAGAGCGGTCGAACAGCCAGCCCGCCGGCGGGGGGTAGAGCCCGAGCTTCGCCCTCCAGACTTCGATGTGGAGCCCGAGCTGCGCGAAGCTCTCGCGCCAGCGAGCCTCCGTCCAGTAGTTGAAGGGTAGTGGCACACCATGTCGCGCGTTTCCGACGCGGTCCATCAGGCGAAGTGTGGGCCCCGCCATGAACCCATCGAGTGTATGGTCCTTGATCACGACGGCCTGGCGACTCACGCGCACAGCCTCGGTGAGGAGCAGCAGGGGATCCTCGGCGTGATGCAGTGAATCCACGAATAGCAGTGCGTCGAAGGCACCCTCGTCGAACGGAATCTGCTTGCCGTCAAAGAGTCGCACGGGGACGAGCGCGACCTCGCGAACGTGCACATCGATGCCATGGAGAGAGAGGTCGGGCCGCCGCAGCGCCAGGGCTGCGGTCAGGGTGCCATCGCCACAGCCCACGTCGAGCACTCGCGCCCGAGGGGGCAGCAGCTCGGCGATGTGCTCCGCGAGCACGCGAACCCGCCGGCCCTGCACATAGCCCCGATGGACGCGGTCGCGCAGGCTCACCTTCTGCGCATGCCCAGGATGCTCACGAAAAAGCTCGACGCCGCCGTCTGCAGGCCCAGAGCTGTGAGAGTGACCCCTGGAATCAGACGCCTCATGGTATGCGAGTAGTCGAGCGGGCCGAACCCGACCAGGCGCCACTCGTTGGTCGCCCAGACCAGGAGGGCCAGGCCCGCAATCAGCGAGGTGACGCTGAGCAACAGCCCCTTCTCGAGATCGAACACGCCGAAGAACCGATCCATGCGCGGGTCCGGGGGCAGCAGCCTTTCGCTGATCGCGAAGGTCTTGGTGAAGATCGAGAACAGGATCGACTGGTAGCCCAGCAAGATCGCGAGACTCGCCACCATCAAAGTGTGGGCATCGAGGACGACGCCGAAGATCCTGGCTCCAGGCAGGGCCAGCGCGTATCCGACGAGTCCGAGCGCGACCAGCATCGCCCCGGGAACCAGGAAGAGCCAGCGCGGGCTGCACATCAGGAAGAGGCGCACGGTGCGCCAGCCGTCGCGGAAAGTCTTGAGGTGGGGCGCGTGGGCCTTTCGGCCATCCGGATGGAGCGTGATCGGCACCTCGGCAATGTGTGCCCCGATCAGGCTCGACTTGATGATCATCTCGGTGGCGAACTCCATCCCGGTACAGCGCAGGTCGAGCCGGTGGTAGAAGTCCTTGTCGAAGGCGCGCATTCCGCAGTAGACGTCGTGGATGGAGGAGCGGAACATCCAACGCGCGATCCGGGACAGGAGGGGATTCCCGAGCCAGCGGTGCAGAAAGGGCATGGCGCCAGGAAGCACACGGCCCCCCGCGATCGGAAGCCGACAGCCCTGGACGAGGTCGAATCCCCCGCGCAGAGGCTCGACGAAGCGGGGGAGCTCGAGGAAGTCGTAGCTGTCGTCGGCATCGCCCATGAGGATGTAGCGACCACGGGAAGCCTCAATGCCCCCCATGAGCGCGTTCCCATAGCCGCGCTCCGGTACGTCGATCAGTCGGGCACCCAGTTCGACGGCGATCTGCTGCGAGCCGTCGCTGCTCCCGTTGTCGGCTACGACGATCTCCGCATCGATTCCCGCGCCGGCGGCCGCCCTCCGGGCTTTCTCGATGCAGAGCCTCAGCGTGTCCGCCTCGTTGAGGCACGGCATCACCACGGACAGCTCCGGACCTTCCGAGGTTCCGGGGGGCGGGCGTTCCACGACCGCGCATCATACCCTGCGGCCTGCGGGTGCGCGAAGCTCATTGGACGACTTCTGCACTGCGACCCGCTGCCATGCTTTGGTGTGGGGAGCGAAGGTCGCTCCGCAGCGCGCGCGCCATGAGCCGCTCGTACGCACGCGGCCAGATCCGGTTCAGCGCGCGGCTGACGCGCCCTGTCGAGGAGAGCACGAGCGATGCCTCTTCGCCCGGCGCCGCCGGTTGCCTCTCCTCGAGGAACGCGATCCGCACGCTCCTGTCGGACGCAGCCACTCGTCGGGGTTCTCGATGCCCACCTCGAGCTCGAGCGTTCCCTTCCGGCGATCGATCTGCGGGGAATGACCTCTCATGTGACAAGCCCTACCGGGTACCGAGAGCCAACGGCGAGCCAACGCGCATGGGCGGTATCAGCGGGAGCTTTGGGTCGATGGTGCGCCTTGTGACAACGACTCGCTGAGCGCGGGAGTCAACGGGCCAATGGGCGCCGTTGAACCAGGGTTCCCTTCGCCGCAGTCGCCGTGGCGCGCCTCGTCGTCGCGAGGCATTGCACGGAAGCCGACATTCCCGACTGACTGAGCGTTTCCGTCACACAGCTGGGCGACACGGGTGCCCAACGAAAGCGCGGGAAGCTTTCTCCATCGCAGCCAGGGCGGCACATCGATTGCTGATCTGATGGACGGTTCGGATCGCGCACGGGCGCGAACGCTGAGTCGGAGATGGAGATGCTGATTCTGCCCGCACGGACCGCGGCGATCGCTCTCGCCGCGTTGCTGCTGTCGAGGAGTTCGTACGTCCCGGATTCCTTCAGCCGGCGCACGCTGGTGAACGACGGAGATGTGATTCCCGGCTCGAGCGCGAAGTTCAACAGCTACGGTCAGCCGTCGCTGGACGACCGCGGCCTCGTGGTGTCGCGTGGGCGTGGTGGTATGGGCGGGAAGCCCGAGCGCGGCATCTACGAACGCGACCTGAGCACCGAGGGACCGCTGATCCCGGTCGCGCGAGTCGGCGCCGACGTGCCGCAGCCCACCAACACGCTCTTGAAGGGCAAGCTCGCGACCTTCAACGAGTTCCCCTCGATCCCGCGCATCGACGCCGGCGCCGACACGGTCGCCACGCGCGGTCGATCGCAGCCGCTGGCGACACTCCGGCTGCCGGATGCGACCAAGTTGCGTGCGGGTACGGCTGGCATCTACACGGATGCGGATGGCACATTGTCGGTACGCTTCGTGCTGATCTGCATCGCCGCCCAGGTGCTCGTACTTGGTGCCTCTTGGGTCGTGGTCCTCGGCACGCTGCGGACGCTGCGCCGCCACGGCCGCAACACCCAGAACGTGCTGGTAGTGGGGAGCGGTCCGCGCGCGCGCCACGTGAGCGACGTGATCCAGGAGCACCCCGAGTGGGGACTGCGCGTGATCGGCTTCGTCGACGAAGGCGATTTCCCCTTCGATCCGGGGCTGCTGCAGGCGTCCTCCGCCCGGCGGGGCAGCTTGCGCGTCCACAAGATCCATGAGGTGGCCGACCTCTTCCGGGAGAAGGTCATCGATGAAGTCGTCGTGGCGTGCCCGCGCTCGATGCTCGCGGCGATCGTGCCCGTCGTCACGATCTGCGCGGCGGTGGGCGTCCCGGTGACGCTGCTCTCGGATCTCTTCGGCGACATCCTCCCGCTGCCGCACCCGGTGCAATTCGGGCCGCACCCGGCACTCAGCTTCCCCGTGATGCACCACAGCCTTGCGCAGGCGCAGATCAAGCGCGCGATCGACCTCCTGGGCGCGACGGTGCTCTTTGCGATCTCGGCGCCCGCCCTGACTGCGGCGGCGATCGCCATCCGGATGACGTCGCCCGGGCCGATCCTGTTCCGCCAGCAGCGATGCGGTCTCCACGGGCGCCGCTTCACGATGCTCAAGCTGCGCACCATGTCTTCTGACGCGGAGGAGTGTCGATCGGAGCTCGAGCAGCGTAACGAGATGGATGGTCCCGTCTTCAAGATCCACAATGACCCGCGCGTCACGCTCGTAGGGCGCTTCTTGCGCCGCTACAGCCTCGACGAGATTCCCCAGCTCTGGAACGTGTGGCGGGGCGACATGAGCCTGGTGGGCCCGCGGCCACCCATTCCGAACGAGGTCGACCAGTACCACGTTCTGCAGCGACGCCGTCTCTCGATGCGTCCCGGTCTCACCTGCCTCTGGCAGGTGGAGGGTCGCAACCAGATCGGCTTCGAGGACTGGGTGCGCCTGGACCTCGAGTACATCGACAACTGGTCGCTCAC
>Ga0316604_10002018_pt1 | contig 16500 bp, 18 predicted proteins | sample OWC_soil_day20_C_FD_207650 | JGI IMG/M metagenome (GOLD analysis project Ga0316604, IMG submission 207650) | Wetland soil microbial communities from Old Woman Creek delta, Ohio, United States - OWC_soil_day20_CT | ecosystem: Environmental > Terrestrial > Soil > Wetlands | place: USA: Ohio... | reverse complement strand
AGACGGGCAATCCACGCAGGCGACGCCCCACCTTGGCCGGGTTGTCATCGACCAGGGCTACGGCATACCACAGGCCACTACGATTCAACTCTCTTAACAAGGAGTCGGCAGCCTCCCCGGCGCCAAGAACAAGCACCGGTTGCCCTCGCATTTTGGCCGGACCGTAAAGGCGATGCTCCTTCCAACTGCGATAGGCAAAGCGACTCCCGCCCATCACCAATGCCAGGAGCAGCGGATGCAAGACCAGCACCGAACGAGGGATCGGCCCCAGGCCAAGAAATACGACGGCGACCATCGTCAAAACCGCCCCGGTCAGCACCGCGGACAAAATGTGCTGCAAATCGGACAGGCTAGCAAATCGCCACAATCCACGATACAGACCGAAAGCAAAAAATAGCGAGCCAAATAGGGGTAGCACCCAAAGCAGCGAATAAGCAGCAGACTGCGCGAACTCAGCTGGCACGTCAAAGTTGAAGCGCAGCCAGAAAGCAAGCATCCACGCCAGCGCAGCCGCCACCAGATCGTGAACAAAGGCGGCCAAAGTACGAGGATTGGTCATGCAACGGCTTCCAGAAAAAATAGAGTCGCCCTCTACGGGACGCAAACCTATAATTCTACCCCGCCAACGAGCCCCGGCCTGCCCCTCAATGCGAAACGCAACGAAGAATCGCTTGAATCTCATCCACATCCGAGCAAGTGAGCACCAAGTGGGACCCACAGTTCCGAAAACGACTAGCCATCGTCACGTCACTCCTGCCGTATGCGGTCACCACTGCCTGCACCTATCACCGTCTTGAAAATATATATGAAGTACTTAAGCCCCCCCAAGTCCTGCAGCATGCAAGCATCTGTCTCGGCAAGCCGTCGGGGGGTCGACATGTCTATTCCACTGATTTGCGCTAAACCGGTGATACCAGGGCGCGCAGCAAAAACCCCCCGCAAGGCGCGCTCTTCAATCAGTTCTAGCTGACTGAACAAACAGGGGCGCGGCCCGACTAAACTCATTTCCCCTTTGAACACATTCCACAACTGTGGCAGTTCGTCCAACTTCGTACGCCGCAAAAAGATACCCAATGGAGTTACTGCCGCCGGGCTGGCCAAGTGTGTCGCGACCGATTGCGTACCGGGTCGCATGGTACGGAATTTCACCAAAGTAAATGGTCTTTGGTGGCGCCCCACGCGTACCTGCCAAAACAGGGGAGCCCCTGTGTCAAACAGGCCTAACAGGAATAGAAGCGCCATCACGGGAAGAGTGAGCAACAACCCAATGCCAGCAAGCACAATATCCAGAAAGCGCAGCATCACGTATTTGCCTTGGTGTTGCGATACCAGTGCGCAGTAGCCTCAAGCCCCGCCTGCATCGTGTAGGGTGGCCTCCAGCCCAAACCCTCCCTCAGAGGTTCGATATCAGCATACAAAGAACCAAGCAAACGATCAACCACAGCCTGCTTGGCTAGCATTCCCCCAACCCACCTAATCCACGAAACCGGAACTGGCACAAGAAACAGCCGACATCCCAAAGCGGTTGCAACTCGGCGAATCAGCTCAGGCGTAGACACATCGTCACCGTCGCTCACCAAATACGACTTCCCGGCGGCCTCGGGGTGTGTAATACACAGACGAATAACATCCACTAAATTGCCCAGATAGATCAAACTGCGCCGGTTCCGAATGGCACCAAAAGGCAAAGGCAGTTGCTTATCGATCGTCTGCATGAGGCGTAGAAAATTGCCTTTGACCCCAGGGCCGTACACCAATGGTGGCCTAAGTACCACTACCTCCATCCCCGTCTCGGAAGCGATCTGCCATAGTATCTGCTCAGCCTCATACTTGGACACTCCGTAGTGATCTTCCGGAGCCGGTAGATCGTCAGCTGTGAAAGGCTGCCCAACCCTCGTTAGCTCACCATTGACCTTGATAGAGCTGACAAAGATAAAACGCCTAACCCCTGCTGCCGCCGCTTGCCGTGCGAGATTGGCTGTTACCGCGACGTTTATGCTGCGAAACTCTGCCAACTGGTCTGAGCACCTATCGTTCATCACATGCGCTCGTGCAGCCAGATGCACCACCTCTCGCACATTTCTCAGTGCAAAAGTCCAATCGGTCCCTGAAGAAACTCTAGCAATAACGATGTCCTCGATGCAGCTCGGATGTGACTTTAGCGTTCTAACAACACCACGCACAGAGACGGCCTCTCTAGACAAGCTTTCGCAGAGAGCAGAACCAACAAATCCATTTGCACCCGTTACCAATACCGTCATTTCATAAGCATTTCTTTATACAAAGCTAGTGTTCTTTCGTTTACATATTGTGCTGAAAATTCCTGCTCCAAACGCTTTCGCCCACACTCCCCCATCTTCCTAGCCAACTCAGGATTACGCAGGAGGCATTCGAGTGCATCTGCAAGGGCAGGGACATTCTTTGCCGGTACGAGCAAGCCATTTTCACCATCCCTTACGGCTTCGCGACAACCCGGCACATCAGTTGTGACACAAGGCAATCCAGCGGCCATGGCCTCTAGCAGCGACTTTGGCAGGCCTTCCCGATAAGAGGGCAGACAAGCAACCGTTGCCTCCCTCAATACTTGAGGTATGTCACTGCGAAATCCCCACAATTCGACCACGCCCTGCGCTTTCCAAGCCTCAAGCGTGGCGGAATCGATGCAAGCTCTGTTATCGGGATCGATCTCGCCAACAATGACAAAGCGTGCCTTCACGCCACGTAACCCTAACACCCGGGCCGCCTCGACAAATTCACCGATCCCCTTGTCCCACAGCAACCGTGCCACGAGTACGACAGTTGGCAATCTATCTTCCGAAAAACCTGACTGAAATCTATCAGGTTCCACCCCGGCACCGCGTATCAGGGATGAATCCCTCCTTCGCACCAACCCTGCCTCAACGAAGCTAGATAAATCGTCACTATTCTCAAAAACGACGCGGCTACCTTGTGGATTTAGCAGTAGCCTTAAACCCACTTTCAGAAACGGGCGGAGCATGAGCGCAAAAGGGTGCTGCGAAGTAAATGCATAACCGCCGCCAACAACGGCATTGATGACCCTATGACATCCGATAAAACATGCCGCCAGCCCACCAAGCAGAATAGGTTTAAGGGCAACGTGGTGAATCAGATCTGGCTGCTCTTTGCGGTATACGCTCAATATGCGCACCAACGCAAGCAGCGCACCAAAGGGATTCAAGCTACTACGACGAATCGGCAAAGGTAACAAGCGCAATCCAGCATTCCGTACTATGTCGCCGTGACGATCAACGTCAGTAAGGACCAACACCTCATATCCCGCTTCGCGAGCAGCGATTGCACGCCCTAGGAAATGAGAGCAGAAGAACCAGTCTACCGTCACAAAAAAAAGTAGCTTAGGTCGCGACCGATTCATGTAACCCGCCTATGCCTAAGCTGCTTAGCCAAGCGTAAAACACTCAAAGGCAGTAATATAACTAAACGTATCGCAATAGAGGATTTCACCCGCCCACTATCGCGCATCAATTTGGCAATTTTTTTTGCCCCGACCACATCACCACTCAAGTAAAAACCAGCAGCAGTCACCAGTGCAATTCGATCAAACAGCACCGCTATACTGTTGCCGACATGAGCTTTCAGCTCATGACTCCTCAACAATTTGGCCAAATAGAGGAGCGAACCGGGAGGCTCTTGCTCTCGCAACATGGTACTTCTGTTTTCGGCCTCTTGGTTATATACAGACGTCGGAATCGCTTTGTGAGCCACTACATTGCCTAAAGCCAAACGAGTCCATGCAACAATATCTTCCCCACGTTTCACCCCCACGGGGAACCCCCCCTCGTCTATCAACCTCTGGCGGTTAACGCATGCAGTCGAAGAGTTCACCAAGGAAAGACCGTTAGCATATATTTCAAAGAAATTTTCTATACCCCCCTCCCAGCCCGCGGGTAACGAGGATTTAGCAGCGTAAAGCTTTCCGCCCCGCTTGATGTAATGCGAAGTAGACACCAACGATGCCTGAGGCCACTTCTCTATCAGACCATAGAGGGTCTTCAAATGATCAGGTAGCCAATAATCATCTGCATCCAAAAATGCGACATATCTGCTAGTCGCCTCTTGTAACCCCAAGTTTCGTGCAGCGCTAACACCTAAATTAGGCTGACGTAGCAATCGAACGCCAGCGTCATTAAATTGACTAACTATGGTCACACCATTGTCGGTTGAACCATCATCAACCACAATAATCTCTTGAGGTGCAACACTTTGCGCCAAAACACTTTTTATTGCATCAGCAATATGTGCAGCCTTATTGTATAGCGGTATAACGACAGAAATCATATACAGTTTGCCCTGAAAGCATTTTTGAGCGAACCAAGAGCGCGAATTTCAATACCGGGCACTGACGGCAGCCTTTAACTTTCGCCACAACAGCTCGGAGGATGCCCTCGGATGCAAGCGCAAGGCTTCAGAAAAGGCACGCATAGCCAGACTGCCATCTCGGTTACGCACTGCGCCATTGAGCAGTCGCATGAGAAAGTCGCACATTATAGTTTCTCGCTGCGCCAGAGAGCCCAGCTGCAAGTACTGCTTCCAAGCAGCAATAATCTCTTCTCTTCCCGCAAGCGACAAATGAGCATGCCGCAGTACGAAAAATGCCGCGTCCACATCTTGTCGCAGGTATTCAGGTACCGCCTCAATAAGCCTGGCATGAATCGTCTCAACCCCATATGTAGGATCAGGCAGCCCAGCCTTGCGTGCCCGATGGGCGAGGCGAGCCACGATGCTGCCCAGTTCCTGCGCCTCACGATGGACCGCTGACACATTAGCACCATGCATACGGTAGTTCAGTAGAGGCTGCGGCAGATTGGCAATGCAGTAACCCAGCTCGCTGATCCGCAGCCACAGGTCATAGTCCTCGCAATGGGAGAAAACCTTTCGGTAGCCCCCTGCCTTCAGCACCGCATCCCGTCGCATCATTACGGCGGGGTGCGCGACAGGACAACCGTGCTCTAGAAAACGCAAGGTCTCTGCCGGGGTGACCGGATAGTCACCCTGCCGGATGAAGCCGCCGACCTTATCTATGATCTGAATGGAACTACCCAACACCCCCAGCTGCGGCTCGGCGACTAAGCGTGCATACTGAAGCCCGAAACGCTCAGGTCTGGCCACGTCATCCGCATCCATGCGTGCAATGAACTCAGCACGCGCGCGTGCGACCCCCTCATTCAGGGTCGTTACCAGCCCTGCGTTCGGGCGTTCCACCAGCACAACGCGCGGATCGCGGGCAGCCAACTCGCGCAGGATCTCACCGCTACCATCCTTGGAGCCATCGTTAATGACGATCAGCTCAAAATCCCCAAACGTCTGCGCCAGAATGCTTTCCACGGCCTCCCGAAGATAGGCCTCACCGTTATACACAGGCAGCACAACACTTACAGCAGGGGTCTGACTCATTTCAGCAGAATCCAGTCATCAGGATAAAGGTCGAGTACATTGCAAGCCGCCAATCTGCCGGGGGTAAACCAGCGGGCGGGTGCGATGACCCGCTTGCCCTGCGCAGGGTTCAGCCAAGCGCCCCACCAAGAATAGGAACTGTTGGCGATGATATTGTGGTGGCAACGCGCCATCAGGAACATATCCTCCCACGGGACAGCCGGATCAGAACGAACCACATGCGCGCGCGACAACCCAGCAAAAGCCTCCGCGACGAAGTCCGGCTCATCGGAAAACAGGAAGAAGTCCGCCTCTGGCCCCACCAAATCCTGCATCAGCGCCACGGCACGGTCATAGTAATTTCGATCCAGCGCCACATGCACCGCAGAGGCAGCGGCCTGCAAATAATCCCCCCGGCGCACATGCAAAGAAATGCTGCGTGGGGAAGCTGCAATCTTCGCCGCCCAGCCCGCTGCAGCCTCAGTCAGCGGCGCCTTCGGCTGAAACCGCTCACACACTAAGGCTGCCGCCCCCTCAAAGTAGCGCGGACTCTGGAAATATCCGTCGAGCAGAATTTCCTCGCCTACGAGGCTGAAGAAAGTCGGGTCAAAATGGAAATGGGGCTCCCGATACACGCCCCCACGGAAAGAGTAGCCACCCTTGAGCCGCCGCATCACTCGTGCCGCAAACGATGCAGAAACAGGCCCAGCCAAGGGCACACCGGTGTACAGATCCTGCGGCACCCGCAGGCAATCTAGTTGGTAGGGCCACGTCTTGTAGGCTTTGAACGCAGACAAATCCAGACGCAGCCCCCTGCCCTGCCGTTCAGCTAACCCCAACGCAGCCGCATACTGGAACATCTGGTTGCCGAGCCCGCCCACCAGACGGATTGTAACGCTGCCACTCATATCTGGCTCACTCCCCATTCAACCCCGCCTTGGACTTTGCATGCCACCAAACGATACGAAGAACACGAATGCATACCTCTAGCCAGAACGTCAGGGCATTGCGTACAATCGAACGCACAAGCACACTCTCGCTCGTGGCCAGGTTCCAGTAAAACGACAACGCTTCGGCAGGATGGGTGAGCACCGGCAAGACCGCATCGACGGCCTGTTTGCGTAAGCGTGCCTTGAAGCGCTTATCACCACTAATAAGCGCCTCCCATTTCGAATACACCAGCAACTGCTGCTGGAAAAACTGCAATGCCCGACCGGGCCGTGCGCGGCGTTGCGCGCTGCCGTCATGCACACGGATGCCGACAACGGCCTCCGACGTAAAATCCACCTTGCTCACCTGCGCCAAGCGCAGCCAAAGATCCCAGTCCTCGCCATAGAACAAGCGCTCGTCGAAATAGCCCACCTTGTCTAGCACAGTGCGCCGCACCAGAACGCTCGACGCAGAACCTGACAACACATAGCCGTCAAGCAGCAGCGGCATGAAAATGTCACCGCGCTGCTTGGGAGGCACGACCTTCTGATCCGGCAGACACTCGCCCTGCGTGTTGATACAGAAGTAGGACGAGTGCACAAAGCCTGTCTCCGCCCCCCCGCGTTCAAAGGCATCAAGCTGGCGTTCGAGCTTCTCCGGCAGCCAGATGTCGTCGGCATCCAGAAAGGCTACATACGCTGCCGTCGAAGCACGAATCCCTTGATTCCGCGTAGCTGACACACCAGCATGCGTCAGTTTCAGATAAAGTACCCGATCATCAGACTGCCTGAAGTTCTCAATGATTTGTGCAGTCCCGTCCGTGGAGCCATCATCGGCAATGATGATACGCGCCACTGGCACTGTCTGTTGCTGAACCGATTGCAGCGCCTTGGCGATATATTTTTCACCATTAAAAACTGGCACCACAACGTCAATGTCATGGAAACTCATGTAGGCTGCTTACTCGCATCCTTCCGGAGAACCCAAGACTCCCAGACGAAGGGATAGCGCCATTGGAGCTTGTGTGTGCGCCGCAAGCGTTTCGCCAGTTGCTTGTATTGTTCTCTCGCACCAGGGACATGCAGGTGAAACTGTACCTGCAGATACTTGATCGTCCTGATACGTCCAGTATCAATGAGCCGATTCAGAAGAGCGTACTCCCCACCTTCAATGTTCAGTTTTGCAAGGTGCCACTCATCGGTTCCGAACTGGCTGAGAAACCGCTCTGCATCCCACAAATTAACTTGCACTTTCTGACAGCCAGTCGAACCAAACACCCCAGAGGCATCCGCATCAAGATCAAATTCAACTACTTCATCCTTATCTGACAACCCCGCTTCATAGACGCTAATTTTTGTGTTTTCAACAAACCTTTGCTCAATCTGAGATGCAAATTTCGGAATCGGTTCAAACACCGCTATATTGGCATCACAGATATCAACAAATCTCGCCGCAAAATCGCCCACATAGCCCCCCACATCAAGAATATTGGCGCCAAGCGGCAGTTCGTACTGATAGCGAACCTCATCTTTGGGATTATGAGAAATCCATCTTTGATGCGATCTGTAGAATTCGTCCGTCAAATACATCCAGCAATGTCGCATTGTTTCATTTTTCTTTGTCCCCCATCCTTTTAGAGACCGCAATATTTTCCTAAGCATGGGCAATCTTCCTAGCTGGATACGTAACCACAACCGCGGGCTTTCCACAAAGGACATAAACTGGTTTTCTGAACGGAATGTTCTTGCGCGCCACTGCATTGAATCAGTTTCAGGAGCAAGCATTTGCTTAGCGACCCTAGCAAGCAGACCGAATACATTATGTTCATGCATAACGCGTCTGCGGGCTTCCAGCAAATGCTCTCGACTACGTTCAGCCAAGTCTGAACCAATTACCTCTTTGATTGTCTCTATCGCTTCATCCGGCTTGTAGATATTGATCATCCGCAAGGCATCTTGAGGAAAATAGTCAGTAATGTTGGGACAACCGTGATAGATCGGAAATGTCAATGTCAAAAATGGATCAGCAAGCTTTTCGGTCCAATAGTTTTCAATAGCACAATTTTCTATCGCAATATGATATCTATATGAATCAAGAACATCCCTCTTGTCAGCGAAATCGACAATTCCGCGCCCAAACACATCAACCTGGTCCCCCAAGGCTTCCTTGAGTTTCGCAACAAACTCAAGTCTGGCACGATGTTCAGCGGTAAAAGCTTTGTTAGATGACACTACAGAAGCGAGTTTTGTTTTACTTGGTTCATGCTTTTTAAAGTCATCAAATGTCATCGGAGACGCAAGAAATCCACCTTTTTCTGATACGCAACCAACATGCCACGGCAGCCCTGCCTGAACAAAAATGCGCCGCGGATGCTGCGTCTCACGGTCCGCGGTAATAACTGCGTCGAACTGCTCCAGAAAAGCCGGGGCGTAACGCTTGACTGTCTCCGGTTCAGACGAGATGAAAACCACTGGCACTGGCCGCTTTAGAACAAACCTGCTCTCCGGCAACGCATCATAGACAAAAACGATTTCTGCCTCATCAGTCGAGGCGAAAAAATCCACCCCTTCAAAAACATGCTGCTGAGTAGGCAGCTGACGCTCCCAAGGCCAGCTCTCATGCTGGGTGACAAAAGCTGCCTTAATCATCAGACTCTCCAGCCTCTTTGCATCGATTTTAATTCGCTACCCAATTAAGCACTGGGGCAATGAAGCCTGGACGGCGAGAGCGCCAGTAAGGCGACTCGCTCAACCCTCCAGATACCTGCAAGTGCACACTCACTGACGTATTGCCGGGTTCGGAAAACCAGCCCTGTCCATGGAGTGAAGCAAAAAAATCCATGCGATAACGCCCCTCATTCAGCAGATGGGCGGGCACCCGTGCCGTGATTACGTTCCGCCCAACTTTTAGCTCTGGCCAGTCTTCGACCGCTTTGTCAGTCGTGACAGACCAGAGAACATGCTGACCATTTTCATCAACCACGACGCACCCAAAATTCAGCAGCGGGCTCAAGCGGTGAATATCCAGGGTGATCTCAACGCCAAAATCGCAGCTCCCAGGAATCGGGTGGTCAAGCGTGATGCCTTCTGGCCCCACAATCCGGAAAGAGCGCAGCGAGAAAAAGTCACATTCAAGCGCACCATGAAGCCCGGCCTCATGACACCCCTGTAATTTCCCCTCCTCGCCCAACAGATAGCGCCCGCAGGTCTGGTGGACATCTTTGCTGTCTGCCTTGACCTGACCACGCTCCAGCCAAACGATACGGGAGCATAGCTGCATTACTGCATTCATGTTATGTGACACGAACAGGACGGTACGGCCCGCGCTGGCTACATCGCGCATCTTGCCCAGACACTTGGTTTGGAAATCGACATCACCAACAGCCAACACTTCGTCGATAATCATGATTTCGGGCTCAAGGTGGGCCGCGACGGAAAATGCCAGTCGCATTTTCATGCCACTCGAATAACGTTTGATCGGCGTATCGATGAAAGCCTCAATACCGGAGAAGGCCACGATCTCGTCGAAGCGCGCCTTGATCTCGTGTTTTCTCAGACCGAGGATGGTGCCGTTGAAATAGACGTTCTCACGCCCGGTCAGTTCGGGGTGAAAGCCCGTCCCCACCTCCAGCAGCGAGCCTACGCGCCCATTGAGGATGGCCTCACCGGTCGTGGGTGTGGTGATACGCGAGAGTATCTTCAGCAGCGTACTCTTGCCTGCCCCATTGCGGCCGACAATGCCGACAACCTCGCCCTCGTTCACATCGAAGCAGACATCTTTCAACGCCCAGAATTCACGCGGATTTGCTTGGGGCGCCTCTGTAGCGCGCTCCGGGCGATTGCGTGAGATCATTGAAGCCAACAAGTCCCGCAGGGTGTCATGTGCAGACCCTGCGCCGTTCAGCCTGTACTTTTTACCTATGCCATTGACACTAATGATAGGGGTCATGCGTCAGATCCTGTCAACAATGGCGGGCTCTAGCTTTCGGAAGGTGCGGAAGCCGAGCGTGAAAATGAATGCCGTCCACAGCAGCAGGACACCATAGGCAGCCAGCGACGGAAACGGGCTACCCAGCAGAGCCGCACGGGCGGTATCCAGCAACGCAGCGACGGGGTTGAACAAAAAGACCCACTGGTAACGCTCCGGAACGAAGCTGACCGGGTAGATCACGGGCGTCAGGTACATCCCGATCTGCACGAAAAACGGCAAGGCAATACTGACATCCCGATAGATCGCGTTGATCGGCGACAACATAAGGCCAATGCCATAGCCCAGCAGACCCGCAAACAGAAGCAGGACTGGCAGCAGTAGCACATATGGCGTGGGGGTGACACCATAGATCAGCATCAGCACAAACAGAATGACAAGGGAAATACCCAGTTCCACTGCAGCCGACAGCGCGGGGACCAAGGGCAGGATGAGGCGCGGGAAGAAAACCTTGGTAATGATCCCCTCATTTTTGACGAGGGAGCCAGACGCTTCTGACACTACCTTGCTGAAATACTGCCAGAACAGCAGGCCCGACAGCACAAACACCGGATATGGCACCCCATCGGTAGGGATCTTGGCCAGAAGACCGAACAGAAGAGTGAAAACCACCGTCGTTACCAACGGCTGCAGAACAGCCCAAGCCACGCCGACCACAGATTGCTTGTAGCGGATCTGGATCTCGCGTAGAGCTAGCGTCCAGGCAATGTGGCGGTTCGAGTACACATCGCGGATGCAGTCAGCAAGCGTGTGGTCTGTTCGGGGACGGATCACGACGCGGGTAGCGCCGTGACCGGTAAGGGTATCTGACATCTGTTTGTTTCCGCTTTCTGGCCTGTGCCTCAGGTGTTGGCTGTCACACCCATTGCTGCATCAAGTGCCTGCCGCAGCAAAGAAAATGCCTGATCGAGCTGATAGTGATGGTTGCCGATGAACAGGCCGCTGGTATCGATTTCTTCCGCGTTCTTGAGTGAGCCGTGAATTTCGTAGTCGAACCAGCGCAAGACCTCGTTCTTGGCAAAATTACCCGCCACGATGGGACGCACATCGATTTTGTGCTCGGTGAAAATGCGCACCAGATCGGCACGTGTGAAAGGAGCATCCGGCTCGACAATAATGCTGAACCCGAACCAACTGCTTTCACCAATTTCTTTCTGAACGCGTAGACACGGGTAATCGGCCAGCAGCTCCACGAATTTCTTGGCGTTACGACGCCGCTCAACGACCATCCCTGGCAGTTTGCGAATCTGCTCGATGCCGATCGCCCCGCTCATTTCCAGCGGCCGAAGGTTATAGCCGGGCAGCACGAATTTGAACGATTCCACAAACGGATCATCGCTCTTTGTGCCGGTCAGTTGGTTATGCCTGGGCAGGTTCCGCGTCCATCCATGCGCACGTACCGACAGCATGATGTGATAGAGTTCTTCGTCATCGGTGACCACCATGCCACCTTCCATCGTGGAAATGTGGTGGCTGAAGAATGCGCTGTAGGAGCCCATCACGCCGAAAGTCCCGGCCTGACGCCCGTTGAAGCATGCCCCCATGGACTCGCAGTTGTCCTCCAGCACGAGGATGTTGCGGCCATTGATAATGCGCTCGATAGCCGCGAAATCATTCGGGTTGCCGAGCAGATTGACCACCATGATGGCGCGCGTTTTGTCGGTAACTGCTGCGCTCAGCGCAGCGATATCGTAGTTCAACGTATCGCGATCTACGTCAACAAATTTCAGCTTCAGGCCATATTGCTGCAAGGGATGGTAGGTGGTGCTCCAGGAAACTGCCGGAACAATGATTTCATCGCCAGCTTGCAGGGAATTTTCCTTGCGAAACCGCAAGGCGGCGACCATCAGCAGATTGGCCGATGATCCGGAGTTGACCATGACACAGTAGCGGCTACCGGTGTAGGCGGCAAATTGCTTCTCGAACTCTTGAACATGAGCCCCCATGGTGAACATGCCGGATTCAACAACCCGTTGGATTGCGTTGTATTCAGCGTCATCCCAGGTGGCTGTCGCAAGCGGGTAGGTTGGCAGAGTCATGCCTTGAGTCCTTCCAAATAGAATTGATACGTTCTGGCGATGCCATCGTCAAGGCTTGTAGTGGCACGCCATCCCCATTGTTCAAGTTTTTCAACGCTCACCAATTTCTGGGCCATGCCTTCGGGCTTAGTCAAATCATGCACAAAGCTGCCGGAGTAACCAACCACACGGGCCACCGCCTGGTAATAGCCTAGAACTGCCAAGTCCGTGCCCAGGCCTACGTTCAGCATCGAAGGCAAGGTGTCGAAATGCGCCAGCGCTCTCCACATGCAATCAGCAAGATCACCGGCATACATGAATTCGCGCCGTGCCTTGCCCGTCCCCCAGATTTCAACCGTATCGGCACTACCCACCTTGGCTTGGTGAATCTTGTGAATCACGGCCGGAACCATGTGCGAGTGCTTGGGGTCGAATTTGTCGTGGCGACCATAAATATTGCAAGGAATCAGTGTCTTGAACTGAAATGAGGCATCCTCACGACCAATGTAATCACACAGCCGGGCTGTCATGATTTTGGCAAGTGCATAGCCTTCATTGGTCGGCTCAAGCTCCCCTGACAAAACCATTTCTTCGCGCAAGGGATTGGCAACATTGCGGGGATACATGCAAGAGCTGCCCAGATTCAGCAGTCGCTTCACACCAGCATGGCGCGATGCTAAGACGATGTTGCGGCCCATATCCAGGTTCTCAACCAGGAAGGCCACAGGGTGATGCATGTTCGCCTGAATACCCCCCACGCGCCCCGCTGCGTGTACGACAACATCAGGCGAATATTCCTTGAGGTAACAGCCGACAGCGTGAGCGTCACGCAGATCAAGTTCGCTGCTCGCGGGAGCAAGAATTTCGTGATCTTTCGCTGCAGCATGCTCTATGAAATTGCGGCCGACCATACCCCGACCGCCAGTGATTAATATGCGCATTGCCACCTATCGTTATCTGCAAAACCGGTTTTACTGTTCGTGATAGTTAAAGGCGTTGAACCCGTGGTGTTTGACCAGTTCATCACGTTTTGCAGAGTTCAGGTCTTCCCGAACCATTTCCGCCACCAGCTCAGCAAAGGCGGTTCGCGGTTGCCAGCCTAGCATTTCCTTGGCCTTTGAAGGGTCGCCCAGCAGCGTTTCAACCTCGGTCGGCCGGAAGTAACGCGGGTCGACTTCGACGATGGGGATATCCGGGTTGCCTGCACCACGATTCACCCAGTAGCCCTTTTCATTGACGCCCTGGTTTTCCCAGCGGATTTCCATCTTGAGCTCACGCGCCGCTGCGTCAACAAAATCGCGAACGCTGTATTGCACACCCGTAGCAATGACAAAGTCTTCCGGCTTGTCTTGCTGCAGCATCAGCCATTGCATCTCGATGTAATCACGAGCATGCCCCCAGTCACGCTTGGCATCTAGATTTCCCAAGTACAACCTCTCTTGCAGGCCCAGTCTAATTCTGGCGAGCGCACGAGTGATCTTTCTGGTCACAAACGTTTCACCACGGTTCGGGCTTTCGTGATTGAATAGAATCCCGTTGCAGGCGTAAATGCCATACGCCTCGCGATAGTTTACGGTGATCCAATATGCATATAGTTTTGCGACAGCATAAGGACTACGTGGGTAGAAAGGGGTAGTTTCTTTCTGCGGTATTTCCTGAACCAAACCGTATAACTCTGACGTACTGGCCTGATAGAACCTAGTCTTTTTTGTAAGCCCAAGTATGCGAATCGCTTCCAAAATTCGCAATGCACCTAAGCCATCGGAATTCGCAGTGTACTCTGGCTCTTCAAAGCTAACAGCCACATGGCTCTGAGCAGCCAAATTATAGATTTCATCTGGCTGGACTTTTTGAATTATGTGCACCAGACTCGACGAATCGGTCATATCCCCATGATGCAAAATGAAGCGCCCATCAGAAATATGCGGATCTTTAAATAAATGATCGATTCTATCCGTATTAAAAAGCGAAGTGCGTCTTTTTATTCCATGGACCTCATAATCCTTCTCAAGCAAAAACTCAGCAAGATAGGCGCCATCTTGCCCGGTCACACCGGTAATAAGTGCTATTTTCTTCATTTTCAATCCGTATATTTTGCCAAAATCATAAATGCCATAAAACTGATGATTATCCAAGTTTACCACGAGGAGTCTCTGCGCCCCGACAAGTGCTTGCCAAGTAAAAAGTGACAAGTGAACTGAGGCTCAACAGGTATTGAGGCGATTTTTCTGCCCCTAACCGGGTACTGCCTATCGTCGCCAGCATCCAAACGGCATTTTATTTACAAATCATTACCTTAACTCAGTCGAACGCTTCAGCCTGAGCCCCACCACCGGATTGAAGTAGCGCAGGGTACCGATACGCCAGAATGGGTCGGAACGATACACGTCGCGCAATATCTCCCCTACAACCAGCCTGGTGCCCCCATAGGGGTTGGTTGCCGATAGCGGATGTATCGGTCAAGGGCAAAAACTGCGGTCCGCCACAGACCGTTGCCGAGAAACTGATGACCAACATTTTGATACCACAGTTAGCCATGGCCTGGAGCAGGCGATGCGTGCCGATGACTTTGTTGTAATAGTCGAGCGGCTTTTCAACTGATTCACCAACTGCTTTCAGGCCGGCGAAGTGAATAACGACGGTGCAATTATAGCGGCGAATTGCTTCTTTTAGGTAGCGTTGATCGCGAATATCACCTTTGACAAGATTGAGCTTGCGGCCAGAAACTTTCCACTCTGGCTAGCCGTGTAAGCCCACCAGGTTGTTCAGTGCGGTGATTCGGGTGATTGGCGGCTGATATTGAAGGCTGGCATGAGGTCTGTTCCAGTTGTAGTAATGCAGCCAGAGCGGCAGATGTTGAGCGCGGTGACTGGAGGACTCATAGGTCCGGGCATAGGCCCATTCCCGCAAGGCGGTCTGGATGAAACGCTCTGCCTTTCCGTTGGTTTGAGGCGTGCAGGGCTTGGTCCGCACATGGCGCAGCCCCAGACGCTGGCAAAGCCGGGCGAAGCGCCGGGATTTGTAGCTGGCGCCGTTATCAGTCAGAACCCGCCTGAAGGAGATGCCGAACGAGCGGTAGTAGCGCAGGGCCGACAGCAAGGCCCGAGAAGCACTGCGGCCGCTTTCGTCCTGCTGTATGTCGGCAAAGGCGACTATCGAATTGTCGTCGAGGGCGACATGGACGAATTCCCAACCGGCCCCGGGGTGAGTTCTGCGCGCGATCCCCAGTGACCCGATGTCCCGGCCGCTGAAAGCGCCCGAGCCTCTTGATGTCGAGATGAAGCATGTCGCCAGGCTCGGGATGCTCGTAACGCACAATTGGGGCCGCCGAATAGAGGGCAGCCAGGCGGTTGAGGCCGGCCAGCCGGAGCTAGCGGGCAATCGTGCTCTGACCAATCCCGCATTGCTGGCTGATCTGGCGATACGTCTGGCGGCTGCGCCGCTGTTCGATCACTTGGGCCTGGAGGGTTGCCAGCAAGGCATGCGGACAGATTTTCGGGCGTGATGAGCGGTCGTTGAGCCCGGCTACGCCTTCGGCTCGGAAACGCTGTAACCATTTGTAGGCGGCGCGAACGCTGACACCACTGGCTTGAGCTGCTTCTTCAGGGCGTAGCCCGCCCAGCATGCAGTGAACAAGAAGGACTCGACCGTGCGGCGTTAATCGGGCATTTTTATGGATGTTCATTCGGGGCCTCGGCGGCGGGCATGGTTGCCCCCCCAATACCCCGGGGAGACACCCCGAGTGAACAACCTACAGAGAGATCACAGCTAGGCTGGATGGCATACTGTAGATTGATACCCCACTGCCCCCCCATGCAATCAGCGTATCCAATCAATCGCCACGAACACGCAAAAACGTTGCAAACCGGGGCAGTCCATTTACCGTAAACTCCCGATAACGATAAGTCACCACCGTACCAATCTCAAGGGGATTCCGGCGCCGCTCATCGGTAAACCCGGAACCCAGATAAAACTCCCTACCATCCGGCATCCGGACTCGCAGAGCCTCTAAGGCACCGGCATACTTCCCCTTGCCTGGCTTGTAGCCAACCACCTCCGCCTCGGCATCATCCCAAGGTTTCATTTTGAGGAGCACGTCGCTACGTCCGGTCTGGTACTCGGCGTCGGCATGGTGCAGCATCAAGCCTTCGCC